>Ga0181606_10003665_pt1 | contig 12984 bp, 12 predicted proteins | sample 041ome_10_FD_132994 | JGI IMG/M metagenome (GOLD analysis project Ga0181606, IMG submission 132994) | Coastal salt marsh microbial communities from the Groves Creek Marsh, Skidaway Island, Georgia - 041412US metaG (megahit assembly) | ecosystem: Environmental > Aquatic > Marine > Intertidal... | reverse complement strand
GAAGCAAGCAGCTAAGTTTGGGCGGCGTGATCCTAACCATGAGTTCGGTACAAACCCTTGTTCTGAAATCATTTTACGCCCATATCAGTTTTGCAACCTAACGGAGTGCGTAGTACGTGCGACTGATACCATTGAGGATCTTGAGCGTAAGGTTAAGCTGGCTACCATCTTAGGTACGATCCAGTCTACCCTGATTAAGTTCCCCTATCTACGTAAGGTCTGGCAGAACAACACAGCAGAAGAGCGCTTGCTTGGTGTGTCTATGACAGGCATCATGGACAACCCTCTTATGACAAACAAGAACAGAGGACTGGAGAAAACCCTTGAGCATTTACGATCCATTGCTGTGGCTACTAACGCTGAGTGGGCTGAGTTGCTTGGCATCCCTGCTTCTGCTAGTATCAGCTGCGTTAAACCTTCCGGTACGGTATCACAGCTGGTTGACTCTGCTTCTGGTATTCATGCTCGTCACAGCCCCTATTATATTCGCACTGTGCGTGGTGACAGCAAAGACCCTCTGACGCAGTTCATGATTGACCAAGGTATTCCTAATGAGCCTTGCGTCATGAAGCCTGACTCTACTGTAGTGTTTAGCTTCCCTGTTAAGTCTCCTGAGTTAGCAGTCACACGTAACGATATGACAGCTGTAGAGCAACTTGAGTTGTGGCTCACCTATCAGAGACACTGGTGTGAGCATAAGCCAAGTGTAACTATCTCAGTTCGTGACAGTGAGTGGATGGCTGTAGGTGCATTTGTGTATGAACACTTTGACGAGATGTCAGGTGTATCATTTCTGCCACACTCAGATCATACTTACCAGCAAGCACCTTATCAGGACTGCACTAAGGAAGAGTATCAAGAGATGCTTGCACTTATGCCAGACAGCATTGACTGGGAAGAGCTTAACGACTATGAGAATGAAGATAACACAGTGTCCATGCAGACTATGGCTTGCTCTGGTGACAGCTGTGAGATCGTGGATCTAGTATGAGCTATACAGTGGTAGGAACAGATAACTGTAAGTATTGCACTAAAGCAAAGCACTTGCTACGAGAAAAGAGGGTAGGCTTCACGGCCTATTCTCTAAGCTCCCCTAGCAGTAAATGGCTATTGACACTCATGAAAGAAGCGGGTATGACTACTGTACCCCAAATTTGGGATAACGAAGGCCGCCATGTCGGTGGCTACACACAACTGAAGGAACGTTTAAATGATTGAGTTTGTAATTGGAGTCTTTATGGCGGTAGCTGCAATAGAGGTCACTACAGAGTTAGCAGGTAAGGCATATGATTATGCAGAACCTAAAGTTACACAGGGTGTAGATTACATTCAGGAGAAGATTAACCCTGAAGAGACAGAATAATGTATGTACTTGTGCTTATAGCATACATGGCGGGTGAGGTGCCTTTAGTGCGTACCTCACCTAGCCTATATGACACTTATGATGACTGCGTTTATGAGGCAGCTGATGTTATGACACTATTCTATAACTATCTTCCAGATGCCCTTAAAGATGAAGTCATTATAGCCTATACCTGTACAGCTGTATCAAAGGATGCGTGATGAACAAACCTACAAGAAAGCCTTTTGAGAAACATTTATATGACAGGTTTGATAACCCAGCGAAGTCTGCTTTAGTTAGTATATTGGAAAATGAAGGTCATGATATACCTAACCTAAAAGAGAATTACTATGCTGACGTTGAGTCTATTAAGGATGACGTTACGCACTATAGTGAAGCTGAAGTTAAACAGGGTTGGGATGAGGATTGGCCTGAGCATTGGACAGAGATACGAATACCAGAACGTAAGACACGTTTACTAAAGAAGTACGACTACAATGTAACTTTCTACGTATTCAATAAGCACATTGATAAGTGCTGGCGTATTACAGGAGAACAGCTAAAATCATGTGAGGTAAAAGAAGCTACAGGTAAGTATATACGAAAGGGCGAGATGTTCTTTCATATCCCTTACACAGAAGCAGAGCTGGTGGATGCACCATGCAGTTAGATTTGTTTATAACCCATGTACCTAAAGATAATACTGGTAAGGTTTGTATCTGGTGTGATATACATAAGCCTATTGATGCTTTTGGTCTATATAATAGAAATACAGATGGTAGGGATAATAGATGTAGAGACTGCATCAAACACAGCACGTATACAATAGAAAGACTCAAAAAAACTGCTCCTTTAAAACCTGAAGTGTGTGCTTGTTGCCTTAAACCCCCAAAGAAAAAGTTTGTACTAGACCACTGCCATAAAGAGGAAGTCTTTAGGGGTTGGTTATGCGATCACTGTAACTTGGCTATAGGTATGTTAGGTGATAATCTGGAAGGCGTAGAAAAAGCTTTAGTTTATTTAAGGAAGCATTATGAACAACATTGAACCCCTAGCTAAACCAACACGTACTCGCCGTAAGACAAACTACAAGGGTGCTGCTGCTAAGCCTACCTCTGGTATTCTACCCAAGACAGAGAACCAAGGTAAGCTCATTGACGCCATCACTAACAGCAAGCAGGTACTCATCCTTGGTCCTGCTGGTACTGGTAAGACTTACGTTACAGCTACATGTGCAGCAGACTTGTACACACTCAAAGAGATTGACAAGATTGTCATTACACGCCCTCACGTAGCTGTAGGTAAAGACATTGGGTTCCTGCCAGGTACACTAGAAGAGAAGGCACAACCGTGGGCGTTGCCTGTGCTTGACGTACTGGTGAAACACTTGGGGCGTGGTGCTGTTGATACAGGACTTAAGAATGGTAACATTGAAGTAGCTACACTAGCGTTGATGCGTGGGCGTAGCTTTGATGATGCTTTCATTATCGTTGATGAAGCGCAGAACATAGATGTGTCAGAGATTAAGATGCTGTTGACTCGTGTGGGTGAAGGCAGTACTATTGTACTCAATGGTGACATCCAGCAGTCTGACTTAAAGGGTACGTCTGGTCTAGCTAAGATCATTCATCTCGCTAAGAAGTATATGCTTGATGTTCCTGTAGTAGAGTTTGGCGTTGATGACATTGTGCGTAGTGGTATCTGCGCTGAGTGGGTCAAAGTATTTATGAAGGAAGGTCTGTGAAGTTAGAACAAGAAGCGAAAGCACACGTAGAAGGTACACGTATCAAGTTCTATGATGAGTTAGCCCAACATGCTGAAGCATTAGAGAAGCATATCAAGAGTAATCTATGGCAGAGTGACGAGAGAAACAAAGCACTAGAGCATCTTATAGCTACGGTACTATGGGCAAGACACTGTGTTAAGAAACACGGAGTACGATAAAGAAAAGGGGAGCTTAGTGGCTCCCCTCTCTTGTTTAGTTTAGTTCTTTCACTACCTCTCTGTAGCGTTTACCATATAGCTTACCTGCATGGAGATAGTTCATTATCATGTCTGTCTCCTTCACCATACGCTCCTGTGGATCATCATTATACTTATTTGTAGTTCGGATCTCTTCAATAACCTCATCAAGTGTAGCAGTACTTGAGTAACCAAAACGTTCAGCCATAAGAGGCCAAGCTAGATCAGCATTTGCCTTCTCATTCCTGTCAAGCTTCTCAACACGTCCACGCTGGTATCCCATAAAGAGTGCAGCTGAGTCACCCTCCATCTCGTACATAGCATCAAGCTCTTCTACAGCCATCTCCTTAGCTATAGATACCTTGTCACTTATCATATCTTTCAAGAAGCGTTTCTGCTCATCTATAGACATGCCTTGGTATCCCGGATCTTTCAACACTTGCTCAGAGATAACAAAAGCAAGATTACCTTGTAGGATCTGCTCTGTCATAAGAGTTACAGCTGTGTTCTTCTCTCTGTAGGGATTGTACAGAGTAAAGGGGTCAAGCTGTAGGCGTGTAATCTCACGCTGTAGGTCATTCTTAATAGGCTTACTAGCAAAACCTGTAAGCTGTTTAAGCAGGGGATCTAAGGCACGAATAGGTCCATCACCAAACACATCAAAGCGTAGGGCATCGTAGCCTAGACCTGCACGGTCAGCTTCTTTGTTGTACTTTGATTGGTAATTGACTGCTGTAGAGCTACGGAAGAACTCAAGCATACCCTTCTCACCATTGTTTGCTGCAGGAAAGTCAGGCAGCTGACGTGTGATACGGCGGAACAAACCCAGTTGCATGTTAATAGGAAATTCTACATCATGCTCTGCCATGTTTGTGTAAGACTTTAACCCATCACGTGTCTCTGGGAAGTAGGTAGATAGCGGGTCAAACTGACCATAGAAGTCCTTGACTGCAGCAGCAGGGTAAGTGAAAGCAGAAAAGTAATCGCCTAATTCTTCATATACAGCCGTCCAGATGCCTGTGTTTGACGCCTTACTTATTTTAGTAACGAGTCCACTATTAGGGCGGAACTCACTACCAACCAACAGCTTAAGAGAATCTTTTACAAAGGCGTCTGTATCACCATCCCACTCAGAGAAAGCTGTATTAGGTAGCTTAGTAGGTAGACCCTCCATAGCACGTGCTACTTGGTGCATGATGAAAGCGTTGTAGGCCTGTGGGCCAAGTGCAGCCTGTGCATCCTTACGTGTTCTACCATCCTCCCACTCAAACCAGTCACGATCATTAGCTACATTTGCTTGCTGCACTTTAAAGTGGCCTAATCCTACAACAAAACCTGTCATAGCCTTGGCAAACTCTTTATCTGCAATGTCGCTACCTGTAGCTAAACGCCTAGCAATAGTCAGACCTGTGTAATCACTAATGTGTTTTGCCTGTGAAGCAAGGTAGCGAGGAAAGGGTATAAGTACTGTAAGTCCACTACGGGTAATAAGATCTACTAAAGATTTAGCTGCTTTGCTCTCAGCGCTAGAACCTTTACCACCTAGGCGTTTCTGGAAGGTAAACTCTAAGCTTTCATCTAGAGCATCCTGAAGAATGTCTTCTGGTAGCTCAGCTATTGTACCCTTCTCTAGCATATCCATAACGCTAGTGCCTAGCTTAGGATCATTAAGACGCTTTAGTGAACGATCAATAGAGCCTACAACTACCGCCTTCTTGAATACGTGATCCGATACTGTGTTTAGCTTGTTAAAGAAACCACCTACTTTAGCGAAACCTGAATCAGCGCTAGTCCCTGCCTCTGCCTGCGCTGCTTGGTAGAATACTTTAGCCATCTTCTCAGGGGCAACGTCTGTTAACATTGTAGTAACAGCGTCTGCAACGTAGGCGTCTTTAGTCAAATATGACATTACATCTGCTGCACCCTGCAAGCCTTCGTATGTATCCGTTTTACCACGAGCTTTACGTACAAGGTTGATACCCACTTGGTCAACCATATCTATTGCACCCATAGCAACACCAAAGATGTTGTTACGCATTGTAGTAGTAGGCTGGGATGTCATTAAGGCTCTGCGTAAATCTTCTGCTCTACGGAAAGTACGCCATGTACTGCCTGCAATACCGCCACCCTGTTCTTGAGCCTCAATTAGAACCTTAGCATCCTCACCACTAAGGCGTGACATACCCTGCTCATACAGAGCATCAAGCTTAGCTTTAAACTTGTCAGCATCAACAGGCTTAACTGTACCACCTAAGTTATTCTTTAGGTTCTTCTGACCTACCAAGATCTTAGCAGCCTCTGATACTTCAGCTGCATAGACAGCCGACAGCTCACGTGGACTCAAGCCATACTCTTTACGTACACGATCAAAGATCTCTCTAGCAGTACCGCTACCGCCTGGAGTCTCCATAATATTAGCAAGTTGCTCTGTGATACGAACACCTTTACCTGGTTTAATCTTTAGCTCTTCTGCTAGATCAAATGCAGCTGCACCTAAGATCTGTATCTTTTTACGGTCAAGACCAGCTATAAGTCCATCAGGAAGGTCTGCACTTAGGATGTCTACCTTAGCCTTCATACCCTCATCGACAAGCTTAGGATCAATAGCAAATAGCATCTTGCCAATTACTTCATCAGCAAGCTCTTTCTTTTCTTTGTTCTTAGATACAACATCCAGCTTAATCTTAGCCTTCTCTGCAGCCTCTGCAATACGATCTGCCTGTGCCTGACGCCCTTTATCAAGTGTATCTACAAGCTTATTAGCACCGCTCTTCTGTAAGGCAGCAGCACCTACGTTAACACCAAAACCTAGAGTACCACCGATAGCACCAGCAGCAGCTACATTCTTGTAGTTGATGTCATACTCTTCCTCAATGGTATCACCAGCGTCTGCCTTAGTAGCCTCTAGACCAAGCTGAGATCCAGCAGCTACACTGCCATCTAACAAACCGCCCAGCGCAGCACGTTTCAGGTACTTCTTAGCAGCAGCACGTACAGCAACCTGAGCAGCAGCCTTACTGCCCTGAATAGCTGCAGCACCTGTACCACCAGTAAACATACCTGCAACAACAGAACCTACAGTACTAGGGGCAGTTGCAGCACCAGTTACATAATCACGTACAGCCTTACCGTGGTCATCCCAGATACCTTCACCATCTGCGTTATCAAATGCAAAGAGTAGACGCCCGTATGCTTGCTTATGATCTTCTGGTGTTTTGTCATCCTTGATGTAGCTGAAGTCTTTAGCCATACTAACTTCGTTTGTATTAGCCCAGCGGAAGTGTTCTAGCACCTCGTTAACTACATCCTCACCATTCATATTAGCAAAATCTTCGTCTGTATAACCCTTACGGTTAGACTTAAGGAAGGTAACACTGTCCTCAATGAAGTCTACATCAGAGGCAAAGTCTGAGAGCTTCTTGCCCCGCATATTTTCCTCTGTGTAGTACTGTTTAGTTCCAGCCATTCTTAGCTCCCGTAGCCAATGTGCAGAGTAGATGCTATAAGGTCAATTTCTTGGTCTGTAAGTTCTAAGCCTGACTGCGTTAAGAAATCTTCTTCTTTCTCTAAGTAATCATACAACCATTGCTTAGCAACTTCTTTACTTGGGAAGGTTCGCCCTTCTTTCATAACAGTATCAAGCGCTCCGTATGTCAGTATCTCAAAAGGCACTCCCTCAGGGACCATCTCTAAGTTCTTCAGAGGCTCCTTACCTGCAGGGTCTGCTTCAAAGTCTGCACTAAACTGACTAGCAAACTCTAGGATCTCATCACCTGTAGGTAGCGGCGCTTCTGGTACTTTAAACTCTGGGAAGGTTTTACGTACCCACGCACCGAATAGATCCCCAAGGCTTACATCTCGTGATGCACCATCTCTACCTGCAGCTACTGCATCTTTTAAAGAAGGTCCACCTAAAACAGTACCAAGAGCTTCGCCTGCTCCTACATCCATAGAAGGCCTACCTCTTCCTGCTCTAATAGCATCCTTTAGAGGTTTCATATAAGAAGCAATACTATCACCCATAGACTTAACTGGTCCTTCAAGAGCATCAGCTACTGGACTTACTAGACCTTCCATAAACTCTTTTACAGATACTGGATTGGAGATAGGCTCAAGCAATTCTTCTGCAGTTAATTTACCTGAACGTTCAGATGCTAACTCACGATTACGAAGGGCTGTTTCATTAGCTATATCTTCAGCTGTTTGCGTTTTGCTAGATGAACTACTAACAACAGGCTCAGGCACAGAAGTAGTATTTCTTTTTATAAGATTGTCTACTAAGGAGCCAGGTTGTGTACGGGATTCCGGTGGTCCCTTTACAACGGCTGGCTCAGAGGGTTGTGGTCCTGTAAGTTCCATCTCCCTTTGAAGATTTTCTAGATCTGATAGGCTGTTGTTTTCTGCTGTTACACCTTCATCTGTTACATTAGGAACATCACCCTCACTACTTTTGACTTCATCACCAAGTATAGCTTCAATAGTCTCCCTAGTAACTTCGCCTGTCTCTCTCACAGACTCTAGGATAAGCTCCACAGCCTTACCTGACTTAACAGCCTCAGAGAAATTGCTTAACTCATCTACTGTGTTAATCTCAGCACGTACTGCACTAAGAGCCATGTCACGCATACCCCTAGTATTGAAGCCTAGGCTCATACCTTTATTGATAAGCTGTTTCTCAAGCTGACCAAACTTACCTGCACCAGACTCAATAAAGGTAGCTAGGTTTGTTTTATTAATATTTTTATTGTTAGACTCGCCTAGAGCCAGCCGTATGGCTGCTGAATTTGCATCAGTCACTGTTGCATCTGGATCCGTTAAGTCTAGCATAGTGCGATAGAGACTGCTCCTAGAGTTGCTTAGAGTTGTATTGAAAGATGAAGATGTGTAGTCTGTGTTAGGTAGTACAAAAGCACCAGTACGGGTTACGTTGTCGAGAGGCTTACCCTTAACACCACCTTGTGCAGCAAACATAGTAAGATCTTCTACAGATGTACCCATCACCTGCATCTGGTTAGCAATCTTCTCAGCAGAAGAACGTGGGTCTAACATTAGTACCCCTGCTACTGCCTTAGCGAAGGAATTTTGCTGGTGTGCATCACTCTTGTTACTAGGATCTGCAGCCAAGTTCTTTGCATAACCCATGTGGATTTGACGCATAGCATCTGTAGCTGTCATACCCTCAGGTAGAGAGAAGTCTTTTGGCAGAGATAGACCTGTAAGTAAAGTATCACGGTTAACAGCCTTAGGGTCAAGACCAACCCTCTTAAATGCTTCTCTAGCTTCTATGCTCTTACTATAGATGTCCTTCATATCGTAGTTCTGAGCGAGGGCTACAAACTCTGCTTCTGAGATGTTGAACTCAGTGTTCATAACCTTCATCAACTCAAGGTCAGCGTCTACATCAGCATTAGCTTTAAGGAACTTGGGTTGCCAAGCCTTAGCTGTATCCATCATATTATCTACGTATTTGTTTTGTTCCTTACGGCGTTCTTTAATACCTTCAGACAGCTCTGTACCAAAGCCCTTACTAAACCCTGCTGCAAATGCACTCCATGCCATGATTAAACTTCCTTCGCCATGAGACCTGTAGGAGCAGGCGCTTCTTCAGTCATTGTTTCTTCTGTGTCCATGTCATCTGCAGTAAGTTCTTCTACTACATCTTCCTGTATTTCTACACCGGGATCGTTTGGTGTTGCCTTCTTACCCTGCGCTAGTTTAGCCTGCAGTTTAGCAGCAAGAATTTCCATACGTTTCTTCTTAGCCTCTGCATCCTTATCACGGTAATCATCCATGGTATTCTTATAGTCAAGCCCTGCTGCATCAGCGATAGCTGTTAGGTTAATAATCATGAGAGGCTTTAGCAGTAGCTTTACATCTACAGAGTGAATGCCATCCATAATACCACTAGATAACATAGAGTCAACTACAACGCTTACGGGAATACCCAAGTCAAGCATAGTTAGAACTTCGCCCTGTGCATCTACATCACCCAGCTTCTTTAGATAATGCTCAAGAGCATCCATAGGATCTGCATACATAGGAGGGTTTTCCCATGGAGCGTTCTTGGGTTCGTCTGTTAAAGACTGACCTGGGATAGGGCCATCAAAGAGTGTAGTTGCAGCCATTATAATATACCTTACTTAGTGAAACCTGCGCCAAAGTATAAACCTACAATGGCGGAAACGATGTGTGTGTCTAGGGGTGTGATAACGAAGCCTCTAGCAGCCTGCCACTTTACTGTGCCATCACCGCCAAAGATCCAGTTGAATAAACCGCCATGTACTTCTGTATAGCCTACGATAACGCTTACCTCAGGATACCATACAGCGACAGCCTTTGGCAAGACTATAATTGAGAAGATTGCAGATAGAGCAATAAGCCTACGTGTCCACGCAAAGTGCTTGTCAGTCTTGCCAGCGTTACGTGCTTCTGTTACACCACCGATGAGTAGCTTCTGTTGCTCTGCTTTGTTCTTAGCGTTCTGCCCTATCATAGACATAACTCCACCTAACACGGTGGAGAATAGCATGGTGATAAGTTCTAGGGGTAGGCCGAACATTAATCACGAGCCTTAGGTCTAGATGTTCTTATAGGGTCTGTACGGTCAGAAAACTCAACACCTATCTCAGAGCCAATCTCTGTGATGATGTTATTCAGATCAGAGTTAGAAAGCTTTTTGAAGCCCTCCCATTCATTGCGCATTTCTGTTCTAGCAGAACTTAATGTACCTTTAGCTCTATCCTTAAGCCTGTGTATTGCTTGGTATGCTGCTAATGAATCTTGAGTAGCTGCGTCAAAAAGAGTGTCATCTGTAATGCCTAGCTTATCAAATACACCCCTCTTTTTTAAGTCTCTTAAGGTAGATCCTATAAACTGGTATTTACCTATAGCGGTAGTGTTTTCATTGTGCTTATTTTTGTTGTGCTTATGAAACTCGCCATTTGCTTTAACTAGATCTAAAACGTCAGACATTTTCATGTTAGTAATATCTGTACCTTTCCACGGTGTGTTTGTGGTTTCTGCATCAGCAAATAGAGTAGAGTAACTACCTGCTTCTTTCTCTTTTAAAGCAGTCCTAAATAAGGAATTAGGAGCCATAAAAGCATAACCACTTTCACTGGCAAGACCCATGGCATCATCTGATAAACCTGTCATAGATTCTGGTCTAGCTTTAGGGCGTGTCATAAGACCTTCCTCAGGCAGCTTACCTGTTCGTAAAAACTTTTCATCATCTGTTAATTCTTCTACGGGTTTGTCTTCACGTGAGAGCAATCCTTCAGATAACGTAGGTTTTGCAGGTTCTTTAGAGGGATCAAGAAATACGTTGTCTGCTACCTGCGACCAAGACGGCTCACCTAACGCAGGAGCCGTATCACGGGTAAAAGTCAGCGGATCAGGCTGTGAGGACAATCCTGCTTCTGAAAGAAAGCTAGACACGTCTATATCTTCAGGTTTAGGTAAGGGCTTAGTTGACCTACGCATAACCTTAGACTGATACGATTCCAATACTTCTGTACGCTTCTGCTCAAGATAACCCAGCAGGTCTGTTATTACGTCACCCTCGTCAGCTTTTACTGCAGGTTTATCAAACATACCGACCGTAGGTGCCGCCTCACCACCCTCTTGTTTAGGTGCAAACTTAGCATCACGCTCAGCTATGATCTGCTCCATGAGTTTTCTGATGTCGTTGGCTGCGGCATTTCCGCCTGTTAGACTTGTCATTAGTATTATTCCTGCTGTTATAAATAGTATGCTTTTACCACCCAAACACACCTTTAAGAATGGTTGGGCCTAGAGCACCGATAATCTGACCAACACCTGCACCGCCAGCTACATCAATGTTAGCTTGGTCACTAAGTCTCTGGGATTCAGTCTGCATAGACTGAAGTGTAATACTTGCATCACGATCCAGTTGTTTCTGTGCTGCATTAAATACAAAGCTAACTAAGTCACGCTCTTCCTGTACAATAGCATTGTATGCTGCCATAGTGAACTCGTTAGATGACATAGCTGCATCACGGTTATTCTGGTTCTGTGCTGCAGTAGCTGCAGTAGTGATAGACTGAGACCATGCAGCGTTAGCCTGTGCAATAACTAGAGCGTTTGTAGAGTTGAACTGGTTACGTGCTTCTCTGGCAGTAGCATTGAACTGGTCAATAGAGTTAGCCTCACCAGCATTAAAACGGTTCATGCCATTGATCTGCTCATTGTTATGCAGAGCAACGTTAGCAGCAAGACTAGAGAAGAACTGGTCTGTCTGGTTCTGACTTGTAGCGTTAAACTGCTTAGATGCGTTGGCTGCTGCTGTATCTGATAGCAATGTATTAGCAAGCTGTTGAGCCTTGAATACAGATGTCTGCTGCTCGTTAGCTAGGTTAGTCATGTCCATCTGTAGAAATGCTTGAGCGTTTTGTACTGCAGAGGACTGGCGGTTGTTTAGGTTAGTGATGTCTACGTTATTAAGAGCAGCTGCATCAGCCATAATCTTAGCATTAGTAGCATTTAAGTTAGTAAGGTCTACAGTCTGTGCCATACGAGCATTCTCTAGTGCAATCTGTTGATCTGCAGTAAAGTTAAGGTTGGCAATGTCTGAAATCTTAGCAGCATTAGATACACGAGTTTGAAACTCTTGATTAAACTCTAACCCAAGAAACTCAGCACGTTTCTCTGCAGCAAACATAGCAGCCTGTTGCTTATTGCTCAGGTTCTGGGCTTCAAACTTAGCAAAGGTAGCAGCGTCCATCTGTGCAATAGGTAGTGCACTTTCCATAGCAGCTTGGATAATAGCTTGACCTGCCATAGACGATGCACCTAAACCACGTGCAGCCATAGTAGCTGTAGCGGCTCTCACTGCACCAGCAGCCCATGGAGGAGGTTCGTTACCCTCAAACTGCTCCATCAAACCTGTAAGCTGACCCTGTACTGTAGCGTCTGTAGAAGGAGCGCCTGTAGCAGCTTCAAAGTTAGTCTCTTTCTTGACACGTTCCATGTCAACAGTAGAGCCTTCAATCATCTCACCTTCTTGTACGACACGTGCGTCAGGAGCTATAACTGTACGAGCTTTTTGGATTTGCTCTACAGATAAACCTAAAGAGGCTAAATCTTCTGGTGACATCTGAGCAGCTTCAGCAAGAGCTTCTTCACTAGGTTTACCTGTTGCTGCAGTAAGGCGATCCATTACAACGCCGACACCTGCAGTAGCTTCTACAGGCTCATACACAGCAGCCTCTGTTGCTACTGGTGCTGTAACCCCAGGAGCAATACCTGCCTTAGTTAAGGCTGCAGTAGCTGCACCACCAGTAAGTTGCCCTGTAGTAGGGTCAATCTCACCAGCAGCCTTATCCATGGCTGACACTGTAGCTGTATCTGCTTTAGTTACCAGCCTAGATGGGTCTGTAGCAGCTGTACCTTTAATCTCTGTAGCGCTGGGCATACCTGCAACTTTATATAGGTTCTGTGCTTGAGTAAGCCTGCCACCAGCTGCGTTTAATTCAGTCTGTGCCTTATTCACGGCGTCTACTAGAGCTTTATCTTCAGGGTTAGCTTTTTGTGCAGCAAGTGCATCCTGCAGAGCTTTGTTTGATGCCATTACTTCAGACTTAGCTGTATCCAAGTCTCGTAGTGCGGGACTAACTGGTAGTGATTTGATCGGCAAAACAGGCTGGAAAGGTGGGCCAAAG
>Ga0181606_10003655_pt1 | contig 12995 bp, 14 predicted proteins | sample 041ome_10_FD_132994 | JGI IMG/M metagenome (GOLD analysis project Ga0181606, IMG submission 132994) | Coastal salt marsh microbial communities from the Groves Creek Marsh, Skidaway Island, Georgia - 041412US metaG (megahit assembly) | ecosystem: Environmental > Aquatic > Marine > Intertidal... | reverse complement strand
CCAAGCAAACACTGGAATACCTTGATCCGCAAGTGCGGCCGCGGCATGATCCTGTGTTGAAAAGATATTACAACTAGACCAACGAACTGAAGCACCAAGTGCTACCAACGTTTCTACCAATACGGCTGTTTGTATGGTCATATGCAAACTGCCTGCTATTCTGGCACCCTGTAAAGGTTTTTGATCTTGGTATTCTTCTCTAATTGCTATTAGGCCTGGCATTTCTGTTTCAGCAATAGCAATTTCTTTATGCCCCCACGATGCTAGGGTAATATCTTTAACATGATAATCCATTACGAGTTATTATCTCCGTTGTTTTCATTATTATTACGTCTGCCTCTAGGTTGTTGACTAGTTGCAGGATCACTAAATCTACGATTTTTATTTTGTGCTTCTGCTTGGATAGCATTTTTCATTAATTTTAAAAATGTTTTATCGCCATTGGCCATTACCTTGACTTCTTTTTTAATCAGTATTGCTTTTGGATCGTATCCCATGTAGTTTTTCCTAAAGTTATTATTTAATAAATTATTTTAACACACCATCTTTGCTATAGCAAGTGCTTGTTAAACCAATCACTGGGTGGAGTGTTTGTTTGATCAAATGTTATACCAAAGCATGTCATTGGAACTCGGCTGGCGGCTACCAGAGCTTGATTTCTTGCTTGATGTAATATGTTTATGTCTTGATCTAAATTAACATCAAGTTCACTGATGTGTTCTTGCCAAAACATGGGCAAATCTTCAACACACCATCTAAAGTCTGCACCATTTGGATTGGCATTGTACAACCATTCAGAGGCTGAATATAAATTGATCCATCCATCTTTTCTATCAGGATAACCTATACGTACTTTCATATCTTTGTCAAAGAATCCTAAAGGAACATACAACGGTGGCATCACATTATCACAGCCTGTACCTACATGACTGTATCCTTCATAGTGTCTTACAATCTCTTTAGTAGGTGAGTACACAGTGCTAGGACACTGGTATCCATGATGTGCCGCTAGGTAGTCAGGTTTAAACATTAGAGCGTCACCATAATCTCGTTCCCAATACTTTTTAAGTCTTCCTGCTTTGAGAATCATTATACCATCAAACGTTTCCCAATTAAACTTAACGAAATTACCATCATCAGTTAATTGTCCATTGAGATGATGTGCCATACGCATCTGTTCAGGCCAATGACTATAATATACCAACGCATTAGGATCTGAGTCATTGTTTAAAGTATTGATTGCTGAACGAACTATGTTTAGGTCTGAATCTAAAAATATATGATCATCGTTAGCGGCTAGCCATACTAGCTCGTTAGGATCAGTCAACAATTCATCCATGTTCTGTCTCCAATCACGACCAAAGTCATTTCTTTTCCATTTTAAGTGTAATTTTTCCTCTGGAAACAGTTCATGAATATATGCGTCTAGTTCTTCTTGCCTATGTGCTAGTTCAGGTGCCAGAGTAACATAAAAAGCATACTTGGTTACTACAGGATCTAATGCACGAGTACTGGCTAGGCAATATTTAAATATATCAAAGCGTTCTGGGTTTGGCATCCAACTGCCGCGGGTATACGGATAACCCATGCGAACATCGGTTATCTTAACATTGAATAAAATTATCATCTAAGATTTTTTGTATAGGTGTCAAGGATGTCGTACATTACACTATCAACTTCTGCTTGCCAATCAATACCTTGACTTTGTAATTGTTCAATGATTGATCTGTACTCATTTGAATTGAAACAGTAATGACCTGCTACATTAACTCGCTGTGTAGCATCATTTAAATCTGTCCACTTGGTCCATTTATTACTTGCTAAGACTAAATCATGAAATGCTGGCCATTCATTTCTAGCATATTTAGAACTTAAAATTCTTAATAGTTTTGTCTGTGCCACTCCAAGTTGTGGTGCTATGTTTAAAGCATGTACACCTGCATCTTGACGCATACGAACTTCTGCTGGCGTTAGATAATCAGCATTATGCTCTTTTAATCGAACACCATTTTCGTTGGCTACCTGTACTAGTTCAACTGCGGCTTCATAGTTAAATTCACCTGCCTGATGATCTTCATGACAGAGGCTACCTGTTTGTGCTACCACTGTATAGATGTTTGGCATATTTTTAGCAAATGCAACATCTTCTTTGTATTTGATTTTACCTGCGGCTACGCCAACATTTTCTTCAGTACCAAATTCAAATTGTATATTAGGATTGAGATCTACACAAAAGTTAAATAATTCTTCTGCAACGCCATAGGTATCTTCTACACGACTTGTATCAATGTGTATTAAATCAAATCCTTGTTCTATGTCATAGGCAATAGTTTTTTTACTGGCTTCTACTGCATCACGTAAAGGCAGACCTTTTTCAACATCTAAAAAGTAAGGCCCACAATGATCTCTACAGATCCATAAGTAATCTGTTGGCAGTGTTCCTAGTAATATTCTTAATTCTGGTGTAGTCATTACATAGCCTGATTCTGCATCAACTTGATTACGACTGGCTATTAACATCAATGGCTCTTTGTATTCATGTGAATATTTTGCTATCGACGTTATGACTTCAGAACTCATTGGTCCAAAACCTAATCTAAAATTCATGTTCTATCCCCATCTTATCCATTATATAAACACAGGCATCTAACACAGCACCTTTTCCACCTTCACGTGGTGTAACATAGTCTGCGTTAGCAATAGCAGTACGCCAAGCCTGGGCTGGTGCTATACCTAATCCAACATGTGGAAATATCTTAGCATCATAAGGTCCGTCACCCATAAACACTGTTTCATCTGGATTGCCCTTACCTAAAACGAAATCTAATCTATCTGCTTCTTTGACACATGATAAAGGAAACTTCATGTGCGTTACTATACGGCTTTCTGTAATTGGCCAACCCTGGCGGTCGGCTGAAATAAATTCTATTTCAATTTTATCTCTAAGAAATTTAAGTCCATCATGATCATAATTGCCAAAAGACTTAAATGGTTTGCCATCAGCACCCCAATGCAACATTCCATCATTGAGCACTCCGTCTACGTCTAATATAAATCTTTTATACATCTAATACCTTTGAAAAATGTAATTGAGCTAGAGCTACTAAGAATTTGTCAAATGGTGGTTCGTGTAATGGACTCATATTAAGATAGATAATTGGAACCAACATCTTAACTTTTTTCCAATCTAATCCCTGACCACTTACCCACTCACGTAACATATTCTCATATATTTCCACATTCTTAATACTAGGACATTCTAATGTAGCATAATCGTTCTTTTCGTGATAACTGTATCTTTCGTGCTTGATGTCTTTATAACTTTGATGTAGCCCACCTAGCATTTTTCCTAGATCATAGTATTGATCTCCATAAAGATCACCACCAAAATCAGTACGCCAATCAATGGCTGTAAATTCATCTAATTCATTTTCGTATAGGTGCATGACATCCATCGAGTGCAAATTCTGTTGTCTATAATATATGGTATTATCAAAATGCAGATCACCATGAACAAACTTCCAACTATTTTCTCGACAGAGCCATTCCCAGTCTATTTTTTCTAAATATTGATCAATACTTAGAACTTCTTTGCCATTGACTACACATGGTTCTGACCAATCTGCATACTTAACACGGAACATTTCAACACGTTCCATTGTTTTATCATGATAGAACTTCCAACATGTGTTGAATCTATCTTCTTCTGCTGTTTCTGGAGCATCCTTCCATAGTTTAGTTTCACACCACTCAAGCATGGCCTTGTAGACTGTTTCTGAATATTGATTATAAACTATATCACCTCTGGCAAAATCATGTATAAGGAAATTTCCTGAACGTTCTACATTTTTAGGCATAGCATCTGGATTACATTCTGCTCTACGTACACGCATTTCAGCGTGTTTAGGCTCAGTCCAAAATTTAATAATCTTTTTATTATCATTATAGAACAGTTCGTTGGGTTTTGGAAAACTAACATCAACTAGTTCAGCAGAAAGTTCTTCCCATTTTTCATAAGTACCAAAGTCTTTCCAAGATCTTATGGTGTGTGCCTTGACCCCTTTCATTGGCTCAAACCCTTCATAGGTTTCTTTGGCTGTTTTATATTTTAAATTATTAAGATATTCGTCATCCACAGCATACATTAATCCAACAAACGCATCTACCGCTGTTTTACTTGCTACTTTATTGTGTACTGCTATGATTTTTTCACCATCACGCTCAACCCAACAGTAGTCCTGTGATATGTTGCTGTCCACTGGATGTACACCAATCCAATTATGATCAAGTTTATCTTTAAAATCAAAATCAAAAAGAGTGTCACATGATATCCACATGAATCCACCTTTAAGATATTTTTCACACATCTGTATAGTTGTAGCCGGTCCGGTATCACCTTCAGCATAGTTGTCTATATCAACAAAAACAACATCTTTGTCTTTGTGAACAACTGTGACATAGTCTTTAATATATTGTCCCATGTGACCACAGGCTATGACAAATCTGGTTGATATATCCTGTTCTTTTGAAAACTTTTCAATTATGTGACTGATTAACGGTTTGTTATCATAAGGAATCAATGCTTTTGGTACCATACGGCTGAATTGACCCATTCTACGACCGTATCCGGCGGCTAATATTAATACTGTTAGTTTAGTGTTGCTCATGTTCTGAATCAATCCTTCCATGACCTCTGTTTGCTGAGTCTTCTAGTCTAATCACATCATCTAATTGTGTAGTACTTGCTTCGGTATAGTGTAGATCATCGTGTGCTACCATACGGTGTATTGTTCTTGGCGGAGTATGGAATACTGCACCAGGTGCTAGTTCTTGAGTAATCAGTTCACTTTTAATCTGAGCTATTTCTTCTTCTGTATATCCACCATTTAAAAAACGTTCACAGTCAAATGGTTCAGGATGATATATTAACGCACCATTACCTTTGTGTAAGTGGATCGATTCTGACTTAAATTGGTGTACTTGTAGGCTAGTAACAAAGCCTGATCGAAGTATTAGTTCTTTAAGAGCAAACGGATAAACGTCACTACCAGGCATTAACCAAGTTTCTTGGCCCCATGGTTTATGGACTACGTGGCAGTCCTCTATACGGTGAAATTCTACAGTCATCTTTGAAATCCTACTACTATTTATTATATACTGTTATTTAACTTTTTTAAACTGACAGATAATATTTCATTATACAGCCTATATAGGCTTTGTCAACTATAAATATTTCCATGAGTAAAACATTATGTCTTGTTCCCTATAGTCAAGCGTTTATCCGTCCGGATGGCAAATACAGGGACTGTTGTTCAAGTACACCACATGTTACCAAAATGGAACCTAATTTTATTAAATGGTGGACTGGTTCGGAAATGCAGTCTCTGCGATCAGATCTATCTGGTGACGCCTTTCCTGAACAGTGCCGACGTTGTCAACAAAGTGAAAGTGCCAGCGTTCCAAGTATGAGAACTGTTGTAGGTAAGGACAACAAAAAGTTTGATATTCAATCAAAGTATCCTAATAGATATCAAATAGCATTTGGTAATTTATGTAATCTTGGCTGTTGGTCCTGTGAAGAACATTTAAGCAGTGTGATACAAGAAGAAAAGAGACAATTAAAAATATTACCAAAAGGTTTTGTTGATCCACAGATAGGATTTGATAAAAGTTGGCCTAGTCTTAAAGAAGCTATGTTGGCTAGTTATGATGAACACGAAGAAATACTAATAAACATCTGGGGCGGTGAACCTACTATTAGTAAAGACTTTGTTGAGTTCCTTGAACTATTAGTTGAACGCGGACTCAGTGAAAGAACTAGAATTGAAATGTTTACTAACTGTCACAGTCCTAAAGAAGGATTTCAGCAGTTGCTAAAGAAAAATAAATGGGCACACATTACTATATTAGCCAGTATTGATGCTGTTGGGTCTGCAGGTGAATGGATACGCTATGGCAGTGATTGGGGCAAAGTTATTGACAATTTTGATAAATTTACCGAGGTTGCTGACTATTTAGAAGTACAGTGTACATTAAGTGTGTTAAGTGCAAGACATCTGCCTGAACTTAAACAGTTTACTAGAGATTACAATGTTGCTTTTAGTGCTATACCTTTACAAGATCCATGGTTCATGAGTGTGAGTAATTGGGATGGTGACATGTCAATATTTGGAAATTATAATGATTTTAAAGAACAAGGTTTGGAAAAGTTTTGGAAATTATTTGGTAGTACAAAAAGGTCTGGGTCTAGTCAAGCACTAAAAGACTATATAAATCAATTTACTAATAGGAATAGATCAACCAATTCCTTTAATCCTGAACTAGACCAATTAATCAATGGTTAACATACTGTTCGTAAATCTTCCATAGATTCTCTTGCATATTTTGATTTTTACGGTTACTCAATCCCTCAAGTAAACTTTCATCATTCATACCTACAAGATCTTTACTAATACCAGCATTGGCTATTTGATCTAGTATGTCATCTTGTTCTAAAGATAACATAATTTTACACAATTCAAGATCTTTTATAGGTGTGTACGTTAGTGTATGGTCATAGTGCCAATGTTGATGATCATGTAGATTTATGTTTAGTATTCTTTTTACTAGGCTATCATAATCTTTAGCATCCTCTATTAACTCTGGATTACTGCGTTGCGACTCATACAACGGTGTTAGTTTATCTGCTGTTAGGTATCCATAGTGATAACATTCTGGAGTTACAACATCTTCTAGTTTAAGACCATAGTGCATTAGTATCAAGGTCATGGTTGCTGGACTACGCATGAGATTTTCATCTCCATTGGCTCCAGTTATTAATACTGAAGGATCTTTCCATAAATGTATCTGCTTGTATCCCCAATATTGATCTATTAGATGTTTTTTGTTACAGTATATTTTTGTAAAATCAACATGCTCATAGTTGCAGAGTTCATAGTTGTCTGTGTGTCTTTTTAAAAATGAAAACAGTGTAATAGTATCAATTCCACCAGATAAGAAAACTTTTATAGTCTGTTGATTATGTGTTAAAAAGTTTTTAATTTTATTATCTATTGTTTGGTGTAAGCGTTCTAATACCTGTGATCTTGATTGCTTAACTGTTGTAGTATCACCGTACGGATCAAAGTAATTTTCAACTTCAACTAATCCTACTGGATTTATTTTTATGATTCTATCTGCCCATACCTTTTCTAAACCGTTGTCTAGTAAGTTAGTTACTTTTAATTTCCTGGTAGAATATGCTAACGGAGTTCCACGATGAATGTCATGGGTAATTATTACTGTTCCGTCATGCTTAACTATTACTGCTAGATAATTACCTTGGTATCTAGGTTTGGTATCTTGATATATGTCATTGATAAAATTAATATCAATTAGCCTGGCCTCAACATATCCTTTGATGTATACTTTAGCAACACCAATATCAAATTGACTCCATCCGTTGTCAGTGTTTAGCCAAATATCTCTGACTAAATGGAATGAGTTTGTAAAACTTGTATCTTGTTGTCTACTGATTTCAAAAAACATAATTGTAAAATATATCTGCTATTCGTTGGTGTGTTAGCGGTCCTGGGTGCTGTTGATCAGTACCAAGATCTAACATAAATTTATCAAACTGTAGTTGCATGGAAAAATCTTTTACAAAGCCTTTGTGACCCATTAACACTGACATTAACGCAGAGTCTGTTTGGCTGTCATTTCTCATAGCCTGTCCTATGTAAAGATTCACTCCCAATTTATCACAATAGTTTTGTACTTGCTTGATTGCTTTCACTGATAGATACACTAGCCATTTGTGTGTTAGCACTCGTGACATCAATTGATATTCAAATGATCCCAATTCTTTTTTATCTATTTCTGGCCATATCTTAATGTGTTGATCATCTTCACTGTAATAGTCTATACGGTGTGCAGTGGTTAACATCCAAAACACCTGATCACCTTTTTTAACATCTGAACGCAGTATTTGATCTGCGGCCCATGGTATACTGGCTCTAGGTGCGGCCAGTACTGTTACTGGTACATTTAATTTTTTTGCCAGTTGTGTTGCCCATCTTTCACTATTTTCTACACCAACTGATGATGTATAACTACACCCAAGGCACCATATTTGTTGATTGTCTGTTTTACGTTGATCTATTAGATCATTTAAAATGACATGCGGATATTTAGAAAAGAAAAGACTAGCAAATTCTTTAAGTTCTTGAGAACAGTTAATGTCAGTATCTATACGATCTGCAGACAATGCTAGTTTAATTAAATTACTATGATCAACATCACTGTCGCTGGTATACAAAACATCATTGCCAATAACTTCTGTAACATTAGAATTTGTACATAGCAGGGCAGTTGGATGTATTGATTTAACTCTTTCAGCAAATTCTTCGCTGGTGTCACCTAGATATAGTCTCATGTGTATATTTACATGAGAGTATTAGTTTGATGTTATGTCTTGAATGCTAGTCTGTTGCCAGGACGTTTATTTGATTGAAAGTCTGACGCACTAAACATAATTTTGCCTGTGAATACTGGAGGCCAAACAACGTCAAATTTTTGCCAACCAACAGCATCACCAGTTCTTGATGTAAATTGATTAACCTGCACAAGGTTAGCACGAGTTAAAATAAATCTAAAGAACTCAGATGATAAAGCAACATCTTCATTTAGATATTTGACTACAATACGTGCTATTGCTGATATGAGATGATAACAAACCGCATAGTCAGGTTTGTCTTTTTTTGCATTCATGATAGTTGTATCATTTAATATATTTTTAAGATTTTGACTTAATCCACTGGTGTCCTTAGTAATTTTTTCTGCTAGATATCTACGAACTATGTTTGCATCATCTTCACTTAATTTGTTTAGTGCTACTGCTAATTTTAACGGACCTTCAACAGATGTATTTGTTGTTATGATATTAACTGCCTTGACAAATTTATCATATTTGGTTGCTAGTAAATTTTTATCTTCCGCACTAAAACGTTCAGGGTATCGTTTAATCACCGTGGCTATACTGGCCAAAGAAGCCGCACCACCTTTTCCTTCTGCTTTGTTACTGATACGCAACACTGTTCCGTTTGCCCAGGTTAATTGACTGTCATATAGAGGTTCATTGAGTGCTTCTGGATAGAATGCAGACCTTGCTGATTTCCAAGTAACTCCTAATGGTTTAAGCAATTCTGTATTTACTGATTGATAGTCTCCGCCAGCCAATGTTCCATCAATTAATGCTAACGGTGTAGTGACTTCACCAAAATCAACTTTAATATCTCTTTCATATGGTGCTAGTCCTTCAACTGGATTTTTCTTACCAAGCAGTGCATTGTTTGTTAGTTCAACAAATTTAAGAACCAGTTCATCATCAATGCCTTTATCTTTAAGTTTTTGTTCTACTTGTACAGGAACTTCAACAGCTCTAACATCAGTGTTAACTGCTACAGTGTCAACTGGTTTAAGATCTATTCTTTTGATTACTTCTGCTGTTTTATTCTTGCCAGTACCTGTTACTCGAGTCTGTTCCCATTCAAGTCCAGTTTCTCTGTAGAAGTCTGCAGGAGTCCAGTGCATACCAAGTACGTCCATAGTTCTTTTACGGAACCACTTTAAGAACGGATATAGTTTACCTGCTTCGTCTTGCATGACTATCAGCATAGCGGCTGATGGTGCATTTGGTTGTTTATTAACAACCTTAACATCATCCATTTTAAGACGCATGTTTTCTACCACAGTTTCTAATTCTAACAGTAGATCTTGCATTGGTAATTCAGTAGATTCTAGTGGCAGTTGAACCAAGTTGGCCATTTTGTATCTATTATCGTTAGCGTCAGTCCAATAGTGAGGTGTGGTTTGACTTTCTAGCCAACGTTTGGCCATACCTCCAGCTGATTCTTTAAGTTCTGTATATTTCATGATAATGTATTTATCTTTGCCAGTTTTTAAGAAGTTCAGAGCTTGAGTTGATCTTGTTACCGCCAACTCCGAAAGCAAACTCAACTGAAGGATCGTTTTTAAAATGATCTAGTTCGGGAATGTTATTAGCAGTACGATCGCCACCATTACAAAAAATAATAACACTGTTAGGATAAAGCATTTTAGCGTTATTAATAGCTTCAATGGCTGTGTTGTCACGATCATCAAATAGAAAAACACCTTCAACCATTTTTAAATGTTTAATGATTTCTATTCTATCACTGCTTGGCATAAATTCTTTACCTTTTTTTCTTTCTAACCAAGAGGATGAGTTTACTCCAACTAGTAATAGATTTGCCATTGACCTAGCTTCTTTGAAATAACTTATGTGTCCTTTATGCAACGGGTCAAACCCACCCGTAACTAAAGCCACTCGATTGATCATTTTACAAATCTCTGTTTTGGTGCTCGTTGAATACCTACAGGCTTCAACGTTTCTTGTGTCACTTCCTTAGGTTTATTTGATTTGATTTTATTACTTGTACCAGATTTAGTTGTATTTCGTACACCGTTGTTAGTAACTGGAACATCTGGAATTTCTGTAGCAGGTTGCACCCAATCTATGTAATAATTTTCTCTATCTAACCAGGACATAACTATTTCTTCTTGTTTAGGAAAGCCACGCCTATTAACACTTTCCACAATACTTGGATGTAATAATCCAGCATCACATAAATCATACCATGATGTTTTTTTTGGGTCCATTGGTTCAATATTACTTTTATATACAGCAAGTTTAACCCACGGATTCTGCCATTTCTTTAAAAGATATGCATCACAACAATCAAATCCATTTACTGCCAACATATATATTAAACTCAAAGGAGTATGATTGTAAAAACAACCGCTAGGTGTATGGCTTTGGTATCTATTATTGATAACACCACTAGTTTGAGAAACATGTAAGCATAACATGCCATTTGTAGTCATTTGTTCATTCCAAAACTTTAGTGTTTCTAATGGGTTAGTGCTGTATTGTAAACTGTCATGAGCCCACATTAGATCAATTGATACTGGCAGTATCTGTCTTTCTGTAAAATCTCTGTTTATTTTAAAAATATTTTTGTGATTTGCTATCTTGTCTAACTTTCGTTGATCAATATCTACGGCATAACATTTATAGTTATAAGGCTCTGGTGGCTCATCCTTGCTTTCAAGTGTAGCAAACCATTCAATGTCTCCGCCTTGGCCACAGCCCATATCTGCTACAGTTTTAAGACTTTCTAAAAAAGTATCATAACCCCAAATTAATTTACGGGTTTCCCAACTGTCATGATTAACCAACTGATGCATCCTCCATACCTGCTGTACGCAGTCTAGTAATGTGGCCCAGCATGAAGTTTTTACTTTCTAGTCCTTTCATAACACCTAACCATTTATTTCTAAGTAAGGCTACTTCGTTAATAATAGTTTCAAAGTCAATGATTTCATCCTCTCCGTCTACATATTTTTCGGCGTCTCTCGACGTTAATGCTCTGTTGTAGGCTTCAAGATATTTTTGAAAGTGTTTGCGTCTTAGTTTTCTTAACTGTATATTAAGATAATTTAAAACTGCTTCAATTTCTTGTAGTTGATTAAAACGATGCTCAGTGACACCAGGTAATCCGCCTAGAGCTTTTTCTATATTGCCATGAACGGAAATTTCTTTTTTTGCCACATCTAGTTCAAATTCATAATGTCTGATCATATCAGGTATAGCATCTAATCCTGCAACTACTTTACTGTACCACATTAGTAATCGTCACTCCCATAGTCATCGTCTTCTTCATCGTAGACTTCATCCTCACCTACCAGTTCTTGAACTGCTCTTCCTAGATAACTATCTGTTGCTCCAAATGTTTTTAAATCTTCATCAGATATTCCGCTGTCAGCGACTACACTAACCACATGATCAGCCGCTGTTTGTCTATCCTTTGATGGAATATATTCTTTGGCTGTTAGCCATAAATCTCCAAGAATATCAACATCTATTGTCATTTTGCTTTTTCCTCTGTTACCTCATGGACATCACCATGTCCATCAACGGTTAATTTTGTCTCTGCCATTACTTCTGCGGCGTCATCAACGGCACTTGGTAATGATTCTGCTTCATCATTACTTAGCCTTTTTAGACTAGAACTTATCTCTTTCATAGCGATGTCTAAACAACCATCAGTATTGGCTTCCCATGCTTTACGGAACTGTTTGATAACTGTACCATCTGCTGTGGTATAAACCAGACTGTTGCCTTCTTTATTTAAAAGTTTTTTACTTTCAAGCATGTCAACTAATCCTGAGTATGGATTCATACCAGTTTCATATGGAATCTTAACCTGTACTGATTCAAAAGGTTTAGCATAACGAGTTTTCATAATCTTACATGAAGCACGTATACCTTTAACTTCTGATATCTTGTTACCAGCTTCATCTTCTTTCAGTTTAAGTTTTTTCATAGCAACAACAATTGAACTAGCGTAGATAAAGCCCTGTCCACCTGATATTTTATCATCTGGATCAAACATATCTTGTGAAGCGTAGGTGTGATTAGTTGCTACCAGGCCAACGTTGTGGCTACCAAACATGTTAACACAGTTACGGACAAGTGCTGTCAGTGCTTTAGGCTTACGACCCATGTCACCTTTCATGTCACCTGCTTCAAATTGATTAACGTCTGTGGGTGTTAACATCATACCTAAACTATCAATAACAAATAGAACTTTAGGACGCTCTTCTTCAGGTAGTCCTTTATACTCTTTCATAAACTCACTAATTGTCTTAGCAACATCGTCAATCATTGCTACGTTAAGTTTGAGTAGTTTATCCTCACTGGTGTCAACTCCTAAGGCTTTTAACCAATCTTCGTCTAAGGCATTTTCTGTGTCTATTAGAATTGGATATATACCCTGATCCTGTGCGTGTTTGATAATGTTACCTGAACAGATATATGACTTACCCGCACCAGACTCACCTGCAAACACTGTTACCTTACCCAACGGAATGCCTCGTTCAAAATCACCACTGATAAGATAATTCAGTGTATAATT
>Ga0181606_10003647_pt1 | contig 13008 bp, 10 predicted proteins | sample 041ome_10_FD_132994 | JGI IMG/M metagenome (GOLD analysis project Ga0181606, IMG submission 132994) | Coastal salt marsh microbial communities from the Groves Creek Marsh, Skidaway Island, Georgia - 041412US metaG (megahit assembly) | ecosystem: Environmental > Aquatic > Marine > Intertidal... | reverse complement strand
TGGTCTGTTTTGTGTTTTGGATTTCTAAAAAGGTTTCACGTGGAACTTTGTTGTGGTTTTAGTGGATGGAGAGAAAAAAACGGGAAAGAGAGCAAGTATAGAAAGCAAGTTGTTTTTGACAGGAAGGGTAAGAGATACAAAATTGTAATTGGTGTTTTGTTGGTTTTTTACTTTCGCGCAGGTTGGATGGATATATGACGTGGTGTATTTTGGTTTAATGGTCCGTGATGTAATTATTCTGTATTTAGGTGGCACTAGTTCTACAAATAAGAATGCATTGTTTTTGTTGGTTTTTTTAGCCTCTCACTGCTTGGCTCGACTTGTTTCTGGGTGGGCCTTGGTTGTATAGCCCGTTATATAATTATGCTACATTCACAAAGCGCGGGTTTAAAAATTAAAATTGGTCGTTTTTAACAGTTTTAGATATTGGTGGAATTAGGGCATCTACAAAAAAAACACAGACCCAGAACAAGCCCCGTTTTTTGGTGTGAGAAATAGAAGTAAAAAGGAATGAATGGACCTCGAACGTAGTAAAGCGAACAAACAAGATTTTCAATCATTCTTTATTGTTTGTGCCGAAGGGCGTTTCGTTTCAATCTATTTCTTCACCAAAATGGACGCTGGTTAATGAAATGAGATTAAAATTATAGGTTTCTTTCTTAATCAGATTTTAAATTTCATTGAAGGCATGGCGATGTTTTATGTTGTATAGGTTGAACTGCGCCGTTTGTGAGCGTGTGTAGGAACAAAGGATAGGTGGTAGTTCAGATCGAGGGATGAATACAGGCCTAGGGGGTGTTTCAAAAACAACAGGCAAAAATTGACAAAAAAGGGTTTTCAAGAACAAACACGGATTTATTTTGAGCTTAAATCCGAAGGCCGTAAATAAAAAAGAAAGCCAATAAAATTAAAAACTCGCAGGGGGAGCGTTTAATTGCGTTAACGCAACTCTAAATTTTATGAAAGAAACGGGCTGGTCTCTGGGCACTCGTTTATGTAGTTCCTATTGATGAAATAGTTTCACGTGGAACGCAGGCCGCTCCAAATGTCGATGGCCTCCTGTTCTTTATTTCTCATTGTTCTGGTTTCTGACTCAGATTTATCGGCGTAACCTAAGAGATGCAACAAACCATGTGAAACCACTCGAACGTACTCGGTAAAAAAGTCACCTCCAAAAACTTGTGCATTTTCTTTAATTCTTTCAAGCGATAAATATATTTCTCCATCGATCACACCCTCTTGGTCGGACAAATCAAAGGTTATAATATCTGTGTATGTATCATGGTTTAAGTGTTCTTGATTAATTTGCAGAAGCTCATCATCATTCATGTGTATATAACACAAAGAACCCAACATAAAACAATGATTATCACAGAGTTGTGTTAAAGTTTGACGAATTTCTTTGCGTAAATTTCCGCTGATTATTCGGGAACGACCTAAAAATTGTATTTTCTCCGCCATTATCGCAAAAGTAATACCGTTCCGGCTCTTTCGATACGTTTTCGTCTATAAAGGGCGGTAACTTTGTATATGTAAAAACCATCAGAGGTGGGCGCCCCTGAAATTGTGCCATTCCACCCCAATAGCGCATCACCCTCAAATATTTTCTGTCCCCAACGGTTGTAGATATACATCGTAGATTCCCCGGGTTGAATAGCGGGGTTGGAAATTTTAAATATGGGATTTGTGCCTTCGGGACTGAAAGCATTCGGAATCAATAAGGTATCGATTAAGCTGCTGTCAAAACCGAGATCAACCCAAACAGGATTACTGTAGGTGTACCCTTTGTTTTGTTGTGCCCACAAGTCGGTAACTCCTTTTATACGTACTTGATAAGAACCAAAAGGGGGAAGTTCAAAATTGGTATTGGTGGTATTTCCTATTTCTTCCCATATGCCATTGTTTTCTTTTTCAATGATGTATTTTGATGTACCTCCGAGCATGGACCATTGTTTGTTGTCGTTCCAGGTTAATGAATGTTCGTTGTTTTGTAGGTTTATGCTGCTTATCAGTGGGGTTGTGTCTGCTGCTTTGTTACATCCATTAAACCGCACTAAGCGAAAATCGACCGATGTTATTCGGGTGTCATTGTCGTAATGGCTGTAGGAGAATACACCATTAGAAGCGGAAACGGCTTGTGTTAGTGTCCACGATGAACCTGTGGTTTTTGAGTAGATGGCAAAACTATCTGAAGGATTTACATACCCCTCTAACTCGACCTCAAAATTGTCCTTTACCGAGCAGAAATATAAGGATGTTGGTGTATTTGGATCTGGAAAATCGGGTAGGAATAAATTCAACCTATTCGAGGTTGAAGTTATAGTCGAGAAGGTTTTGTAGGCCCTGACAAATACATCTAGATTGACATTAAGGTAAGGTAGGGTATAAGAACACGAATACTGAGCGCCGGAAACGGTAATCTTCTGTATTGTTGTGTTTTTATCAGCGTCTCTAATAAAAACCTCGTACTTCTCTACATCCCAACCAATATAAGGAGACCATTCTATTTGTATACCCTTATCGCACAGATAGTTAGCATTGGTTTTTATAGAAACCAAAACGGGGCTGTGAAACGCCGAAATCACACCTCCGTTGCGACAAGAGTCATATGCGGCGATCGCCAAGCGATTGCCACTTTGATTGGATTTAAAATCAACAGGGTCGAAGGTATAAAACAAAACATTTTGTTCATCAATTAATAAATTGTTTCCCGAACCGTCTACTTTAAACAAACTATACCCTAACACATCTGTTTCGGGAGGGTTTGACCAACCCGCGATAACTTGTTGTGAATTGAAAGAGATGCTAATACTGTCGGGTTCGACATAGGAGGGCGGTGTGTCGTCGATGAAAATAACATTTGATAAAAAACTGTCGTTGTTTCCACAATTAAAATGGGTACTTACATATAACTCCCACTTTTTTTTATTTGGCATGTTTACATTCCAAGACAACAAGTTAAAAGTAATTTCTTCATCAAGAAGTTCAAATGCCGCAAAAGCGTCTGTACGTCCCCAAAGTTTATATTTTTGGAAAGGGTTACAGGTGTCTTTTCCCGGTTGCAACAGCAAGGTTAATTCGCTTGTTACTCGATCTAAGCACGCACGTTCTAAACGTGGCGCATAAGAACTTTGTCCAAGAGAAAACCCTGGAAAAAAGAATATTGCGATATATAAAATTCTGAATATCAAAGGAAACAGCGATTACACTTCTCCCGCCACTACCTTAACAAACGTATTTGTATTCAATTCATTTTGTGCCAAACTTAATAGCGATTCAGAGTCAATGCTCCAAATATGTTCGAGTGTGTCGGCATAATAACGGGTGTCATAGTTACGGACAAGTGTTTGCAGTGCCTTCGTTGCCTGAGCAAACGGGCCATCAAAGCCCGACCGGAATACCCCGGCATAATACTTTTTGGCTCTCTCTAATTCTTCTTTTGGGATTTTGGTTTGTTGTAACTCTTCGAAAATGTGTTTTATTGAATCAATTGCCTTTTTTGTATTGGCGCTGTTCATTTCGCCAGACAAGTTCCAACTTCTACCTTGCCACAAGGGTTTGAAATAAGTGCCTATTCCATAGGTAAGGCCTTCTTTTTCTCTTAACTCTTGCATCAACCTAGAACCAAAATACCCCCCTAAAACCATATTAAGCAAAGTGAATTTGTGAGTTTCGGTTTCATCCAACACCCCAATATGTTTCATCCACTTCATGCTCACTTGGGTGCTATTGGGTAAGGTGTGTACTAAGGGGTTTGTGTGATTATCAAGGTTGTATATGTTTTCATTTGGGACGTGCCAGTGAAAATCTGGTCTTTGATAAGACTCCCAAATAGACAACAATCCATCTTTTTGTTTGTCATCTATATCCCCCGAGAAGAACAACACCCCAGAACTGTTTTTTATTTGCTCATTATGGAATGAAACCAAGTCTTCACGACTTAAAAGGTCAAGATCATCAACACCACCGAACGTACCTACCCAGGGAACGTCTTTGTACAATGTTTCTTTTGCAATTCGCTCGGACCAATAACCAGGTGTTTGCATTTTCCGTTCGATGGAGGCCCTTTTGATTAAGGCGTACCTTTGAATTTCTTCTTGTGGATATGAGGCATTTTCAACATGGTGAAGCACCCAAGAGAAAACCTCTTCTACGACGTGTTTTGCACACCTAAAATGTATTCGAGCAAATAATTGTTCACTATCATTTCCTACCGAAGCGCCTAAATGCTCGATATGTTGTAATATTTCTTTTTCGCTTAATCCATCTCCACCAGAAAGCAGAAGTTCCGTTGCCGCTAACGCTTGAAAAGCCTTTTTTTGATGTTGTTTAGAAACAGGAATTAACCAAAAAACAGAAGCCGCACCAATGCCTGGTGTTTCTTGGTGAAAATATTTCGTTCCATTTGGGCTATTTTGAAAACAAATGGAAGGAACATCAAACGAAGCAATGCTTCTAACTTCCGGAGCTTTATCTCTTATTGTCATGCGTTTTTAGGATTATAATATAACACCGATGCCGATTCTCTCGTGAAATGTTTTTGGGCTGTTTTGAAAACAGTTTCAAGTTGTAAATCCTTTATTTTATTGGCTTCATTATTAATCATATCTGGCACGCCCAAGTGCTCCCAAAATGCCAATTTCTGCGCCCTACTCATAGGGTTAATAGGATCAAACAATAAATGTGTGTAGTTTTTGTTTTTAGCACTTTCAAAAGCAAACGAATCAGGTTTTACAAAGGAGTCTTCAATAATTTCATACAACCTATTCTCGACTGTTTCGTGTGAAACCCCATCATTTAAAATACCATAAGCCATAAACAAACCCTCTCCCAAGCCTCTCATGTAAAAACATTCTGCGGCATTGCACAAGCCTTCCCTTTTAACCAGGGTTTCATAAAGTTCAGAAACTTCACTACCGCCAAGCACGTCAGAATACAACTCCAAGGCTAATGATTCATCTTGGTGGATATTGGGTCCTTTCCATATCAAGAAAACAACAGGATTGGGGGATAAATCTTCTTCTACACGACGTGAGGGCAACCAATTAATATCCTCTGAATATTTGTTTTGGTTTGATTTGGCGGTGGGTTGAATATCTCCGAACCACTTTTGGGTAAGTGCTTCACAGTCTATTAAGGAAAGATTGCCAACAACAGAAACAACAGCATTATTGGGGGAATAAAAACGCTGATAAAAATCTTGAACATCACTAAGTTTAGCATCACTAATGTGATCAAAAGTTAATCCAATAGTTGGCCATCTGTAAGGACTTTCTTTATATAGCATATCTCTTACGTGATGCCAAAGCAAACCAAAAGGAGCGTTAAAGCAGCGTTGTTTGAATTCTTCAATTACCACACCTTTTTGAACATTCAATGAGTTTTCGTTGATGTTTAAGGCAAGCATACGATCGCTTTCTAGCCAAAAAGCGGTTTCAACATTTTCAGCAGGAACGCTGATATAATAATTGGTAAACTCATTGTTGGTAAAGGCGTTGTTTTGACCTCCGGCTTGTTCTATTTCTTTATCAAATGACGCAACATTTTTGCTACCAGCAAACATTAAATGTTCAAACAAATGTGCAAACCCTGTTCTTTCCGGGGATTCATCGCGCGCACCTACATTGTATAGGGTATTTAAAACGACAGTAGAAACAGAAGGGTCGTATTGGTGAATCACACGCAAACCATTGGGCAACTCAAACCGATTAAATTCAATCACAACACAAAGATACCGCTTATACGCGACGAGGCATTACTTATGCTCCACAATGCTTTGTGCATGAAAATCTCCGCGGACACGCCATTCCATGGGTAAAAGGTTGTTAAGTCCGTTTTTAACCGCATTTGCAACACCCAAACGGTGTCCATTCCAAAGAACAATCACGGGGCCTTGTTTATCAGGTTTTTTTGCGATAAACTCACGCTTCAAATACTGCATGCATGCAATATTATCTAAAGTTATGGTTGGTATATTGAAATCAACACCTTTTAAAAGAGCAATTGCAGAATGGGGTTTCCACTTTCCAGAATAAACCGAACCTACAGGTGTGCCTGGATGCACCAATCCCGGTAAACCGAGAATAATATCTTCATCATGATTTCCCTTTAAAATATAGGTTTCATCTCCTTTTATAAGGCTTTGGTATCCATTAAAAACCATAGAAGGACCCTTTTTTTTGTTGTTTTTCTTTTTAAAGGAAGATTTTTTAGCGGGAGCGGGAACCTTATCTAGTGGCTTTTGTAGAATACAGAAAAACAAACCTTCTCCAGGTGTGAGGTGGGGTAGGCACCTATATTGATTGGGTTCTAATTCAAAAAGCAGTTCTTTTTTGGGGTGTTCAAAGGGTACAAGTTGAGCGCCTGTTTGATTACAAAAATCGCGAACGTTGTCTTCGTTTTCACTTCTGTTAAAGGTGCAGGTACTGTAAATTAGGAAACCACCAGGTTTTAATGAATTCCAGACATCAAACACTATTCTTTGTTGTCTTTGGGTGCATAACAGGACATTGTCCAATGACCATTCCGAAATAGCGTCGTTATCTTTTCTAAACATACCTTCTCCCGAACAAGGTGCATCACAAAAAACCATATCAAATAGGGGTCCTGCTTCTCCAAACCGGTGGGCATCAGCTTTGGTAATAATGGTATTTCCCAACCCCCATTTTGAAACATTTTCAAATAAGATAGAATTCCGGGTTGAGATAACTTCATTGGCAACGAGCAAATCGTTTGGCATCATCCTAGAGGAAATATCTGTCGTTTTGCCTCCGGGTGCTGCACACAAATCCAAAACAAACAGGGAATCTTCCGTTTGAAATTTTGATTCTCTTAGAAAAGAAAAAACCGCCCCAATCCACATCGAATTGGCTTCTTGAGGATAGTACATTCCTGCATGAAAGGCAGGGTCGGCTGTAAACAAAGGGCGTTCCTTTAAAAACCTTCCTCTTTCGTTTTGGGGGGTGGTTTTTGCTTTTTCAGTTGTTTCTCCATTAAAAAAAGGGTTCAACCGGATAGAAACTAGAGACGGAATATTTAAAGAAGAAAGTAAAGCTTCCTTTGTTGAGGTGTCGAACACATCCGAAAGTTGGTCCAAAAAAGCAGCAGGAAATACCGTCATAAACAAAACAAATAACCGTTTTCAACCTTGGTTTTTGCAGGGAAGTTCTCAACAAACAAAGAACCAGTTCCAAGTCCTTGAGGTAGACGAGGTGAATAAGAAGACACCCACTGCGCAATATCGAACAATCCAATATTGCCCTCCAGGGCAGAGGTGCTCCACCAACCTATAGAAAACTCTTGAGCCAAACGAACCCAGCGATCACAGAAATCAAAACCGCCAATTAGTGTTGGTTTTAAAACAAGGTACTGCGGTTGAATTTGTTTTAATAGAGACTTACCCTTGCTTAATTCCACCCCAATCAACTCTTCATCTAATGCAATATCGATAGAGGCTTCTTTACACAACTTCCCCATTTGGTCAAAATTTCCTGTTTTGATAGGTTGTTCAATAGAGTGTATTTCAAACCGACAAAGGTCTTTAATCATCGATTTTGCTAAATCATCAGGAAAGGCACCATTTGCATCTAGGCGAATTTCAATTTTAGAGCTAGCGTGTTTTTTTCGGAATACTTCTAGCATTCTACATTCGGAATCAAAATCTAAAGCCCCCACTTTGAATTTAATACAACGAAACCCTTGATTTACTTTTTCTTCCGCCTCTATAGCCATGGATTCAATGTCGTTCATCCAAACCAGTCCGTTTATTTCCATGGGCGTCTCTTTTTTTGTAAACGGAGATTGCGTCCATATTTCGCTTTGCTTTTCTAGTTTTTTAATGAGACTGCAAACACCAAAACGCAAGGAGGGGTAGGGGTTGCAATATTCGAGCAGCTCCATTAAAGACTGATGGTTGTATTCTTTCCCCAAGAATGGCTCAATGATAGACATTAAGTCGATTTTTCCATCAACACTGAGGTCTGAAAGAGGTGCAACTTCTGCTGTGTATCGAGCGGTTTTGTTCTCCAAGACCAATAATAAAACCTCCTTTTCTACATAAGACCCACGAGATGTTTTGGCGGGCTTTATGAATTTTAGCGTGTGTTTTTCAGCGAGGAGTATCATGGATCGTTTCAATTAACGGAACATAGATGTAACATAAAAAGAGAGACCAAAATGTACGAAACACAACAAGAAAACCGTTAACGAAACCCTTTTTAATTGTAGGTTTAATCCCTCTCGATCGCCGGGAGATAAAGAGCGCATTTCCGAGTAATATCGGGATAAAAAAACAGCTGATGGAGAAAAAACCCCAAATAGTAAAAACATTTCTATGTAGTAACTTGAACCACTTAGGTTTAATATTTGGTATAAGTAAAAACCAAAAGAACCGAACACCCCTAAATAACCAAGAATCAGTAAAAACCTTTGGTAGGTTAGCGTGTGTTTGGGGCCAAGCTTTACCGCAACCGTAATTTTCCCTGTGGTTTTATCCGAATTGAGGTCTCTGTAATTGTTGATATTAAGTACAGCCGCAGACAACAACCCAACCCCCAAACCACCTATCCAAGTGGTTGACTTTGGTTCAAGTCCCATCAACAAACTTATACCCACAACGGGTAACAACCCAAAAAACACGATAACCGATACATCTCCCAATCCAGAATATCCATATGCTTTCTTTCCAACGGTGTAGAATACCGCAGCACCAATAGCAACAAGGCCACAAAAAAACAAACCCCAAAGAGTGGCACTTGAAAGGCCATAATTTCTGTACGTATATAAAAGCGTGAAAACACCCAAGCCCAAAATTCCCAATGAAAGAAACTGCAATACGCGTTTCATCTCGGCAGGTTTGATTTTTTGTGCGCTTAACATACGATCGGAACGGGAAGCTTTTTGGTCGGTTCCTTTTACAAAATCTCCGTAATCATTTGCATAGTTAGATAGTATTTGCAAACCGGTAGCTATCAACAAAACCAATACAAACAAATCCCAATGGACGGGGGTGTAAAAATTAGCAATGCTTATTCCCAACAAAACGGAGGAAAAGGCTAGAGGCAGAGTGCGCAGGCGAGCTGATAGAACCCAAGGATTGGTCATAACCACAAAGTTCGTTCAATTCGGTAATATGACTCATTTTTAGCCCCAAACTTTTTATAAAAAGCTGCTACAGAAGGAATTTGAGAACCTTCAAAATCTAAGTCGTAGTCTGGAAAGTGCTCCATTGCGTGTTGAACAATGCCATGCATAATACCACAAGAACGTCCCGATTCTGTGGGCGCAGCACAAACATAATGCAAACGCTTTTTTCCTTTTAGGAAAATAGCCCCTCCTAACAATTCCGGACCTTGATGTGCGAGGCATGTATATACCATGCCTTGGTTTAATAAAGACAAACAAGCAGATTCAAACGGGGCATAGTCAATAGGCCAATTCAAATTCGCTTTTTCGCCCCATGCGTCTTTATAGAGTTTTAAAATGTGGTGAATATCTTTGGTTTGGGTGTAGTAAATATTTTGACCATGAAGCTTTTTGATATTTTTTAAAGCATCTTTATTGAAATCTAACAAGGGTTTATGCGGTGCTTTTTTGACCAAATTAGGCAATTCTGTTGCCCCTTCTGGTTTCCCAAAGTAGCTATTAATATTGAGGTGTACACGAACAAAATACCAGGGTATTTTTGAAATAAAACTACTTGTAGCGCTGCTTGGGGTTCCAAAGACTCCGAGTTGTTGACAGAAATAAGGTTGATATATGTAGGGGAAAACGCCCCATTTTCTTCGGTACGCAAAAGGAAAAACAGCATTATAATCTCCCTCTATAATCCCACCCCACAAACCATCACTTATGGCGTCCAGATACTCAAAACGTGCATAAGGCAGAATAAAATCACTTTTTTCTATACAAGCATTCCACTTATGTGAATCGATATGTTTTTTGTCGAGATATTTCAAATGTTTTGGGTCTTTACACGCGATATTTCAGGGTTGGTTTGTAGCCCACGAGTCAAAGACCTCCAACCATCCTTCCCAACCGGCGCGTTCAGACAAGGATTCATTATGTGCAATAAACGTAAAATTCCCCCCAAATAAAAATACCATTTCTTTTAAACTGTTTCCCACATCGATAGCCGCGTCTGGGGTAAGTTTTAAATAGTTCTTTGCCGTAACATCCATTATACAAAACGGGTGAACCACCAAATTAGTGGGTGTGTTGTTGGATAAATCAAACCAATTGAAATCAAAAGCGGTACCTGCCCTAAAACCAAATTGTTCCGCATAACCCATGCTCCAGTCGTGTTCAATTCCTAGTTTGATGAGTTCGTGATAAGTATCAGGAAAAAGCAAGTGTACAAAATGTTGCCGGCTATGTGTTATTTGTGTTCTAAGTGTAGATTCAAGCCATTTTTTTTCTTCCGACCATGTAGCACTTGGATGTAATGAAAATGATGGATGAACACCAACTTTTGATATTTTCTGACTCTTTTTTATTGCACTCTCAAAAGGTGGATACGAACGTTTAATTTGTCGGTTAACTCCCTTTACTTTTTTTGAACACAACCAGAAAACCCTTGAAGAAACTTTGTGTTTTTGTAAAAAAGAAAAAACGGTATTTTCGGGATCAAAAGGATCGTAGCCACCAACTAAAACCCTTAATCGAGAAAAAAATGTTTTGGGAAAACGCATTGCAGATGCCAATTGCCGTTGCCAGGAACGGCCTTTAAATTGATATGCTATGTCCACATAAAAACTTGCAATTGTATGTGATTGTGGAATTACCGAAGAAGCGCCCAAAACATCTAAAAAATGGTAAAAGGCAATATCTACGTGTGGAGCTTGATCGTAATCCCACTTTGACTCTAATGCATTTTGAAATCCAAATCGGCCGAAATGGTCTGCATGAAAATCTTGGTATTCTTCGTATCGACTTAAGAAATAAAAAGCCATAGCGAAGACATCAAATCCCAAACCCGAATTGTTCGGAAATAAACAAGGAAAAGGCTCTTCTAAAAAACGTTTTATACGAGCAGATTCATTTGGCGAGTTGTGCTTTTCTATGAATTTGTGGTGTAGTGTGTTTTGTGCTAACTGTTTTAAATGGAAAGAAGATGTTTCAGGATCAAACAAAGGATCTACTGCACTTTCCAACATAAAATCAGACCTAACAACCACAAAACCAGGTAATTCTTTGTTTTCTGCCTTTACGTATTGAATCTTAAACTCAGCTAAATCGCTTAAATAAGTGTTGGGATCCTCATGAATTCGGAGCACAACCTGTAATCGCCGTGTAAAAAGTTCCTCTAAGATGTAATGGATGCGCGGAGAAACTTGGTCAATGAACACGGAAAACATGTAAAAAGGGGTTATTTTTGTTGCAAAATAATGAAAGTAGCTTTAATCACCGGTATAACCGGACAAGATGGCGCCTATCTAGCCGAGTTTCTTTTGAAAAAGGGGTATACGGTTCACGGTATCAAACGCCGTAGCTCTCTGTTTAATACCGATCGTATTGACCATTTGTATTTAGATCCTCATGTGGAAGGTTCTAAGTTCAAGTTGCACTATGGCGACTTGAGTGATAGCACCAATCTTATCCGTATTATTCAAGAAGTACAACCGGATGAAATTTATAACCTGGGCGCAATGAGTCACGTACAAGTGAGTTTTGAAACTCCAGAGTATACAGCGAATAGCGATGGATTAGGAACCCTGCGTATTTTAGAAGCCATTCGTATTTTAGGACTAATCGAAAAAACACGCGTTTATCAAGCATCCACATCGGAGTTATATGGTTTGGTCCAGGAAGTTCCACAAAAAGAAACAACGCCGTTTTATCCTAGAAGTCCATATGCGGTAGCCAAAATGTATGCGTATTGGATTACGGTAAACTATCGTGAGGCTTATAACATGTATGCGTGTAATGGAATTTTGTTCAACCACGAAAGTCCAATCCGAGGTGAAACTTTTGTTACAAGAAAAATCACCCGAGCGGCAGCACGTATTGCACTTAACCTACAAGAAAAGTTGTATTTGGGGAATTTGAATTCCAAGCGCGACTGGGGTCACGCAAAAGACTATATCGAAGCGATGTATTTAATTTTGCAACAAGACAAACCAGAAGATTTTGTTATTGCAACCGGACAAACGACTGAAATTAGAGAGTTTGTTAAGATGGCTTTCGGACATGTGGGCGTCTCTCTTGCTTTCAAAGGATCTGGTGTCGATGAAGTGGGATATGTAATTGAAGTTGACAAACAAAAATTTGAATCACAAACAGGAAAAGCTTGTCATTTAACTATCGGCCAAGAATTGGTCTTTGTGGACCCTAAATATTTCCGTCCTACAGAAGTGGATTTATTAATAGGCGATCCAACCAAATCTAATGAAAAATTAGGATGGAAGCCTAAATACGATTTGCCGGCTTTGGTGGAAGACATGATGACTTCTGATATTCGCTTGATGCAAAAACAAGATTACCTGAAAGCTGGTGGTTTTGATACTCAGAATTATTTTGAATAAAAGCAACATTGGAAAAAGAAGCTAAAATATACGTTTCGGGCCATCGTGGAATGGTGGGTAGTGCTATTGTGCGAGAGTTGGAACGCTTGGGTTATACTCAAATCATTACCCGAACGTCCAAGGAATTGGATTTAAGAAACCAAGAGGCGGTCGATCGTTTTTATTCCGAAATAAAACCGGATTATGTTTTTGTAGCGGCCGCAAAAGTTGGCGGCATACATGCCAATAATGTATATCGGGCTGACTTTTTGTACGATAATTTAATGATTCAAAACAACCTCATTCACGGGGCCTACAAGAGTGGTGTTACCAAACTTATGTTCTTGGGGAGTAGTTGTATTTATCCTAAGTTGGCTCCACAGCCATTGAAAGAAGAGTATTTGTTAAGTGGGTATTTAGAAAGCACGAACGAACCCTACGCAATTGCAAAGATCACAGGAATAAAAATGTGTGAAGCCTATCGCGATCAGTATGGATGTAACTTTAT
>Ga0181606_10003640_pt1 | contig 13018 bp, 12 predicted proteins | sample 041ome_10_FD_132994 | JGI IMG/M metagenome (GOLD analysis project Ga0181606, IMG submission 132994) | Coastal salt marsh microbial communities from the Groves Creek Marsh, Skidaway Island, Georgia - 041412US metaG (megahit assembly) | ecosystem: Environmental > Aquatic > Marine > Intertidal... | reverse complement strand
CACGCAAATTCACACGCGATGTAGCCGCCCCCAATGATCAGCATGCGTTTTGGCAATTCCGGCAGGTGAAAAATCTCGTTCGAGGTGATGCCCAATTCGGCGCCGGGCATATCGGGCAGCACGGGCCGCCCGCCCATCGCCAGCAAGATATGGCGCGCGCTAAACCGGCGGCCATCGGCCAGCATCACCGTATGCGCATCAACCAACGAGGCGCGCGCGTCAAACGTAGTTACACCGTTATTTTTCAAAATGTTACGGTACACACCTTCCAAGCGGTCCAGTTCAGCATGCAGCTGGCCCTTGAACTGCCCCCAGTCAAACGCGCCTTGCTGCACGTCCCAACCATAGGCGCGCGCCTGGCTCATGGCGGCGGGAAATTCGCTGGCAAACACCATCAGTTTTTTCGGCACGCAGCCGCGGATCACGCAGGTGCCGCCGTAGCGGTCCTCTTCTGCCAAGGCCACCCGCGCCCCGGTTTGCGCCGCCACACGGCCCGCGCGCACCCCACCCGAACCGCCGCCAATCACAAAAAGATCAAAATCAAAATCCTGCATATCCGCTCCTTTTGCCCCATGGCGCTGCGCCCCAGACCCGGTTCAAACGCTATATTTCACAAGGCGGGCCCGATGGCCAGTCCCCGCCCCGGCGGCTGGGCGGCCCAGAAGCAATGCACGGCTGCGACATAAAGATTATTGTCAAAAGGGCCGAAGCGCCTTAGCAGCAGTAGTGCCTATCGCGGTATATTCTACGAATTTCCTTTCTAGGCCCGAAACCACACCTGCCCCCGCTGGGGTGCCACAAGACAAGGCCTGAATGTCTCATACTTTGACGCCCCCCGCCAATGCCCGCCAGTGGCTGGCCGTTCTTGCCCGCTACCGCGACCCGTCTTTGGGGCGCAGCGTGTTTGAATTGGCCGCAACCCTGCTGCCGTTTTTGATGATCTGGGCGTTGGCGTGGTGGTTATTGGCCTATGCGCCTGTGGCGTCGTTCGGTTTGGCGCTGCTCAATGGTATCTTTTTGGTGCGCCTGTTCATTATCCAGCATGATTGCGGGCATGGGGCGTTTTTGAAACAGCGCCGCGTGCAAAATTGGATTGGCCGCAGCCTTGGGGTGCTGACCCTGACGCCCTATGCCGTGTGGCAACGCACCCATGCCATTCACCACGCCAGCCATGGCAACCTAGATGCGCGCGGTATTGGCGATGTGACCACCCTAACAGTGGCCGAATACCAAGCGCGCGGGCGGTTTGGGCGCTGGCTGTATCGGCTGTATCGCAACCCTGTGGTGCTGTTTGTTTTGGGGCCGGCCTATTTGTTCTTGCTGCAAAACCGCCTGCCAATTGGGCTGATGCGGGCGGGCTGGGGCTATTGGGTATCGGCCATGGGCACCAATGCAATGATCGCCTTGGTGCTGGCGGCGCTGCTGTGGGCGGGCGGCTGGGAGGCTGTGCTGCTGATCTATTTGCCCTGCGCGATCAGCGCAGCCACCATTGGGGTGTGGCTGTTTTACGTGCAGCACCAGTTCGAGCAAACCCATTGGTCCAAGGGCGAAGACTGGCAGTTGCACCACGCAGCCCTAGAGGGCAGTTCGCATTATGTGCTGCCCCAGCCCCTGCGCTGGCTGACCGGCAACATCGGCATCCACCATGTGCACCATCTTTATTCGCGCATCCCCTTCTATCGCCTGCCCGAGGTGCTGCGCCACCACGCCACCCTGGCCGAGGCCCAAAGGCTGACCATCGCCGAAAGCTTTGCCACCGTGCGCCTGCATCTATGGGACGAGGCGCGCGGCAAGCTGGTGTCGTTTTCCGATCTCAGCCGCACCGAAGCGGCCGCCTAAACCACCGCCCAAGCCGCGGCCGTTGCAGCCATCATAGCGGCCCAAATAAAAAGGCGCCCACAAGGGGGCGCCTTTTCAGCGTCAATAAGCGCGTTTAATCGATATCGCGAAACAGGTTTTCGCTTTCGACAAAATCCAGCTTTTCGGTTTCCACTGTGCCTTGGTTGATATCGCGGGTTTCCACCCGGCCATCGCCGTAGCCCACCACAACCACATCACAAATATCGATAAACAGGCCGTTTTCCACCACGCCGGGCACTTGGTTCAGCACCATGGCCAATTGCCGGGCATTGCCGATACGGCCCAAGTGCAGATCCAGAATATGGTTGCCCTCGTCGGTCAGAAAGGGGCGATCGCCATTCATGCGCAGGCTGGTGGAGCGCCCCAAAACATCGATCGAGACCAGCATTTCCTCGATCAGCGCTTTGGTGGTTTGCCAGCCAAAGGGAATCACCTCGACCGGCAACGGAAAGGCCCCCAGCGCGCCCACCTCTTTGCCTGCATCGGCAATCACGATCATCTGATCGCTGGCCGTGGCCACAATTTTTTCTTGCAGCAGCGCGCCGCCACCACCTTTGATCAGGTTCAAAGCGCCATCGAATTCATCTGCGCCATCAATCGTCAGGTCCAGCCATTTAGCCTCGTCCAGCGAAACCACCTCGATGCCCAATTCGCGCGCCAAGGCGGCGGTGCGTGTCGAGGTGGGCACAGCGCGTATCTTCAGCCCATCTTGGCGCACAACCTCGGCCAAGCAGCGCACCATCCATGCCGCAGTTGAACCGGTGCCAAGGCCCACGCGCATGCCATCTTCTACGAAATCAACCGCGCGTTTGGCGGCGACGAATTTTGCCTTGTCGATGGGCGACAATTCTCCGGTCATGGGCGACTCCTGCTGATTTGGCGCGTTATAGGCCAGCTTACCCCTATATGCGAGGGGGCGCAGCCCTTGGCTTGCGCGTTTCCAATGGGAAACGTCGCTTTTTCACCACGCCCGGGCAGCGCCGAGCGCTATCAAGGCGCTATGAGCACGCTGCGCCTTCACTACGCCCCCGATAACGCCTCGCTAATCATTCGCTTGGCGCTGGAAGAATTGCGCCTGCCCTATACGACCTGCTTGGTGGATCGCGCCCGCACCGCGCAAAAGGCCCCGGCCTATCTGGCGCTTAACCCCACAGGGCTGATCCCGGTGTTGGAAACCCCGCAAGGCGCCATTTTTGAAACCGGCGCCATTTTGCTGTGGTTGGCCGATGCCCACCCCGCCCAGACCGCCGCGCAGGGGCTGTTCCCCGCGCCCGGCGATGCACCCCGGGGCGCGGCGCTGAAATGGCTGTTTTTCGTGGCAAACACCCTGCACCCGGCGCTGCGTATGCAGTTTTACCCCCATCTCTACGTGGGCCAAGACAGCGCCGCACAAAGCCAGTTTCGCCAGATCAACAGCGCCAATATTGCCCGGCATCTGGCGCTACTAGACGCGGCTGCCGCGCAGGTAACGCCAATGGGCAGCGGCCCCTTTGCTGGGCAAAACCCCAGCTTGATCGACCTATATTTGGCCCCGCTTTTGCGCTGGTGTGCGCTGTATCCGCATGGGGAAACCGGCTGGTTTGCCCTGTCGGATACGCCCCATTTGCACGCCATGGCCGAACGCCTAGAACACCGCCCCAGCACCCATGCTGCGGCCTTGGCCGAGGGGCTGGGCCCACAGCCCTTTACCCGCCCCGCACTGGCCACCCCTCCTGAAGGAAGCGCTGTCTGACATGTTCCTCTCTGTCTTCGATATGTTCAAAGTTGGCATTGGCCCCTCGTCCTCGCATACGATGGGGCCGATGGTGGCAGCGGCGCGGTTTTTGCAACTGATGCGCGCCGCACCGTTCGAATTTGCCGGGCTGCGCGCGTCGCTGCATGGCAGCTTGGCCTTTACCGGGGTGGGCCATGCCACCGACCGGGCCACTATTTTGGGGCTGGCGGGGTTTTTGCCCGACACCTACGACCATGCCCGCGCCGAGGCGGTTTTGGCCGACATCACCGCCACAGGGCAAATCGTGGTCGAGGGCCTGCCGCCGCTGCAGTTCGACCCCAAAACCAGCCTCAGCTTTGATTATGGCCCCGCCCTGCCCGGCCATGCAAATGGCATGATCTTGATGGGGTTGGATGCCCAAGGCGATGTGATCTTGCAAGAAACCTATTACTCCATCGGGGGCGGCTTTGTTCTAAGCGCAGATGAGCTGGCGGCGGGGCGCGCCACAGACGAGGGCGCGCCGGTGCCCTACCCGTTCAAATCTGCCGCTGAAATGCTGGAAATGGCCGCCGCATCTGGCAAAACCATTGCCCAGATGAAGCGCGCCAACGAAATCAGCCGCAACGGGGCCCAAGGGCTGGACAGTGGCATTGCCCGGCTGTGGGAGGTGATGAATGCCTGCATCGAGCGCGGGCTAAACACCGATGGCATCCTGCCGGGCGGGCTGAACGTGCGCCGCCGCGCCAAGGCCATTCACGAAAAACTGCAGGCCGAGCGGGGCATGAACCTGACCGCACCGCATGTGATCAATGACTGGATGTCGGCCTATGCCATGGCGGTGAATGAAGAAAACGCAGCCGGTGGCCAAGTGGTCACCGCCCCCACCAATGGCGCGGCGGGGGTTGTGCCGGCGGTCATCCGCTATTGGCTGGATCATGTGCCCGGTGCCAGCGCCAGCCGGATAGACGAGTTTTTGCTGACCGCCGCGGCCATTGGCGGGCTGGTGAAATTCAACGCCTCGATTTCAGGTGCCGAGGCCGGCTGTCAGGCCGAGGTGGGCAGCGCCGCAGCAATGGCCGCGGCAGGCCTATGCGCGGTTTTGGGCGGCACGCCAGAACAGATTGAAAATGCAGCGGAAATTGCGCTGGAACACCACCTTGGCATGACCTGTGACCCGGTCAAAGGCTTGGTTCAGGTCCCCTGCATCGAACGTAATGGACTGGGCGCGATCAAGGCCGTCAGCGCCGCCAGCTTGGCACTGCGCGGCGATGGGCAGCATTTTGTGCCGCTCGATGCCGCCATCGAGACCATGCGCCAAACCGGCGCGGATATGCACGAAAAATACAAAGAAACCTCGCTTGGGGGCTTGGCTGTCAATATTCCAAATTGTTAGGGATCAGCCCCGCAGCCTAGCCGTAATCGGCCAGCCGCGCCACGTAGCGCGCCAGCGTGTCGATTTCCAAATTCACCCGGTCCCCAACCGCCACGCCCCCCCATGTGGTGGCGGTTTGGGTGTGGGGGATGAAATTCACGCCAAAATCGCGGCCTGACACCTCGTTCACCGTCAGCGAGGTGCCATTCAGCGCCACCGAGCCCTTTTCCGCGATGAACCGTGCCAGCGCCTCGGGGGCGCGAAATGTCACGCGGGTGCTGTCGCCCTCTTTGCGCAGGCCAACCACCTCGGCCACGCCATCCACATGGCCCGAAACGATGTGCCCGCCCAGTTCGTCGCCCACCCGCAACGCGCGCTCTAGGTTGATGCGGTGGCCCTGCACCCAATCGCTGATGTTGGTTTTTGAAACGCTTTCTGCGCTGATATCCACGTCAAACCAGCCTTGGCCTTTGTTGACCACCGTCAAACACACCCCATCGCAGGCGATCGAGGCGCCCATATCCACCCGCGCCATATCGTAACTGGTGGCAATGCGCGCGCGCAGATCGCCACGCTGCTCTAGCTGTTCGATCTGGCCGATATCGGTGATGATGCCTGTAAACATGGGGGCCTCGTTTTGCTGGTCTGGCCGCCACAGGGCGGCTTGCCCCTGACCTAGCCCCAAGCCCCCCCGCTGGCAAGGGTGGCGCGCCACTGGCGAAACGTTTGCGCCTTAAATTCGCCCCGTTTTGTCGTTAATAAAGGAAAAGTGTTTTTATGGTTTGCCCTTCGCGCATAGGGCCGCAGGTTTTGGGTAGAATATGGCGCAAGCGTTTACAGCACAGCCCCCCGCAGGCACCCCCGCCACCGAACGGGTGTTTTTATTCCTGCAAGGCCCCCATGGCCCGTTTTTTCATGGCTTGGCACAAATGCTGCGCCAAACCGGCGCGCAGGTGTGGCGGGTAGGGGTTAACGCGGGCGACCGGGCCTTTTGGTTTCATCCCGCCAGCTATATCGCCCATCGCGGCGCCCCACAGGATTGGCCCGCGCATCTGGCCCAGATCGTGGCGGAAAAATCGGTCACGGATCTGGTGCTTTATGGCGATACCCGCTTTGTGCATGCCAGCGCCATTGCCTTTGCGCGCGAAAACAACCTGTGTGTGCACGTCTTTGAAGAGGGGTATCTGCGCCCCTATTGGGTGACATACGAACGCGGTGGCACCAACGGCCACTCGCGCCTGATGCAAACCAGCGTGGCCGAAATGCGCCGCGCCCTTACCCATGCCGATGCCACCACCCCCGCCCCGCCCGCGCGCTGGGGCGATATGCGCCAACATGTTTTTTACGGCGCGCTTTATCATTGGTTTGTGATGTTCAAAAATGGCGGCTACCGCCAGTTTCAACCGCATCGGCAGGTGCCGGTCAGCGCCGAGTTCATCTTGTATCTGCGCCGCTTGCTGATGATGCCGCTGCACAGCCTACAGCGCCGCCTGGCCACAGCACGCATTCGCCGGGGCGGGTTTTCCTATCACTTGGCGCTGTTGCAGCTGGAACATGACAGCAGTTTTCAGGTCCATTCCCCCTTCGAGGATATGCATGCCTTTATCGAACTGGTGATCACCGGCTTTGCCAGCGGTGCGCCCCGCCATCACCATCTGGTGTTCAAGGCCCATCCTTTGGAAACCGGGCGCGCGCCGCTGCGCGCCGATATCACCCGTCTGGCCAAGGCCCATGGCGTGGCCAGACGGGTGCATTTTTTGCAGGGCGGCAAACTGGCGCAGCTGCTTAACGAGGCGCGCAGCGCCGTGACCGTGAATTCCACCGCAGCGCAACAGGTGCTGTGGCGCGGCATTCCCCTAAAGGTGTTTGGCGCGGCCATCTACAACAAGCCCGAATTCGTCTCTACCCAAAGCTTGGCACAGTTTTTTGCCGCCCCCACCCGGCCCGACCGCGCCGCCTATCAAGATTTTCGCGCCTATCTGCTGGAAACCAGCCAAATTCCGGGCGGGTTTTATTCCAGCCGGGGTCGGCGGCAGGTGCTGCGCCAAGTGGTGGATATGATGCTAAGCCCCGAAGACCCGTATGACGCGCTGCACACCGGCCGCGCCGGACCGCGCCAATATTTGCAAATGATCCCCTAAAAGGCTGGGCAATTGCGCAACACTCGCCCTAGGGGCGATTTGGGTAGGCGCGACTAGCGCTTTATTTTGCCTATGTCTTAGGCTAGAGTAACGAAAAAACCGAGGCAGAATAATAACAGGTCAGGAGACCGAGCAGTGAAACCCCTTGCACCCCGCTGGGCGCGGTCTGTCGCCCTATGCTCTTTGGTGGCACTGGTTGCCGCCTGCGGCCTGCCGCGCACTGGCCCCAATAAGGGCGAGATTTTTTCAGGATCGGTTCAGCGCCAAGGCGATGCATTTGTCATCAGCGTGAACGACCGCGTCACCCGCGCCACGTCGATCACCCCGTCTTTAGGCTTTAGCGATGCGTTCAAAAACGCCGCCATCCTTGGGTCAGACACCATCCGCCCCGGCGACACATTGGGCCTGACCATTTGGGAAAACGTTGACCAAGGCCTGTTCGGCACCAGCCCAGCACCGCTGCAAGAGGTGCAGGTTGATGGTGCCGGGTTTATCTTTGTTCCCTATGCAGGGCGCATTCGTGCGGCCGGCAACACCCCCGAAGCGCTGCGCCGCATCATCACCGAAAAGCTGCAAGATCAAACCCCCGAACCCCAAGTCGAGGTGCGCCGCGTCGCGGGGGATGGCGCCACCGTTAGCCTGATTGGCAAGGTCAGCGCCCAAGGCGTGTTCCCTATCGAACGGCCCACGCGCACCTTGTCGGCCATGTTGGCGCGTGCCGGCGGTGTCAGCATCGAGCCTGAAATCGCACAGCTTACGGTTATCCGTGGCGATCAACGCTCACAGGTATGGCTGCAAGATCTCTATAAACACCCCGAATTCGATATTGCCCTGCGCGCCGGCGACCGGATCTTGGTCGAGGAAGACACCCGCGCCTTTACCGCGCTTGGGGCAACCGGCACGCAAACCCGCGTGCCCTTTGAAAGCCAGACGTTATCGGCGCTTGAGGCGATTGCACAGGTGGGCGGGCTATCGGCAAACGCGGCCGATCCAACGGGCGTTTTCGTGCTGCGCAACGAACCCGCCGAGATTGCCAACCGCGTGTTGGGCCGCGACGACCTGCAAGGCGCGCAGCGCTTGATCTATGTGCTGGATCTGACCAAGCCCAACGGCATGTTCATGGCCCGCGATTTTGTGATCCGCGACGAAGACACGCTGTATGTCACCGAGGCGCCATTCACCCAGTGGAGCAAGGCAATCGCCGCGCTGACCGGCTCGCTTTCGGCGGTAAACACGCTGACATCAGCGGCAAACGGCGGCAATTAAGCCATGCCAGCGGCGGCGGGGCCCATCTGGGGCGAAACGGGCGACCTGTGGCGCCCGGCCCCGGCGCCGCTGCATTGCTATTCCACCAGCTTTTTTACCCAAAGCCGCCTGCGCCGCATTCTTGGCTTGGCCGGTTACCCACCACGCCTTGGCCTGCCTGCGCGCGGCGGGCTGGTGGGGGTGTGGGGGCACAGCCCCACCGCCCCGCGCGGGCAAGCCATTGCAGCGCGGCGCGGCGCGGCGGTTGTGCGGGTGGAAGACGCGTTTTTGCGCAGCCTCTTTCCCGGGCGCAGTGGCAGCCCTGCTTTGGGGTTGGTGATCGATCATGGTGGCATGCATTATGCCCCCGATAGCGGCTCGGATTTGCTGCAGATCTTGGCCAAACACCCGCTGGATGATGCCGCATTGCTGACGCGGGCGCGCCATGCCATGGCCCGCCTACAGGCCGCCCACCTGACAAAATACAGCGCCACCCTGACCGACGGCCCAGATCTGCCCGCCCCGGGCTATGTGCTGGTGATCGATCAAACGCGCGGGGACGCCGCCATCACCATGGGCGGCGCCACGGCGCAAAGCTTTGCCAATATGCTGGCAGCAGCCCGTACCGACCACCCGCACCACCGCATCATCATCAAAACCCATCCAGAAACCGCCCAAGGCCATCGGCGCGGCTATTTCGGGCCCAAAGACGCTGACGCACGCACCACTGTTTTGGCCACGCAGCTTAGCCCTTGGGCATTACTTGAGGGGGCTGTGGCGGTTTACACCGTATCCTCGCAAATGGGGTTCGAAGCGATCGTGGCAGGCCATCGCCCGCATGTTTTTGGCGCCCCCTTTTACGCCGGCTGGGGCCTAAGCACCGATCATGCCCCACTGCCCAACCGCCAGCGCCGCCTGACTGCCGCGCAGCTATTCACCGCGGCGATGCTGCTATATCCAGTGTGGTATGACCCCTATAACGACCAGCTTTGCCAACTAGAGCAGGTGATCGACACGCTAGAGGCGCAGGCGCGCGCATGGCGCGAAGACCGCCATGGCTGGGCCTGCCAAGGCATCAGCCTGTGGAAACGCCGCCATATGCGGGCCTTTTTTGGCCAGCACGGCACGCTTTATTTTGCCAAAACGGCGCAAAAAGCCGCACAAACCGCCCAAGCCACGGGGGCGCGCCATATGGTATGGGCCAGCCACGCCAGCCCGCCAGCGCCGCCCCACACCGCAGGCCATAGCCCCGGTGTGACACGGGTGGAAGACGGCTTTTTGCGCTCGAACGGGTTGGGGGCGCGGCTGGTGGCGCCGCTGTCGCTGGCCTGCGATGGGATCGGCATCCACTATGACCCGGCGCAGCCCAGCCTGCTTGAGGGGCTGATTGCGCAGCGCGCCAAGCTACGCCCAGATCAGGCGCTGCGCGCCCAAACGCTGTTGCACGCGGTGCTGCAGGCTGGGGTCAGCAAGTATAACATTGGCCAACCGCCCCCCACGACCCTGCCCCGCCCCGCTGCGGGCCAGCCGTTAATTTTGGTGCCCGGGCAGGTGGAAAATGATGCCTCGGTGCTGCGGGGGGCGCCGCTGGATTTGCGCACCAACCGCGCGCTATTGGCCCGTGTACGGGCTGAAAACCCCAAGGCCATGCTTATTTACAAACCACATCCCGATGTCGAGGCGGGCTTACGCCCGGGCCATGTGGCAGACGCCGAGACATGGGCCGATCTGGTGCTAGAAGATACCGATAGCGCCGCGCTGTTGCCCCATATCGATGCCGTGTGGACGCTGACCTCGTTGCTGGGCTTCGAGGCGCTGATGCGGGGCGCACGGTGGTCACCTTGGGGGCGCCCTTTTACACCGGGTGGGGGCTGACGCGGCATTTGGGCATGGATCTGCCCCGCCGCAGCGCCCGGCCGGGGCTGCTGGGCTTGGTGCACGCCGCCTTGATCGATTATCCGCGCTATCACGACCCGCTTAGCAACCAGCCCTGCCCGCCCGAAGTTGCCTTGGCGCGGCTGGCTGCAGGTGTGGGGGGGGGCGGCCGATGGGCTGGGGCCTGCCGGCACGGGTGCAGGCGGCGCTAAAGCGGCGCTAGGGGGTGCGCGCCCAAATATGCACCACATCACCGCCCAAGGGCTGGGTGTGGCGCAGCTGAAAGCGGGCCGCCGCGCCAAGCCTGTCTAGGCCCATCGCGCCAATTCCGGGAAAACCTTCGGCACCAATGACCAGCCCTGCGGTATAGCCCACCAGCTGATCCACCAGATCATCGGCCAAAAGCGCCGCGGCAAGGGCGCTGCCACCTTCACAAAAAATCCGCGTCAGCCCCGCAGCGGCAAGGGCCTGCAGCACCGCCTTGGGCGCCAGATGCGCCCCCTGCACGGGGCACTCGAACAGCCGCGCGCCCATAGCCGACCAGGCCTGCACCAGCGCCGGGTTTGCATCGGGGCCATGGCACAGCCACAGCGGCACCGTGGCGGCGCTGCGGGCCAAATGGCCATCCAACGGCAGATCCAAACGGCGCGACAGCACCACGCGCACGGGCTGGGCCACGTCGCCAAAGCCGCGCACATTCAGCATGGGGTTGTCGCTGCGTGCGGTGCCTGCCCCCACCATCACCGCATCGTGGCGCAGGCGCAGCCCATGCACATGATGGCGCGCCGTGGGCCCGGTGATCCATTGGCTTTCGCCCGTTGCCGTGGCAATGCGCCCATCAAACGAGCTGGCCAGTTTTAGGGTAAGAAACGGCAGTCCATGGCGGGTTGATTTGAAAAACCCGGCCAAATCAGCCTGTGCCTGCGCCTCTAAGACACCTGTTTGCACGCTGATGCCCGCGTCGCGCAACATCTGCAGCCCGCGGCCCGAAACCCGCGGATCTTCGTCGCGCGTGGCCACAACCACCCGCGCCACGCCCGCCCCCACCAATGCCGCCGCGCAAGGCGGGGTTTGGCCGTGATGGGCGCAGGGTTCTAACGTGACATAGGCCGTAGCCCCCGCAGCCCCAGCCCCCGCTTGGGCCAGCGCCTGCGTTTCGGCATGCGGGCGGCCGCCCGGTGCAGTCCAGCCACGCCCAATGATACGCCCGTCTTTCACCAGCACGCAGCCCACCGCCGGGTTGGGCCAAGCATTGCCCTGCCCACGCCGGCCCAAACCAAGGGCCAGCGCCATAAAGCGGCGGTCGGTGTCGTTCACTACTCGTCCTTTACCGAGGCGGGGCGCAGCTCGCTGACAAATTTATCGAAATCATCAGCGGCTTGGAAGTTCTTGTAAACGCTGGCAAATCGCACATAGGCAACGGTATCGATCCGGGCCAGCGTTTCCATCACAATCTCGCCAATGGTTTTCGAGGGGATGTCGCTGTCGCCCAGCGATTCAAGCCGGCGCACGATGCCCGAAATCATCTGGTCAATCCGCTCGGGGTCGATGGGGCGTTTTTGCATCGAAATCCGGATCGAGCGTTCCAGCTTGTCGCGGTCGAAATCTTCGCGCCGCCCACTGCTTTTGATCACCACCAAATCGCGCAGCTGAACCCGCTCGTAGGTGGTAAAGCGCCCACCACAAGCCGGGCAAAACCGGCGGCGGCGGATCGACACGTGGTCTTCCGCGGGGCGCGAATCTTTTACTTGTGTGTCAATATTTCCGCAAAACGGGCAGCGCATAGCCGTCCCCCTTTTTGATAAACCTGCCTCTGGTGGTGGGTTAGCCCCACTTATCCACAGGCACTATAGGAGAACCGCAAGCATTTGGGTAGGGGGCAAATGATGCCGCTAGATGGGCTATTGCAAGGGGGAATGCGCCAAAGCTAGGGGCTTAAATGCGCCGAAATCTCGCGGCGGTGGGGGGCGTGGCGATGCTCGAACACATAGATCCCTTGCCAGCGCCCCAATGCCAGCCGCCCGTTGTGCACCGGTATCGCCAAAGACACCGGCAATAGCGCCGCCTTGATATGGGCGGGCATATCATCGGGGCCTTCGTAGCGATGGGTCAGATAGGCCATGGCGGGGTGGTCGGCGGGGGGCACCAAACGGCTGAAAAACCCCTGCAGATCTGTTTGCACCTCGGGATCGGCGTTTTCTTGCACCAGTAAACTGGCAGATGTGTGGCGGATAAACAGGCTTAGCAGGCCCGTACCCCGCACCCATTGGGCCACAAGGGGGGTTATCTCGTACAGGCCGGGGCCGTTGGTATGAATACTGAATTGGTGCTGCATATGCGCACAATAGCAGCACCACAGGCGCCGTAAAAGACGGCGCAAAAGGCAATGACTGGGGCGTTAATCCACCCAATCCCTTTCGCCCAAGCGATTGTCACAAAATGTGCCGGCGGTGCCAATGGTCATGCCGTAACCGGCCTGTTTTAGCGAATAGCCCGCCCCCGGGCTGGGGGGGGCTGTGCCTGCCGGGTCCAGCTGAAAGACCACGGCCGAGCGATAGCCACTCGTCACCGATGGGCCGCGCGGCGAGACCATCATCACCTGCGCGCGGGTGGGCTGGCCCAATTCCAAGCGCGCATATTCCGCCGCCGTGCACCAATATTCCAATGGGCCCGATCCGGGCCGCCCGATCACTTCGAATTGGGCGGTGCCGGGCACTGGGTTTACGCGGTGGTTATTGATGGCGTTAAAGGCACTGGCCGGTTGCGCCAAACCCATGGCCATAAAAACGCCCAAGCAAATTTGCGGGATGT
>Ga0181606_10003621_pt1 | contig 13045 bp, 9 predicted proteins | sample 041ome_10_FD_132994 | JGI IMG/M metagenome (GOLD analysis project Ga0181606, IMG submission 132994) | Coastal salt marsh microbial communities from the Groves Creek Marsh, Skidaway Island, Georgia - 041412US metaG (megahit assembly) | ecosystem: Environmental > Aquatic > Marine > Intertidal zone... | reverse complement strand
GAAAAAAAATACACGTATACTGCTTCAAGAAAAAGCAATACTACAAAGATGTGGCTGCGCTCGCTCTTCGCGGAGCAATACGAGCAAAAGATCGCACAGTTGCAAGCGGAGAAGGATGTACTTTTGTTTTCTTTATTCGCGCTCTTGATGTTTGTGTTCTTTCTCGGAAAACAAAAAGAAAGCAGAGTGAAAGTTATACGCGTTCAAACACCAAAGACGAGGAACGCGACTATGCACGAACGAGGTGCGAGCGCTCTGACAAAAGTTTGGACGCATCAAAGCGATATATTTCGCGCACACGTGCTTCCAAAACTCAACGCGGTCGATGTGAAAATGCTTTCTCTGGTTTCGAGAGAGACGAGAGCTGCTATTAGGCGCGCTGGAAGAAAGTTAAAGGTGATAACTATGAAAATCTCCGATTTCAGTTCTATATCTACTTTGCAATATGCGATGGTTCGAATTTCTAAATACAACTACTACGCAAAAAGCCCACAATACGTTTGCTCAGAAGTTGCCGCAACCGGTAGAATTGATATTTTGAAATGGTTGACAATCAACAAGAGGCTTCCGTGTGACGGAAGAACTCTGGAGAACGCCGCGGAAGAAGGACATCTGGCAATCCTCGTGCACGCGAGAAAAAAACTCGGCTGTCGCTGGACAGAGCCTCACGAGGGCGAGTATTTTTGTGATAACTGTAATGAATGGCACGAAGACGAAGAATTCGAACCCAGTGAACGGCCCGTAGAACTTGCTGCTCGAAATGCTCACCTCGAGTGCGTAAAATTTTGCCACGAAGAAGGTTGTCCTTACAATGACGAGCAGTTGGCGATTAACGCTGTCCGCTCTATTAACATTGACCTTTTGAAATATGTGCACGAAGTGATGGAAGTTGAATTGTTTTGCAGTTGGCAGAATGTCATCGAAGAAGCAGCCGAGGATGGATTCCTCGAAGGCTTGAAGTATTTGAAAGTTCACTCGTCGGACGAATGGGAGGACGTTGACCAAGAACATGCGTGTATTTGCGCTGCTGAGAATGGTCACTTGAACTGTTTGAAGTATTTGCACGAATGCGGTTTCGCATGGAACGAAGAAGTGTGTAACTCCGCGTATATAAATGGTCACATGGAATGTTTTGAGTTTGCGAGATCGAAAGGTTGCGCCTTCGACGCGTCCCTCTTGAGAGGTGCATTTTGAGAGCTTTTTACGTACTAGTACTGATATGTAGTTCTTTTTCTCTTGCAATTTTCGAAATACACGCACGTACAAATCCACCATTATTTCGGCGGCATAGCTGCGACGGAGACGAGATTGATACAATATCGATTTCCTTTCCTGTCTGGGAGATTATGGCCTAAGTGCGTGCCCGTAGTGCTCACAGCTTCTCCGCCCGGCACACAGCGAACGTTCTCCCAAACGACTTCTTCGTCGCGAAACGAGGGCCACCCGTGGTCGCGAGATTCTTGCTCAAATTCTTCGAACGTTCTCCCACGAGGGGCTATGAAGAGCGGTTTACCAGTGACGGAATCGTAATAAGTAGTCTCTTTCGTTCGGTCGACTTCTTTCAAGAAAGACGTCGATAAGAAATATCCAGCGTATTCCGCGTAATGTCTGTTGAAATTGCATATTCTGTCGGCGGTTTCGTAATCACAATTCCAACGCAACTCTTTCTGAACCGGGTTTTCGGACGAGCCATGCGCCTTTTTACACATGATTGAGTCATCACCCATTATTGGGTAAGTGCTCCCAGCAGGAGCGTCCGCCCCCTTACATCCGTCCGAATCTTCTTTGTTCTTGCCTAATCCATTCGCCCATTCGATTATTCCTGCTTTCGTCGTCAGAGCGCTTTTTCTGCTCGATGATGAAGACGACGAAGGAGCGTTGCCCATTCTCACTGCGTTCAAGGGAAGGATAGTGCCTCGCAAAAAGTTAGCAGCCATTATTTATATGTATGCGTCGAGTTACGAAAAAACACGGCGGAACACAAAAATAAAGAATGTGTCTTGTGGTGTACTTATTTTGTCGACGTAACCACTTGCGTATCCAAAAACAGCAAAAACTTTCTCTTGGATTTTTTCCACCACACAGCATTTCAACACCAGAAAAAAAGGAATACGAGTACGAGGAATAACAATGGGTTCCGCAACGACGACGGCGTCATCAACCGTCATCGGTTCCGATGCGCGCGTCTTTCAATTATTCGCGAGGAAAAGCAGAAGTGCGCGCGCGAGAATCACCACGTTGTCTTCGTCTTCGTCATCATCATCGAAGACGAAAGGCGACGACAAAAAAGATTTCCTCACGACGAAAAGGGGGTTGTTAGCGATGAGTGCTGCTGCTGCTGCCGCGATATCTTTCGCTTCCGTTCAAGCCAGAGCAGAAGAGGAAGAGGAAGGGGTGATTTTTACCAATGAACAAAAAGTAGAAGAGCCGGTCACTGTCATGCGCGATATTCGAACGGTTTTAATCACCGGATGTAACCACGGTATTGGGTTAGATGCCGCGAAAAAGTTTGCGAAGAGGAACGACTTGAAGGTGATTTTAGCCTGTCGCACGTTGGCCAAAGCGAAGGGAGCAAAATCTGAGATATTGGAAGCGATTGCACAAGAAGGCGGAAAAGTCAACGATTCATCGTTGTTGGTACCAGCAGAGTGCGACCTCGCGGACTTGGAATCTATTAAAACTTTCGCGACGTCTCTAGGTGACGAACCTATTGATATTTTATGCTTGAACGCCGGAGTTCAATACGCGGGGAGCAAGGAGGTCAATCGGACGAAAGATGGTTTCGAAATCTCAATGGGGACGGACCATCTTGGCCATTTTTATCTCACGAACTTGTTGTTGAAAAACGTTGAAAGTGCGGGAATTACTTCTACATTGAAACCACGAATTGTCGTCACCGCTTCCGAAGTGCACGATCCGGAATCTCCCGGAGGAAAAGTTGGGAGAGGTGCCGGATTAGGTGATTTCGAAGGGATAAAAGAAGATGGTGCGGAATTCGAGTTAATGGATGGCTCTGAATTTGACGCGGACAAGGCTTACAAAGATAGTAAACTCGCAAACATTTTGTTCGCAAACGAGTTGAATCGACGATTAAGATTAGCCGGCTCGCAAATAAATGTCGTTTCTTTCGGCCCGGGCTTAATTACTCGCTCGAACTTTTTTCAGCACCAAAATCCAGTGTTTACGAAAGTCTTCGATTTCGCGGCAAACGATTTACTTCACGTCGCGGAAACTGTATCGGGTGGTGGAGATTGTTTGATTAAAATGGCATTAGATCCAGAGTTGGAAAATAAAACGGGGGTGTATTACAACAACGACCTGGGAGGAGAAACTGGTCACGTATTCCACGAATCGAAGACGAGCAGAGAGAGCATGAACGTGGAGGAAGCCGTGGAGCTTTGGACTTGGTCGGAAGCGCTCGTCGGTGAAGAATTTGATGTCTACGTCTAACGATGTTGTCTTTTTTGTTTGAATTGCTATGATATGTTATTGCTATGCGTTGTACCTAGATACCTCCTATCATTTCGTTTTCGCTTTCTTGTTGCTCCTTTCTTCTCCACCGGACTTGGTATCTTTACCAGCCCCATACGCTTCACTCATCCAAGCCATGCACTGTTTCGAAGCTATGGCATGATCAACCATCGGTTTCGGGTAATCCACACCAACAACACATCCGGCTTTCTTTTGAACTTCCAAAGGTGCTGTCCAAGGTTCGTAGATATATTTTGACGGCATGTTTTTAAGCACTGGTAAGAAATGTTTCACGTACGCTCCTTCCTTATCGTATTTCTTTGCGAATGAGTGTGGACCGTAAACGCGAAAGTATTGATAAAAGAACGAAGAGGCAGATAACCACATCCAGTTCCCGTTGTTCAAAGCCCAATCTGCGTCTACGAGATCTCTATCAAATACCCGAGCGCCTTCTTCCCACGAAATAAACAAGTCTCCTCGGGTCAAAAAACATGCCACGGCGTGTCTGGCGAGATGATGCATCCAGCCTTCTTTTTTCAACTGTATCATCGCGGCATCTATCCAAGGGAAACCGGTTTGCGCGTTTTCCCATTTGGCGAGTACTTCAGGATCGTTCTTCCATGGGATTTGTTTGCATATTCTATTACCGACCATTCTATCGTAATTCGGGGTGCCGCACGCGTTGACGTAATAAAATTCGCGCCATAAAATCTGGCCCATCAAACTCGTCGGAGGCTTCGTGTGTTTTCCTTTCAGCTCGTTCTTCAATATATCTTGTAACTCGTAGTAAAACTGTCTCACCGAGACGGTACCAAACTTAAGATGCGGCGAAAGCGCCGTCGTTGAAGGCCACAACAACGACTCTTCTTTTGGAGAAGAAGAAGCTTTCTTTGCCATTTCAAACGGATTCGACGCTTTTCCGTTGCCCTTTTCTTTAGCGAATATCTGACACGGCGAAGACTGTGGCTTATCGAACTCCTGCACGTATTTGTATCCATCTCCGCCTCTTCGCAGAGCGCCGCGCATTCTTCGCAGTCCTTCAGTTTCACCTCCTTCACCACCTTTGTACGAAAGATTCTTCGCCTCGTATCCTAAATCCTCCAGCGTCGGTATACCGTTCGCATATTTGAACTCCTTCGAGAGAACATCTCCTGCATCTGGTATCACTCGCAATGAATTCTTTGGCGGCGTAGGTACTGGACTCGGTGGTTCGCCAACGTTTGCGAGTACTTTTTGAAAAGCACCCATCGTGCTCGGAGGAATACCTTTTGCTGAAGCTTTACTCAACAAAAATTCCTGATCGTACAAAGTGTGCGACGCATACGTCTTCACGCCCACGTTCAGTTTCTTGCATATTTCGATGATTTCTTCGTCGCGTTGCTTTCCAAACGGCTCCACTTGTTCCTTCTCGAAGTATATGGACGAAACGTTAAACTTTTTGATGATGTTTGGCAACACATCTTTCGGTTTTCCTTGTACAACCGTCAAACAGTTGTTCGCGTTCACATTCTCAATCGAAGATAAGGATCCAAGATTCTCGTTTAAGTTCGCCAGCGACTGCAGTAAAAAGTTCATTCTGTTCGCTCCTACTCTCTTCTCGTTGCAAAACCACGGATCTAATATGAATAGTGGCAAAACGTTTTTGCTATCGTCTTTGCCATTTTTCGCTTCTCTCAATGCTTCTGACAACGCCGGATTGTCGTGAATGCGCAAACCTTTGCGGAACCAGACAATTGAGGTCGTCGTTTCAGAGCCCATTGTTGATGATATTGAAGATTGGCCAGTTGATAACGTTGCCGCTTGTCTTCTTGAACGCGCGAGTGATCGTCGTTGATTACCAGTATTAGTAAAAAGCGTCGATTTCTTCGACAGTGGCGAAGACGACGACGACGTCTGTGATGAAGATGCTGCAAATTTTCTTCGAAGGTATCTCGAACACCCGGTAAACGAGATGAGATTCGAAGTCAACGCTCGACGAATGATAATGATGATTGTGAATAAATAAACCACGTTTCCTTTCAGCTTCTAATATGTTCGGTTTGTACAGGAGAAGTGCGTGTTTGAGAGAAAAGGAGCGTGAGAAAAAGTGGATATAACGCTTGTGCTCTGAGTTTCCCTTTTTAAGCTGTGGTTGGTAAAAAACAACTAAAACAAAAAATTGCTGCTACTACTAGAGAGGAACTTCGTTTTCTTTCCCTTCTGAGTCGTCGTCGATGATGTTACTGTCCTCCTCGTCTATCCTTCCTCTCAAAATCCTCCTCTCCCTCTCGCTTTCCGCTTCTTCAACGAGTTGGTCCAATAACTTTTCATCGTCTTCTTGTTCGTTTTGGTTAGAACCCATCGTCGCGGCGACAGAGTAAATAGAACCACCGTATTCAGAACCTCCAAAGTCTTTCACGCTACCCACATCGTCACCACCTCTCGAGGAAACCGCGTCTGAGCGAATGGAACGCACGTCATCTTCGATTGGAAGCGGCGGAAACGAAACGTTTTTGAACTTGGAATTTTGATGCTGTGCGAAACTTTCGCCCGTGAGACCCCCACTGGTTATATTCTCTTCTTCATTTGTATTGTTATCGTTGTTGCTAATGTTGTTATTGCTATCGTTGTCGTCGTTATGGTCGTCGTCGCTACTATTGATATCACTATTATCGTTACTGTTGTCGTTGAACTTCAAGTCTGCCATCATTTTTTTAGCCTCTTCGATTTGTCGCAGCGCTTCTTTTTCCATTTCCTTTTGTTTCTCTGAAGTTATCGTGGCGAATGGATTCGAGCCAAGTGGTGCTTCTGGTTCGAGTGCCGCTTTGCCGTAATAGTTGTCCGGATCTTCTTCAGATTCTTCTGACTCCGAGTCTGCGTATGTGTTCGTATTTGCCGCATTGACCCTGTGCTCGTCGCCTCGCTGCCCCGGGGGCGACGGCGAACGAGGTGGTGGTGCCGCTCGCTCCGTGCCTTGCACCGAAGAATCTGAATCGCTGTCGGAGTCGTTGTTGTTATTATTATTATCATTATTCCCTTTGTAACGCCCTCCTCCGTTAACTATTTTGGTCTCCGTAGAGTTGTTGTCGCCGTCGTCGCATATTCGTCTATTCGAAGAAATCGACGACGAGGAGTTATTTCTTCGCGGAGGGGAAGACGAGGCGATCTTTGCGCGATCATTATCATCGTCGTCGATACCGGCATCGAACCCAGTCGTCTGCTTTGCCTTTGTCATAAACTCTTCCCTTTCCGCCCGTTTGGCTTCGCGTAAAACTTCATCGGAGAGGAGTTTTAACAGTCTCCCACGTTTCACGGCAGCCGAGCAATTTACGGGTAAATCGTAGCCCATAAACCGAACGTGCGCCTCAGCTATTTGCTCTGGCATCGTGCCCATCACCTCTATAGAACGCTCTAATCGTTCGATGGCCGTTTTCGACGCCGCTTTGTGCGAATACATCGTGCGCGTGTTCTTTTCAAAACAGTACAAAAGTGGCGCTTACGAAAGCGTAAGTCAGGCACCCGTTCTTTGTTCGTTTCGTTTGACTTCCTGCACAAAAAAACGAATCTACTGCGTTTTAGGGTTTGAAAAAATTTGCCAGCCCCACAGCCTGAGAGCAGGCGGGCGCCTCTCGAATTTTCGCTTCTTCAAAAGATTATCGACCCGTGTCGTTCTCGTTTTTACTATCACATAACGCGGATCTAAACGAGTTAAGAAAGACTCTCGCGCCGATCTAACGCGAAGAGAAGAGATTAAAGAAGCGAACGCGAGTGCGATTGACGGGAATAAAGAAGGATAAGGGTGATAAAGACTTGGTTTTAAATTTCAGAAATCAAACGATCACATCCTCTTCTTCTTTCTTCTTTCCTCTTTCCTCTCGCTCTCCACCGCCCTTTTTTTGAATCTTCTTCCTCCTTTCTCGCGCGTGCGCCTGCTTTTAAAAGAGAGATAATCTTCTGAAACGATGCAGAAGAGATCAGATAACGCGATGATGCTCGTAGTGACAATTTTTCTCGCTTTCTTCTCCGTCCTTTTCGCGAACGCGGAGAAGACGCCGAGGAAGTACTATTGGGTCCAACACGTAGACGATTCGTCCACTTCCACGGAAATCTTTGTCGATTACGTCGACGAGGAAGTGAGCACGATCACTTTGAACTGGAACATCTTGCCCAGCGACATTTGGTACGTTTAGAAATTCGTAGATCGAGCTCGATCGCGCGCTTCAGAAAGACCACACATTTCCACGGAGGAGAGAGAGAGACAAACGTCGGTTCAAAATTTGTCCGCAACGCTTCAAAAGCGTGTCTATAGATCGCTTCGCGCCTCTCTCTCTTTTTCTTTCTTTTTCTTGTTCTTTTCTCGGCCAAAAGCACCGTGTTCCCGTGTTCTCTTTTTTAGAAAAAAAGGAAAAAAAAGAGAGGGAGAGAAGGAAGCGAGCAGGTCTCTCTCCTCCTCCTCTTCTTTGTGTTTGTTCCTCTTTGTGTTCGACGCGCGTGTCGGAATTAGCAACGTGAACTGACCATCACCATCTTTCCTTCTGGTTTTTAATACAAACAGGATTTTGAAAAAAGCCGAAGCGGAATACACACCAAACACGGCTGGTTTCCTCGACGAGACGTGTTTGACGGCGACGCAGCTGGCAGCGACGAGTGGTGCAGAAAAACTTGTCGATTCTGCGACGGTACAACCGTACGGGTCGCTTGAGTTAAGCGTTGAAGTCGGATGGACGTGGTACTTAGTCGCCGGGTCGAAAGCGGATTGTAACAACGGGTACAAGATCGCCATTTCGAGGTCGGTCTACTCGCCGTCGCCGCCACCGCCGACTCCGAGAGCACCCCCTCAACCGTCTCCACCGCCACCAGTGCCAGCACCACCGCCGCCACACCCGCAACCGGGAACGCCACCGCCGTGGAACCTGTCACCACCGCCGATTGTATTGGAGCGATTCGTGAACCCAATCCTGGAATTTTATTCTTCTTTCCAAGGCATGTTCAACGTTTTCCCGTACGGGTTACAATACAAGCACGATATGGGCTCGACCATGTCGGGAATGGGCCAACAGCAAAACAGGGACTCGATTGCAACCGTTGCCAAAGCGCTTGGTGCGGTAAAGAGTGAATCGTCTGCGCAGCCTCTCATGCACGGCGATCCGTTACAAACGGCGTCTCAGTTTGTTGGCAAGTTCAGCTTGACGTCAACCGCAACCGTGACTGACCTGTACCCAGGGATACTCAGAGCCATGCAAGATATCGTGAACTCGGTATCTGTCACGGGTATTGTGGATGAAACTGGGGAAAATACGTACGCTGGCGTTGCTGTTGAGGTTTTGTTTCACCAAGAGCCGTACAGCTGCGAGAAAAGGGCGGGCGCTATTTGCGACGACGATCTCACCCGGGCGGATAAGGAAGCCGCGCCACTCGATGGCGTTCGCTCGGTATCTGTTTCGTTGAGGCATTCTGAGAAGAGCTATGTCACTCTCGCGAAAGAAGCAATTCATGTCGCGTGCGATTCCGGGTCACTCGTCACCAAGTTGACCACGCCGGGAAGCATCGGGGACGTCGGACCGATCGATACGGTAACGAATTGCTCTACTGGTGTCAGCACGCACGATACGTGGGGAGTGTATGAACCAGTGGTTGAAGCAGATCCGAGAGGGGAGTTTGTGTACACGACCTTCTATTATCCGGATGGTTTCACTCCAGCATTAGAGCAGCAAGTTGTCGATGCCGCACTCCCGTATGTGGGCGAACGTAAATACGTGCAAACCGACTGCAAGTCCTGGCCCATTTCTCCTCCATCTCCACCACCAGCATTACCATCGCCGCCACCGAATTCACCGCCCCCACCGAACAGGCCCCCGGGATGGGTAGCTCCACCGCCACCGCCGTCGCCGACAAGGAACCCGCCGCCGCCGTCGCCGCCACCCCCGAGTCCTCCTCCCCCACCGCCGTCGCCGCCGTCGCCGCCGCCCGCAGCTCCTTCGCCGCCGCCACTTTCGCCGTCCCCTCCGCCATCACCGCCGCCACCATCACCGCCATCTCCACCACCGGCGTCCCCGTCGCCACCACCGCCGCCGTTACCGCCACCTGGTACGCCGCCGCCGTCTGAAGCTGCCATGTATTGCGACATTTACGTCACTTTACCTGACAGTTCAGTCAAGAACCAAGTCAAAGCTGCTATTGATGCGCTTGCGGATGTCAAATCTACGCCCGGAAATTCAGCCCCGGTACGAGCGGGAAGTCGAGCGAAGTATACATCCATCGAGTTGGACTCTAAGGATCAATCCTTCGAAGCGGCAATCGTCGCGCAACGACTTTATCCGTTTACGGCTACTGAACTTCAACGTTTACGAGATAAACTCACATCTGTACCGGGCTTGTACACTATCAGGTTCGGTTGGATGGGCGCTGAAGGCGGTGCCAGGAAGTTCAGTACAAAAGCCAAGACGTTGTCGCAAGCGCGCGCTTTTCATTTAGCTGTTCAGCAATGGCTGAACACTTTGCCAGCTTCTACTGAGAAAGATCCAGAGTGCGTGGCGACTTGCACGGCGAGTGGAGTAGAAGCATCTCAGTGCGCGTGCACGTATGGCACTACGTTCGTTATTACCACTGGCGCGAACGTACCAGAGCAAATCACGATGAACCAGAAGATGACCATTTATCACGACGATTTCTTCTACTCTGGCATGTACGATGAGTCGTCTGCGGTTACGCAACAATCTATTCGAACGTATGATTTGAGTAAATCAATGGCGAGCGCCCTTGGATACCCGGTGAGTTTCAGGTTCAATCGATTAGGTTACGTGGAGAGAAAGCCGTTGGCGCCGCCGCCGCCGCCACCGTTGAACTTAGCTCAAATCATTTACAACGGCATCGAGAATGTAAACGACGAAGGTTACTTCTTGTCGCCGAGCGATAGCGTTGGTTTTGCGTTCGGCATGGTTTTGATTATTGTAGTTCTGGCCTACGGCATGAAGTTATTTGGCGAACCGCGACCCTGGTTCAAGTTGTTGTTCTGCTGCTTCTACCCGAAGTTCCGCAAGCAGTACAGAGAAATGGCTAAGGATGCGGTTCAGAAGGTAAAAGAGGATATTAGATTTGATACCGACGTTAAGGAGGGTGGTTCAGCGAACAGTAGCGACTTAGGTGATGAAGAAGCTGGCGCTTCGAGACCTTTCATCAAGAAGTTTTAGACATGAAAGGGGGAGAGCGAAACCGTTCTTGAGAAATTGAAGAAATTCTCCGCACGGCTTTTTCTCTTTAAATATAACAACACAAAAGATAGATAGTTAAATAAGGCGAAGCCGCTTTGTAAAAATAATATGATATGTTTTTGACTTTTATATACGTATATGTAACAAAAATGAAAGTAACGCTCCCGCCTCTCCCTAGTTCTTCTTAAGCGTACGTCACATCGAGCACCTTCTTGTATTTCTTCACGAGATTTTGACGCTTCAACTTGAACGCTGCGGTAACCATGTCGTTATCCGGAGTCCACGGTTCCGCATCGAGCGCAAGCTTCGATGGAATTTCAAACTTTGCCAATTTCCCCTTGCACACAGCCTGCACCGCAGACGTGACTTCGGCGATAACCTTTGGATCTTTGATCATCGAATCAATAGAGCCTGAAACTCCGTTGCTTTCCGCAAACTTCTTCACCGGGGCTTCGTTCACAACCACCAAAGCAATCACGTGCGACTTCGTCGATAACGCGTAGCACATCGCAGAAGCAACGTACGGGCACTGTTTTAATACGTTTTCGACTTTACTGAGCGCGACGTACTCACCGAATTGTAATTTCACCAAATCTTTCTTACGATCGATGATTTGCAACTGACCTTTCTTCGTAAACTGACCAATATCACCGGTGTGGAAATAACGGACCCCGTCGATGACCGAAAACTCAGTTTCGTTCTTCTTCTGCAACTCTGGGTTTGGTTTGTCGCTCGGCACATAGTAACCTTGGCATACAACCGGGCCACCGATGAGAATCTCTCCTCTTGGTAAACCAATGCTGGCATCGTTCTCATCTTTAGTGGCATAGTTTCCTTCCTCCCAATCCTTTAAGATAATCTTCGTGGAGGATAGAACACCGCCGACCGAAGCGGAAAAATCACCCGGCGTGCAAATGGTGCCACACGATGCGGTTTCGGTCAAACCGTAACCTTGAAGTAACGGGCAACGGAAGCAAGTTTGCATGAAAATGTGCGTCTCACGGGATAAAGGTGCGGATCCGGAAACCATTTGGCGGACTTTACCGCCAATCAACTTTTGAACCTTTTTGAAAATCAAAGCGTTGAAAAAAGCCGTAGACCCGATTCTTCCGGCGTGAAACTCTCTTTCTCCCGCAGCTAACCCAGCGCCAACAAGTTTCTTAAGCAACGGACTCGCTGCGGCGAATTTGGCTTGAACCGCTTGGCGCACTCTATCCAAAACAGCCGGTGCAAAAACCATGAAGGTTGGTTGTAACGTTGGCGCGTCACCTCGGGAACCCGGAGCGAGTTTCAGACCAGTGTCGGTTAACGTTTGTGGTGAACCGTAACCAATCGCTGCGCCAAGGGCCATCATGAGGCACTCAGCCGCCATTTCCATGATGTGGGCCAAAGGCAAGTACGCCAAATAGACGTCTTGATTTGTCAAATCCGCGGCATCGTTCAAACCAGCCATGGAGGCTAACACGTTGGAGTGTGCCAAGACGACACCTTTTGGTGCTCCCGTTGTACCCGACGTATACATGATGACGGCAGTGTCAGTAGATTTAGGTGCAACTGGGTCGCATCTCTTCTTTGATCCGGAATCTTCGATGTCCGATAAGGCATGAGCCTTGATGGATTTCGGCAACTTCGAGGAAGAGATGTGTTCTTGCTGGCCCGAACCGATGCACACGATGTGCTTAATGGACGGACATTTCGACGCGACTGCTTGAACAGTTTTCAACAACTTTCCGTCACACACGATGATTGAAGCCGAAGTTTCGTTGATGCCGTGTTCAACGCCTTCCGCGCCTAAAGTGGCGTAAATTGTCACGACAGAAGCGTTCGTGCGAAAGCACGCTTGCGCGGTGACCATCCAATCCGCCTTTGTGTCTGCGTAGATGATCACTTTATCTTTTGGTTTCAACCCGCACGTGTTGACTAAACCTGAGGAAACGTTGGCAACTTTTTCATTCAATTGCGCGAACGTCAACCAATCGTATTTATCACTCAAGTGCAACTTTTCAAAGCCTTTGGCATCGGTTTCCGTGTTGATGATTTTTCGTTCACCAACTGCCGGTCTCGCCCCGTTCACTCTGACCGCGTAGTTGAAAACATCCAACACGGTTTCGCACCCGGGAAACGGGGTGGTTGCGAAATCACTCGGTCGATCGGCGTTAGACCAAACGGCTAATCCGTTCGATGTTTTCGATCGAACGGAATAGTCACCTTTTCTTTCCGGGAAGTACGGTCGTCCCATTCTGAGCTTCAAAAAAAGAGCTGCACAAATACCTCCAGCCGCGTATTCCATCTATTTTTTCAATTTCTTATTCTTTCCTTTTCAATCCACGCTTGTATTTAAAAAGAAAAGCTTGTGCGCGTTATCGTATTTTGTCTACGAACTG
>Ga0181606_10003616_pt1 | contig 13059 bp, 8 predicted proteins | sample 041ome_10_FD_132994 | JGI IMG/M metagenome (GOLD analysis project Ga0181606, IMG submission 132994) | Coastal salt marsh microbial communities from the Groves Creek Marsh, Skidaway Island, Georgia - 041412US metaG (megahit assembly) | ecosystem: Environmental > Aquatic > Marine > Intertidal zone... | reverse complement strand
GCACATGGTTCACGTTGGTCGAGCGTTCTAATACCGGGTCCTTGCTGAATGAACGCCAAATTCGCGAGGCGCAAGAGGTGCAGCGCCGGCAGCGCGTACATATCAACGCAGAGCGTGGGCGCATTGCACAAGAAGCGGTGCAAATTGATCAAGAAGTATCACAGCTGCGGCAACAGGTTTTGCAGGAATACAGAAAGCTTGACGCAAATAATTTGCCCCCCGATGTTCCAACGCGCGAGCAAACCCTGTCTAACCTAGAGGCTTATGCGCAAAAGCGGCGCGCCGCGATCAAACCAGAAAAGCCGTTTTCGCAATTCGAGGGGGAAAAGACAGCGCCAGATCTGGCCACCGCGGAATATATTGTTTTGGGATCCATCGTGGCTTACGAGGCGGATTTATTTTCCAGCGGAACGGGGTTGCGCCTGTTCAATGTCGGCGGGTTAGGAGAGTTTCGCCGCGACAAAGTGACAATCAACCTTAGGATTGTCAGCGCCTCTAGCGGTATTGTGCTAAGCACGAAAACGATCACCCAAGACATTGTTTCCAAGCGGCAGCAGGGCAGCATTTTGTCTTATGTTTCTGTGAATAGCATCCTAGAATTTGAAAGCGGCTATGCGTTCAACGAGCCGAAAACATTCGCCCTAAATATCGCCTTTCGTCAGGCACTGTCGCATTTGATTTCTGATATGACCGCAGAGGGTTATTGGTAGCGTCGCCTTTGCCTGTTGAATTTATGTCAATTGCGACCAGGGCGTAGCCTTTTGGTTACAAAAGGCGCGTAAAGTTTGGGTGGTTTATGCTTTGTTTTGGGGGCTTATGCCTCTGGCGGCGTATCTGCTGTTGGCCAAGGCCGCTAAGCAGTGGCCATGACATATGGCTGCTATATCTTTGGCGTTTCAATGCGCTTTTTGGCTGCGTGCGGGGCGGTTATTGCCCCACAAACGGCCGGTGCCCTTGAACTTGGCGCTATTTACCAAATTATGCAGTCCGGTGCAGATGCGCCAGATAGCGGCCCTGTGCAGGCCGAAACCTTGGCAAAGATGCCCAGCATTTATCTGGCCGAGGATACGGCGCTGAACGGGGTTGTGGCGCAAGATGGCAACCAGCTGACCCTGCGCCAACAGCCCTATTCCGCCTTGCAGTTAACGCTTAGCGGCGCTTTGAACCACGCAGATGTACATGTGGGCGAGGGGGCTTATGTGGGTTTGCACGTTACGGGCCAGCTGAACCATCTGGCGGTGGAGGCTGCACCAAACGGCCAGGTATGGGGCGTGGTTCTGGGTGTGGGAAACATCGTGCGCATCAGCCAATAGGTGGCGCATTGGCCCCCGGGTCGCCCCGCAGCGTGGTCTGACCCGACGCACCCGTGTAAACTGTTGCGACAGGTGTTTGCCCCATGTCGGCCCCTTGCCAAGGTTTGGCGGCAGCACGTCTGGAATGCCGGGGGTGGCCGGGCCCGCCATCTGGCCGCGCCGTTTGTTGGCAAAGCTTGGCGTTCTTGCCAATTTGCATCTTAGACCGTCGGGTTTTCGAGGTTTTTTCGGGGGGTTATGGAGCGGGTGAAGGGAATCGAACCCTCGTCTTCAGCTTGGGAAGCTGCGGCTCTACCATTGAGCTACACCCGCGTTGGCCTGCAGTTAAGACAGGGCGCCTGCGTCGTCAAGTGGGCTTTGGCCAGAAGGGGGGCAAATGCCCCCCTTTTGCGCGCGTTTTATGGGTAGATTTGACCTATTCCCAACCGTAGCCCCAACCTTAACCCCAATCTTAACCTCGGCGGCGGCGGCGGCCACCGCCTGCGCCATCGGCCTCGCCGCGGGTGTTGTAGTTTACCACCGGCAGGCTGACCACTTGGCCCAATTCGGGAAACGGGTCGGTGGCATGGGGAATGGCGTTGGCGTTTACAAAATGCTCTTGGAATTTCGGCTCGATCGCGGTTTCGACCTTGGTGATTTGGCGCACCGTGGCCTCGATCCCGCGGCGGGCGGCCAGATTGCACAGCGCAATGCGCGCGCCCGTGCCGGCCGCGTTGCCCGCGCTGAACACCCGTTCCAGCGGCACATCGGGGATCATGCCCAGCACCATGGCGTGTTTGGGGCTGATATGGGCGCCAAAGGCACCGGCCAGCACCACGCGGTCTACCCGCTCGACGCCCATTTCATCCATCAACAGCCGCGCCCCGGCGTAAAGCGCCGATTTGGCCAGCTGGATGGCGCGAATGTCGCCTTGGGTCACAGTGATCAGCGGCCCGCCATTTTCGGTGCCATCATAGATGACATAGGCGTTTGTGCGCCCTTCGGCGATGGCGCGTTCGGTGCCGGTTTGGGCGGCCGAACCAATCAACCCCGATCCATCCAGCAACCCGGCCATGCGCATTTCTGCCACCGCCTCGATGATCCCCGAGCCGCAGATGCCGGTGGTGCCGGTTTCGGCCACGGCGTCTGTGAAACCCTCTTCGTCAGACCATAAATCCACACCGATCACGCGGAAGCGGGGCTCTTTGGTGATGGCGTCGATTTCGATGCGCTCGATGGCGCCGGGTGCAGCGCGCTGGCCCGAACTGATTTGCGCGCCCTCAAACGCGGGGCCCGTGGGCGAGGAGCAGGCCAAAACCCGTTCTTTGTTGCCCAACAGGATTTCGGCATTTGTGCCCACATCAACGATCAACACCAGATCGTCGGATTTGTTGGGCTCTTCCGACAGCGCCACCGCCGCAGCATCGGCGCCCACATGCCCGGCGATACAGGGCAAAACATAGACCTGCGCGCGTTCGTTCACGGTGCTTAGATCCAGCTGCGCGGCAGGCAGCAACATGGCCTCGGAGGTGGCCAGAGCAAAGGGCGCTTGGCCCAATTCGACTGGGTCAATGCCCAGCAACAGGTGGTGCATGACCGGGTTGCACACGAAAACGGTTTCCATAATCAGCGCCGGGTCGATCCCCACCTCGGTGCTAAGCGTCTGGATCAGCCCGTTTAGCGCGGTGCGCACAGCCGTGGTCATCTCGCGGTCGCCGCCGGGGTTCATCATGGCATAAGAAACCCGGCTCATCAGATCTTCGCCAAAGCGGATCTGCGGGTTCATCACCCCTGACGAGGCCAACACCTTGCCATCGGCCAAATCGCACAGATGGGCGGCAATGGTGGTCGAGCCCAGATCGATGGCCAGCCCGAAAATGCCCTCTTCATGCAGGCCGGGCCAGATATCCAACACTTTGGCTGGCCCATCGGCTTGGGCCCGAAACAGTGCCACCGTCACCTGCCAATTGCCTTTGCGCAGGCTGGGCTGCAGCTTTGACATCACCGACAAATCCGCGGTGATTGCAGGCACGTCCCATTGCGCCTTTAGCGCGCGCGCCAGACGTTCCAGATCGCCCGTTGGTTCGTGCATATCGGGTTGGTCGACCTCGACAAAATATAGCCGCGTGGCCGGGTCCATGGTGATGGCGCGTGCCGAGGCAGCTTTGCGCACAACTTGTTTATGCACTTGGCTTTCGGGGGGCACGTCGATCACCACATCGCCCTGCACGCAGGCTTGGCAGCCTAGGCGGCGGCCCTCGATCAGGCCGCGCTTGTCTTTGTAGCGCTGCTCTACCTTGTTCCACGCGCTTAGGGCATCTTGGGCCACGGTGACACCGTGTTTTGAGAATTCGCCGTAAGACGGGGTGATCTGGCATTTCGAGCAAATGCCGCGCCCGCCGCAGACCGAATCCAGATCAACCCCCAGCTGGCGGGCGGCCGTTAATACAGGGGTTCCCACTGGAAACCGGCCACGTTTGCCCGAGGGCGTAAAGATGACAAGCGGATCGCTACTCATGTTTGACCTGTGTTTATGTTCGCGCGTTGTGACGGAGCATAGGGCGCATGCGCCAAAGAAAAAGGCGATAACCGGCAAATTCGGGTCAAGGGGCGGCATGGGGCGTGAAAGTTTCTTAACACCTTCATGCGGTGGGCTGCGCGCAGGCAGAAACTGACGATCTGGCCTTTCCACCCCGTGCTATCCATGCGATATGGGGGCGCCAAACGAACCCTAGCCCGGAGATACCCCCATGGAGATTCGTGAGGCCCTGACCTTTGATGATGTTTTGCTGGTTCCCGCCGCCTCGTCGGTGCTGCCCTCAACCGCGGATACACGCACCAAGGTAACGCGCGAAATTGCGCTGAACATCCCGCTTCTCAGCTCGGCCATGGATACTGTTACCGAGGCGCGTATGGCCATTGCCATGGCGCAGGCGGGCGGTATTGGGGTTATTCACAAAAATCTGGGCGTGGAAGAACAATCCATGCAGGTGCGCCGGGTGAAACGATTTGAATCTGGCATCGTTTATAACCCCGTCACGCTGCGCCCAAATCAAACGCTGGCCGATGCCAAGGCATTGATCGAACGGTATAATTTTACGGGTTTTCCGGTGGTGGATGAAACCGGGCTGGTGGTGGGCATCGTGACAAACCGCGATATGCGCTTTGCCGCATCAGATGACACGCCCGTGCATGTGATGATGACCTCGAACAATCTGGCGATGTTGGCAGAACCGGCTGATTTGGACGAAGCCAAAAGCCTGATGCGCGCGCGCCGTATTGAAAAGCTGCTGGTTCATGATGGCCGTGGCAAGCTGACGGGCCTGTTGACGCTGAAAGACACCGAACAGGCGGTGCTGAACCCCACGGCGTGCAAAGACAATCTGGGCCGCTTGCGGGTGGCTGCGGCCACCGGCGTGGGCGATGCGGGCTTTGAACGCTCGCTGGCGCTGATCGATGCGGGCTGCGATATCGTGGTGGTCGACACCGCGCATGGCCATTCGGTCGGGGTGATCGAGGCCGTGCGCCGCATCAAGGCGCTGCCGGGCGCGCCGCAGGTGGTGGCAGGCAACGTGGCCACAGCAGATGCTGTGCGCACCTTGATCGATGCAGGCGCCGATGGCGTCAAAGTGGGGATTGGCCCGGGATCGATCTGCACCACGCGGATGGTGGCGGGCGTGGGCGTGCCGCAGCTGACCGCGATTATGGATTGCGCCCGCGCTGCGGGTGATGTGCCGGTGATCGCCGATGGCGGCATCAAATTCTCGGGCGATTTTTCCAAGGCAATCGCGGCGGGGGCTTCGGTGGCGATGGTGGGCTCGATGATTGCGGGCACCGATGAAAGCCCGGGCGAAGTGATCTTGTATCAGGGCCGCTCGTTTAAATCCTATCGCGGGATGGGCAGCTTGGGCGCCATGGCGCGCGGCTCTGCCGACCGGTATTTCCAAAAAGACGCCGCCAGCGACAAGCTGGTGCCCGAAGGTATCGAGGGCCAAGTGCCTTACAAAGGCTCGGTTCAGGCGGTTTTGCACCAAATGGTGGGGGGCTTGCGCGCTGCGATGGGCTATACTGGCTGCGCCACGGTGGCCGATATGCGCCAAAATTGCACATTTGTGAAAATCACCGGCGCTGGGCTGAAAGAAAGCCATGTGCACGATGTGCAAATCACCCGCGAAAGCCCCAACTACCGGATTGGGTGATGGGCGCGCGCTGGCATCAAGACGGCTGGCACGTCAGCTGCCTGACAGATGGGCAGGGCACGTTTGCGCCCGAGGTGTTTCCCGAGCTGTCCGAGATCGAATGCAAGGCGCGTTTGGCGGCGGCGGGCGAAACCGATATTCGGACCGAGTTTAACGCTTTCCTGATTCAGGGCGATGGCGTGCTGACGCTGGTCGATGCAGGCTATGGCGCTTTGGCCGGGGCCAAGGGCGGGCGCGTTCTGGGGCTTTTGGCCGAACTGGGCGTGGCGCCGGCGCAGATTGGGCGGCTGGTCTTTACCCATCTTCACGGCGATCATTGCGGTGGCGCGCTGGGCGATGACGGGCTGGTTTTTCCCAATGCCGAGGTGGTGATGCACCCCGCCGAGGCGCAGCATTGGCAGGGCACAGACACCCCTGGCGGCCGGGTTCTGGCGGCCTTGGGTGGAAATATTCGGCTGTTGGACGACGGCCAAGAGGTGGCGCCGGGGCTGACGTTTTGGCACTTGCCGGGCCACACGCCCGGCCATGCGGGGCTGCGCGTGGGCGCGGGGCTGGTTTTGGTGGCCGATATTTTGCATTCCGAAGCCTTACAGCTGCAAGACCCGCTGTGTTGCACCAAATATGACGTCGATCCGGCCCTTGCCCGCCAAACCCGCCGCATGGCGATGGACGAGGTGGCGCAGCGTGGGTTGGTCTGCGCGGGGGGGCATTTGCTGGGGCCAGACAAATTTGCCCGGCTGGTGGCGGTGGGGCAGGGCTATGCCAAGGTGGCGCCATGACGCCGGCGGCGCGGGTTGCTGCCGCCTCCATGGTGTTGGACCAGATTGCCAGCGGCCTACCGGCCGAGGTGGCGTTAACCCGCTGGGCGCGCGGGGCGCGCTTTGCCGGCTCGAAAGACCGTGCGGCCATCCGTGATCATGTGTTCGACGCGCTGCGCTGCCGCCGCTCTTATGCCTGCCTTGGCGGTGGGTCTGATGGGCGGGGCTTGATGCTGGGGCTGGTGCGGGCGCAGGGGTTGGATGCAACGCAGATCTTTGCGGGCGAGGGCTATGGCCTGGCGCCCCTTGATGCGGCAGAACAGGCCGCGGGCCATGTGCCACAAGGCGCGGATGCGCTGGATTTACCCGATTGGTTGATGCCAATATGGCAGGCCAGCTTGGGCGAAAACGCAGCCTGTGTGGCTGAAACCCAACGCCACCGGGCGCCTGTTATGGTCAGGGTCAATACAGCGAAATCTGATCGCGCCGGTGCCATCGCCGCGCTGGACGCCGAGGGGATATCGGCCCTGCCTGCCGCCATTGCAGACACCGCCATCATTTTGGGCGCAGGCGCGCGCAAATTGGCGCAAAGCCAAGCCTACCTGCAAGGGCTGGTCGAGCTGCAAGACGGCGCGGCACAGGCGCTGGTTGGGTTGTTGGATGTGCCGCAGGCAGGGCGTATTTTAGATTATTGCGCGGGCGGTGGCGGCAAGGTGCTGGCCATGGCGCCGCGGGCGGGCAAGGCCCGGCTGTTTGCCCATGATGCGCAGGCCCAACGCCTGAAAGATTTGCCCGCCCGCGCCGCCCGTGCCGATGTGGCGGTGGAAATTGTGACCGATCACAGCGCTTTGGCGGGGTTGGCGCCTTTTGATCTGGTTTTGGCAGATGTGCCCTGCTCGGGCAGCGGCACATGGCGCCGCAGCCCTGAAGCAAAATGGTTGCTATCGCCAGACAGCCTGCAGGCGCTGAATGCCACCCAAGACCTTATTTTGCGACAAGCGGCGCCATTGGTGGCCAAAGGGGGCGTGCTGGCCTATGCAACATGCTCGGTGTTGCAGCAAGAAAACGATGATCGGATCAGCCAGTTTTTGGGCGAAACCGCAGGTTGGCGGCAGGTTTCTTGCCAACATTGGCTTCCTGGTCCCGAAGGGGACGGGTTTTTCTTGGCGGTGTTACGCCGGGATCTGTGATCTTTGCAATTTTAAGTAGAGTTTTGTTGCGCCTTAGGCTTTGCTTAACGGGTAGGGGTTTCACTATGCCTGCCGGGTTTGGGCAGAAGGGCCACGTTTGCAATGTTTGGTGCATCTCAGATACGTCAGAACTGGGGGTTTTTGTGGGCCTTGCGGGCTGATTTGCGGCTGGGGGCGTTGCTGGCCTGTGCGGCTGTGCCCTTTGCGGTTTGGGGTTTGGCGCAGGCGGGGTTGGTTCCTGCTGGGCTGGCTGCAGCCATGGGTTGGGCTGCGCTAAGCGCCGTGCTGGTGGCCTTAGGGCTGGCGTGGGTGTTGGCTGCGGGTCAGGTTTGGCTGGCGCGGCGGCTGCTTTTTTTGGCCCGGGGGCTGTTTCAGGCAGAAGGGGCGCAATTGCTGCTGGTGGGGCCCGGCGACCGGGTGCTTTGGGCCGAGGGGCCAGTGCCCGCCAAACATGCCAAAACACTGCCCGCAGCCATGGGGCATTGGCTGGCAGATCCGCCGCCCGTGATTGCGCGGCTTGCCGCACAGCTGGAAACCGCGCAACAGGCCAGCGATGTGGCCTTTACCCGCCATTCCGGGTTGCGGATTGCCGCATGGCGCTTGGGCCCAAAGCTGTGTTTGTGGCACTTGGTGCCCATGGTTGCGCCGCAGGCGGCCCCCGTGGCCCAGGCCAGCGGTGCGCCATATTTATGTTTTTCAGCCCTCGGCACGCTGTTGGCGATGAATGCGGCAGCGGCGCGCATATTGGGGCCGGGGCCGCATGATCGGGGGGCTATTTTGGCGCCTGGCGCGGTCTCGGGGCAGGTGATGCAGGTGCCCACGTTGCAGGGCAGCCAAACCTTTTTGGTGCATGTGATCGAGGCGATTGACCGCAGCGAAATTTATCTGCTGGCGCCCCCGGGCGCCCCCAGTGCCCCGCCGGCCGAGCGGCTGTTTCACGAGCTGCCCGTTGCCATGCTGCGGCTGCAGGCGGATGGGGTTATACGCATGGCCAACCCCACCGCTTGCCAGTTGTTGCAAGTGGACGAATGCGCCGGGCGGCCGCTATCCTCGGTGATGGAGGGGCTGGGCCGATCTATTGGGGATTGGCTGTCTGATGCTATGGCCGACCGGATGAGCAGGCAAACCGAATTTCTGCGTTTGACGGGCACCCGCGACGAGGTGTTTGTGCAAGTGACCCTGCATCCGATGCAAGATAACGGCACCCCCGCGCTGCTGGCGGTGCTGAGCGATGCAACAGATTTCAAGGCGCTTGAAGCACAGTTTGTTCAAAGCCAGAAAATGCAGGCCGTGGGCGAATTGGCCGGTGGGGTAGCCCATGATTTCAATAATCTTTTAACAGCGATATCAGGGCATTGCGATCTGTTGTTAATGCGCCATGACGAAGGCGACCCAGATTATGCGGATTTGGTGCAAATCACCCAAAACGCCAATCGCGCCGCTGCTTTGGTGGGGCAGTTGCTGGCCTTTTCGCGCAAGCAAACGCTGCGCCCACAGGTCTTGGATATGCGCGATACTTTGGCAGATCTGACCCATCTGTTGAACCGCCTAGTGGGCGAGAAACTGGCGCTTGATCTGCAGCATGCCCCGGGCCTGCGCCCAATCCGGGTAGACAAACGCCAGTTAGAGCAAGTGATCATGAACCTTGTGGTGAATGCCCGCGACGCCATGCCCGCGGGTGGCACGATCCGCCTTGAAACCGAGGCTGTTCATCTTCCATCTGGTCTGGAACGCGACCATGCGGTGATGCCTGCCGGGGATTATGTTGCCATTCGGGTGTGCGACGATGGGGTTGGCATCCCCGAAAGCCTGCGCAGACGCGTTTTCGAGCCGTTTTTTTCGACCAAGCCACCGGGTCAGGGCACAGGGCTGGGCCTGTCTACGGTCTATGGCATCGTCAAGCAAAGCGGGGGGTTCATCTTTCTTGACAGTGTCGAGGGCATTGGCACCACCTTTACGCTCTATTTCCCGGTATATGCGGGCCCCGAATTGGCCGATCCCCCCATGCCCGTGCAGCCACCGCCGCGCCCCAAGCCCGGCGCGCAGGGCCTGATCTTGTTGGTGGAAGACGAACTGCCGGTGCGGGGGTTTGCCGCGCGCGCCTTGCGGTTGGGGGGGCATACGGTGCTAGAGGCTGGATCGGGGGAGGAGGCGCTGGATCTGTTGGCAGACCCGCTGCTGCAGCCCGATTTGGTGGTAACAGATGTGGTGATGCCGGGGCTAGATGGGCCTGGTTGGGTGCGCCAAGCGTTGAAATCACGCCCGGGGCTGCGGGTAATTTTTATGTCGGGCTATGCCGAAGAATCGTTTTCCGAAGACGCGCTGGGGCTGGCGCACTCTACCTTTCTGCCAAAACCATTTTCACTGGCCGATCTGGGGGCGACCGTGGCCGAACAGATGGCACAGGCCCTAGGTGGGCGCGATGGCGTTCCATAACGTAAACTCGGCCGCGCAGTGCTGGCGCAAACGCTGCTCTACCTCGGCCGACAGCTGCAAGGGAATGTCTGGCGAAACGTTCATCCGCGGCAGGGTGAATTCCACACCCAGCCGGTTTTGCAAAAATTCAAGCAGCGCGTCTTGGTTTTCGTAGCGAAATAAATGCGTTACCGCCGTTCCATTCGGGCGTGGTTCTAGAAACTTGGCTTGGCTTCCCACGTTGGCATAGGCGGGGGGCTTGGGCTGGATATAGGCCAAAACAAAGTCGTCAAAGCTGTATTTATGGGTGCTGTTGCGGTGGCTTTCCAACCCCGGCCGCCGCCGATAGCGATACCAGCTGCCCAGCCAACTGATGGGTTCGCGCACCACTGCCAGCGTTTCCATATCGTCGGTTTTTGCAGCCTTCTCAAACATCGGCCGAAAAAAGCGGTTATAGCGATAAAGCGGGGCATGCTTGAGCTGCGGTGGATCAAGAATCACAATATCGGCATGGGGCGCCAATGCGTGTTGAAACGCGGTTGTGCCGGTTTTGGGCACGCTTAGGAAAACCAATTTTTGCTTCCAAAACACCAGCATGGGCCACCTTTTACCCTTGAAACAAAAGAAAACACCATGGCTTGGCACGGCTTAATCACCCGTTAACCCTAAGGTGAAATTTTGTGGAAGTGAACCGAAGAAGCGAATTGTTCTTGTTTTGATCTCGTTTTGCGGCTAAGAACATTTATGGAACAAAAGCCATGTGTTGCCGCCCAGCACAGGGTGTGGAATAAGAGACCGGAGTAGTCCCAAATGGCAGATCTTCTTTCGATGGATAGCAAGGCAAACGCAGACAAGCAGAAGGCGCTGGATAGCGCCCTGGCCCAGATCGAGCGGCAGTTCGGCAAAGGCTCGATCATGAAAATGGGTGGCGACAACCCCGTGCGCGACATCGAGGCCACCTCGACCGGGTCGCTGGGGTTGGATATCGCTTTGGGCATTGGCGGCCTGCCCAAGGGGCGCATTATTGAAATCTACGGGCCTGAAAGCTCGGGCAAAACCACGCTGACGCTGCATTGTATTGCGGAAGAGCAGAAAAAAGGCGGGGTATGCGCCTTTGTGGATGCTGAACACGCGTTTGATCCGGGCTACGCCAAGAAATTGGGCGTCAACTTGGATGAATTGTTGATCAGCCAGCCCGACACGGGCGAGCAAGCGTTGGAAATCGTCGATACGCTGGTGCGCTCGGGCGCGGTGAGCATGGTTGTGGTTGATTCTGTGGCCGCGCTGACCCCCAAAAGCGAACTTGAAGGCGACATGGGCGATAGCAATGTTGGCGTTCAGGCCCGCTTGATGAGCCAAGCCATGCGTAAATTGACCGGCTCTATCAGCCGTTCGAATTGCATGGTGATTTTCATCAACCAGATCCGGATGAAAATTGGGGTGATGTTTGGCAGCCCTGAAACCACAACAGGTGGCAACGCGCTGAAGTTTTACAGCTCGGTTCGTTTGGACATCCGCCGCATCGGCGCGATCAAAGACCGCGACGAGGTGGTGGGCAACGCCACCCGCGTTAAAGTGGTTAAAAACAAGGTCGCCCCGCCCTTCAAACAGGTCGAATTCGACATCATGTATGGCGAAGGCATCTCGAAAATGGGCGAGCTGCTGGATCTTGGCGTGAAAGCGGGGGTTGTTGATAAATCTGGTGCGTGGTTCTCGTATGGCGACGAACGTATCGGGCAAGGGCGTGAAAACGCCAAACAATTCCTGCGCGACAACCCCGCCATGGCCATCAGTATCGAAGATAAAATCCGCGCAGCCCATGGGCTGGAATTTGGGATGAAGGATGGCGACAGCACCGACGACGTATTCGAGGGGTAAGTGCTGTACTATTTCTAGAAAAAAGGCGCCTTTGGGCGCCTTTTTGCTGCGGGATGGGGTGATTTATCGGTAAAGGATGATGGACAGTTGCGGGGTGTGCAGATACATCTGCCCAAACTCCACACCCTTGAAGGCCAGAGACCGCACATGCCGACGCTGAACGATATCCGCTCGACTTTCTTGTCCTATTTCGACGCGCAAGGGCACCAGATTGTGCAATCCAGCCCATTGGTGCCGCGCAATGACCCGACGTTGATGTTTACCAATTCGGGCATGGTGCAGTTCAAGAACTGTTTCACCGGCGTTGAAAAGCGCGATTATGTGCGCGCCACCACGGCCCAAAAATGCGTGCGCGCAGGGGGCAAGCACAACGACCTGGACAATGTGGGCTACACCGCCCGCCATCACACATTTTTCGAAATGCTGGGCAATTTCTCGTTTGGGGATTATTTCAAAACCGAGGCCATTCCATTCGCCTGGGAATTGATCACAAAAGAATTTGGCATCGACCCCAAACGCCTGCTGACCACGGTGTATCACACCGATGATGAAGCCTTTGAAATTTGGAAAAAAGTTGGCGTTCCCGAAGACCGGATCATTCGTATCGCCACCAGCGACAATTTCTGGCAGATGGGCCCCACCGGCCCCTGTGGCCCCTGCACCGAGATCTTTTATGATCACGGCGATCACATTTGGGGCGGCCCTCCGGGCTCGGCCGAGGAAGATGGCGACCGGTTCATCGAAATCTGGAACGTTGTTTTCATGCAAAACGAGCAATTCGAAGATGGCTCGATGCGCGCACTGGATATGCAATCGATCGATACGGGCATGGGGCTGGAACGGATTGGCGCCTTGCTGCAGGGCAAGCACGACAATTACGACACCGATTTGATGCGCGCCCTGATCGAAGCCAGCGCGAACCTGACCGATGGCGCGCCAGATGGCCCCGGGAAAACCCACCACCGGGTGATCGCCGACCATTTGCGCTCGACCTCGTTCTTGATTGCGGATGGGGTGATGCCCTCGAACGATGGGCGTGGCTATGTTTTGCGCCGCATCATGCGCCGGGCCATGCGCCACGCGCATTTGCTGGGTGCCAAAGACCCGGTGATGCACCGTTTGGTTGGGGCGCTGAGCGCGCAGATGGGCGATGCCTATCCCGAATTGCGCCAAGCCCAAGCGCTGATCGAAGAAACGCTGAAGGTGGAAGAAACCCGCTTCAAGCAAACCTTGGATCGTGGCCTAAAGCTGCTGGACGACGAATTGGCAAACCTGCCAGACGAAGCCCCGCTGCCTGGGGCCGCGGCCTTTAAGCTATATGATACAT
>Ga0181606_10003612_pt1 | contig 13065 bp, 6 predicted proteins | sample 041ome_10_FD_132994 | JGI IMG/M metagenome (GOLD analysis project Ga0181606, IMG submission 132994) | Coastal salt marsh microbial communities from the Groves Creek Marsh, Skidaway Island, Georgia - 041412US metaG (megahit assembly) | ecosystem: Environmental > Aquatic > Marine > Intertidal zone... | reverse complement strand
GCCCGCTTACGCGCAATGATCATGTCAATTAATTCCAACATGGAACGGGATCAATATGAACAGGCCCGGGAAATGCTTGATGAAGCCTGGGATCTTGTTAATGACGAAGATCTGCCGGCAATGGAGCTTAATGCTCTGGAAGCCGCCCTGGCATTTCTCGAACGGCGCACTGAGGAAGTGCAGCCCTATATTGACGCAGCCCTCGCTGAAGCCCCAGCTTATGGTGATGCCTATGCCATTCCCGCACACTTTGCCTCAAATATCCGGCGCTATGCTGAATCCGGCGAGCTTTACAAGAAGGCCGTGGAAATCGAACCTGAACATTGGACGGCGCATCTGGAACTTGGCCAGAATTATCTGCGTCTGAACCAGATTGATGCCGGTATACGGCATGTAGAAATTGCTTATGAGGGTGATGGCTTTAATCCGACGACACTCAATATGATGCGTTTGCTGGATACCTTCAGTGAAAATTTTGTCGACCTGACTTTTCCCGATCCGCCAGAAGGTGATGGTATTCCCAAACTGGTATTGCGTCTTGATCGTGATGAAGCTGAGGTTCTTAAACCTTATGCGCGTGAACTGGCAGAAGCCAGCATGGCAACTTTTGCCGAACGCTATCACTTCCCGGCCAAGGAACCGGTCATCGTTGAAATTTTTCCTAATCATGAAGACTTTGTCGTGCGTTCTATTGGTATGCCCGGTGTCGGCATACTAGGTGTGACCTTTGGCTATCTGTTTGCCATGGACTCGCCAACCGGGCACCCTGATGAGACCTATCACTGGGGTACGACTCTGTGGCACGAAATGGCTCATGTTTATACTTTGGAAGCCTCAGAGCATGGGGTGCCACGCTGGTACAGTGAAGGCATATCGGTTTATGAAGAATGGAATACCGGCCCGATACCCGGTATTAAAATCCCGGCTTATGTTTTGCAGTTCATGGCTGAAGGAGCCTTCCTGCCAGTAGCCAAACTGGACGATGGTTTTATGCGTCCGACCTATGATGAGCAGGTCATTGTTTCCTACATGCAGGCAGGTTTGATTTTCCAGTTCATCTCGGAAGAATACGGTCACGATAAAATTGTCGGCATGCTTTACCAGTTTGTTGAAGGGACAGATGAAGTCACTGCCATAGAAACTGCCCTGGGTATCAGTGAGAATGAGTTTGACCGCCACTTTAAGCAATATATCGATATTCAGTTCGGTCCTCTGTTGAATAATCTGCCTGTCTGGCAACAGGATATGCAGGCAACCGTTCAGGCCTATGGCGCAGGCAACTGGGAAGAAACCATCGCTGCCGCCAACCGGGCGATCTTTACATACCCTGACTATGTTGAGCAGGACAGTCCCTATATCGCCAAGGCGCTGGCACATGCCCAGCTTGAGCAGGATGATCTTAAATTTGAAACCCTTGAAACCTTCTGGCAACTTGGTGGTTATTCCGCACGGGCATTAAAAGAACTTGCCGATGAATACATTGCCCGCGGACAACATGCGCAAGCCATAGACGTATTCAGGGATATTCATTATGTTGATCCCTTTGATGAAGCAACTCATGGCAAACTCGGCGACCTGTTTATTGAATTAAACCGGCCGGAAGATGCCTTGCAGGAGTATCTGGTTGGACTGGCATTAAACCCGCTGGATCAGGCGACGGCTAATTACCGTGTGGCATCAGCTTACAAGGCCTTGAATGAACCGGCACAATCAATGGAGTATTTAATGACGGCATTGGATATTGCTCCACAATACCGTCCGGCCCAACAGCTTTTACTGGAATTGAGCAGAACACAAAATTAAAAAATATAAGAATACTAATTAATCAGGAACCCTTTACAGGAAGCAGGAATATGAATGAAGCAGTAGAAAATTTTGGATCAGATGAAACACGTGAATTAGTTGCGAACTTCCAAAAGGCAACTACCAATATCCGTGAGCAGATAAGAGGCACTATCGTCGGCCAGGATGAAGTCGTAGAAAATCTTCTGATCTCGCTTTTTGTAGGCGGTCACTGTCTGATCACCGGTATGCCGGGTACTGCAAAAACCTTGCTAGTGCATACCTTGGCCAGCGCGCTGGGTTTGAGTTTCAAGCGAATTCAGTTTACCCCTGACCTGATGCCTACCGATATAACAGGTACCGACATGGTCGAAGAAGATCAGAGTACCGGCAAGCGTGAATGGCGTTTTATCGAAGGTCCTGTCTTTACCAATGTCTTATTGGCTGATGAAATTAACCGAACTCCGCCGAAAACTCAGGCTGCCCTGCTGGAAGCCATGCAGGAAAAAACGGTCACCGTACGTGGCAAAAATCACATACTTGACAAACCTTTTATTGTGCTGGCTACGCAAAACCCGATTGAACTGGAAGGTACCTATCCCTTGCCGGAAGCACAGCTTGACCGTTTCCTTTTTAATGTCATTCTGGATTATCTGGATTCCGAGCAGGAAGTTGCCGTGATTAACCGTTTCACCAAAAGCATCGATATGCCACCAGTGGAAGCCTGTACCTCTGCAGGAGAGATTATCAAGTTTCAAAGTCTGGTAAGAGAAGTGCCTATTTCGGACTCACTGAGCCGTTATGCTGTTGATATTGTGCGCGCCACCCGGCCCTCCGATGAACTGGCAACCGACATGATTAAAAAGTATGCCAATTTCGGTTCCAGTATTCGCGCCACCATGAATCTGGTGCTGGCCGCCAAGACCCGCGCTTTAATGGAAGGCCGTTATCATGTGCTGGCTGATGACTTGAGAGCGCTGGCAATCCCTATTCTGCGCCACCGTGTGCTTCCAAACTACTATGCTGAATCTGATGGCATCAGTATTGATGACATCTTGGCTGATCTATTAACTAAAGTTTCTGTAAGCGAGTAAACGATAACCAAATGCAGTTAGGTCAAACTGACAATAAAAATGCGCCAACCCGCCTGCTGGATCCCAGCGTGCTTTCCAGTCTGTCCAATCTGGAACTGGTTGCCAAAGCTGTGGTGGAAGGTTTTGTCATGGGTCTGCACCGCTCGCCCAAATATGGTTTCAGTCAGGAGTTTGTAGAATACCGACCCTATGCCGAAGGTGATGATCCGCGTCATATTGACTGGAATGTTTACTCCCGTACCGACAAGACTTTTATCAAGCTGTTTAAAGGTGAAACCAACAGTCATTTAATGCTGTTACTTGATACTTCAGCCTCTATGGGTTTTGGTGCCAGGTATTCAAAATTACAGTACGGAAAATATCTGGCTGCCAGTCTGGCTTACCTGGCGTCGCGTCAGCATGATGCCATCGGCGCCATGATTTTTAATGATGAGGTGGTGCAATACCGTCCACCCACATCTAAAAGCGGCACTCTACATGGTGTTATCCATACCCTGGATAAGGCAGAAGCTGTTGAAGGCACTGCCATGCACAAACCCTTCACCCGCTTTCGCGAGCATGTAAAAAAACGCGGATTGGTTGCGGTGATCTCTGATTTTTATTGCGACCCGGAAGCCCTGATGGAAAATGTGCGTCCTTTGGCACTGCATGGTCAGGATGTCATTATGTTTCATTTACTGGATCCGGATGAGCTTAATCCGAATATTAAAGAATCAACCTTGTATGAAGACATGGAGTCAGGCGAAGCTATTGAGGTAGATCCGATTTTTATGAAACAGGATTATCCTCAAAGAATCAAAGCACATATAGCGGCCATTGAAAAAACCGCCAAGGGGATGAATGCCGATCATGTATTGCTGGATACCAGTGAACCGCTTGATCGAGCCCTGCATGCTTACCTGACCTTCAGGGAGAAACGTGCCTGATGTCTTTGCTTAGCCCACTGTTTCTATTCGCCCTGCTTGGCATTGCCTTGCCCATCTGGTTGCATCGCTTGCAGACCAACGCTACCGAAAGGGAAAAATTCAGTTCCATCATGTTTATGGAACAGAGTCAGCGCCGCGTCCATATTCAGCGTAAATTAAAATACCTCGTATTAATGGCGCTGCGAATCCTGTTTCTGGTTTTACTGGTGCTTGCTTTCACCAAGCCGGTTTTCTTCACGGCGCTGGAAGCTGCTGTAACAGAAGACACAACACATCACGTCATTGTCCTGGATACGTCTTTCTCCATGCGTGAAGGCAACAGCTTTGCACAGGCTGTCACGCTGGCAGAGGAACTGGTTGATGCCATGGGTGCCGATGATATTGCCAGCCTATATACCGCCAGCGGTACGGTTGAAACCATCAGTACTGCAACAGCCGACCCGGCAATTATCCGTGGCGGTCTTGAGGGACTTGAACCAGACTACGGCCGTCTGGACATCGGTGCCATGGTGACGGCTCTGGATAGCTTAATCACCAGCAGCCAGGCAAATTTTATTATTCATTTCATTAGTGATTACCAGCAAAGCGGCCAGGCTGTCCGTTTTGCCGATATGATTCCTGATGTCATCAACGGGCGCCCGGTGACGCTCAGTATTCATCAGGTAAAAACAGAAGATGTCGCCAACTGGTCAGTTGCTTCGGTTGAAATTACAACGGCTGATAGCATTCGTGTCGGCTTGAAAAATAACAGCAGTGCAGAACAGAGCGTGGAAAAAACGGTTGCCTTGAGCATTAACGACATCACACAGCAAAGCCTGACTGAAACCTTTACTGCGCCAGCAGATGGCATCAGCTACATCAGTTTTGAAAACGTAAGTTTTGATGAAGGCGATAATCGCCTGAACGTCAGTATTACGCCCAACGACAGTTTGCCGGACGACGATACGCGCTACACTGTCTTTGATAATTCACCGCCCGCGCCAGTCATTCTGTTAAGTGCCGACCCGGAATCTCTGGCAGTTACTTACATTACAACGGCGCTGGAAACAGCACCTCGCGGTTATGAAGTTGAGCTGCTGGATGTTAATGATTTTGATCCCCGTATATTGCAGCGTTATCCCTGGATTGTGATTGATGATATTGGCAGTGTTAATGCATCACTGGCACAGGAGTTACAAGCCTACGTCGACGGCGGTGGTGCGATACTGGCAGCTGTTGGCGAACGAACACTTGGTCAGGCCAGCATTCCGGTAGGAGGACAGGCTATTGGTGGCAGCCTGAGCTTCAGTCGCAGTACTTCCTATAATGTGCAGGGCGTCAATGTTTCTCACCCTGTGCTTGACGGCTCCGTAGGCTGGAACAACCTGGCTATTTCCAGAGTTCTGCCTATTGAAGCTGGTGAAGCTGACAACGTGCTGATTACTTTAAATAACAATATCCCTTTTTTAACTGAACGTAACATTGGCCTGGGTCGCTTCCTCTTACTTAATACCAGTTTAAATAATACCTGGAGTGACCTGCCGGTTAAGCCAGTCTTTGTCAGCTTTGTCGCAGAAGCCGCCAGGCATCTGTCGAATGAAGAATTATTGGTGAAGGAGCAAACCATCAACAGCTTCCTGCAGCTGGGTCAGAATAATGGAGCTTCAGGCCAGGTTTATGACCCTGCCGGTAACAGCCTGTTATCGCTGGCTGACACGACCCAGTCTCAAAGCATACAGTTGTCGGAAACAGGCTATTACCGGATCGTCACTTTAGGCCGCGACAATCTGGTCGCTGTAAACCCGGATACCCGTGAGTCAGATTTAAGTATTATGGATGCGCAGGCCCTGCAAAACTGGGAAACCATGGTAGCAGGGAGCGCGGGCGACATGGAGCTGGTCGACGGCATTGCCATCAGTGTCGTTGAAGAAGAACCTGTTGCTATAGAGATTTGGCGTGTATTATTGATTTTACTTGCTGTTATTGTCCTTGCCGAGTCCTTATTGGGTAATCGCTATTTACGGTTCAATACAGGAAATACCTAGCTATGAAAGCAACCGAAAAGCTTGAACTCTACCTGACAGAATTCCGTCAGCGTCTGAAAAAACTGGTGATCCTCCAGGGTGCTGCTGCGGTCGCAGCTGTACTTTTATCAGTCTCACTGATTGCTGCCTGGTTTTCCCTGGAGAACGGCTATGCCGGTTCAACCGTTATCACTTTCCGTCTTTTGCTGGTTCTGGCGCTGGCTGCTGTTGTGCTGCTGGGCATTCTTGAACCACTGAAAAGAATTAAAGACGATGTCAGCTCACAGATTGAAAACCGCAGCACAAAATCGGACGGCAAAGGTTTTCAGGGACGCATAGAAACCTATGCACAAATGGAAGCTAAAAACCCCTTCCGCGAGTTGCTGGCTGAAGATGCCCTAAAAATCAGTGCTTCTTATCCTGTTGCCGAGCAGGTCAAAAACAGGGACATGCAAATTGCCGGCGTAGCGGCAGCCGCCATGCTCGCCGTTTTAATTTATATGGCTGTCGGTGCCGGCCTGTTTTCTTATAGCCTGCAGAATTTTCTTGCCGGCTGGGCCAGCGATAGTTTCGTGCCACCACAATCAATCACTGTTTCACCTGGTGATGAAAGTGTGCGACGTGGCGCTAACTTACGCATCAGCGCTCAAATAGAAGGACTTGATCCGGATGAAGCCGTTTTGCATGTTCGCAGCAGTGGTGAAGAGTGGCAGGAAGTTCCGCTGGTCAGAACCATGAACGGCTTTGAGTTTACCTTGTTCTCTCTGCAGGAAGAGATGGACTATTATGTCTCGACGACCGGGTTACGCAGCCCCGACTTCAGTGTGCAGGTTGTTGACCTTCCTTCTATCGAAAATCTGGAATTAACTTATACCTTCCCCGAATGGACAGAACGTGATCCTGAAACATCTAACCGTGGCGATATCGAAGCCCTGCCGGAAACCCGTATTGCGCTTAATGTCACTACCTCTGGTCCCTTGCCTGCCGGTGAATTAATTCTTAACGATGCTGCCCAGGCCTTAAACATCAGCGGCAATGAAGCCTCTACTGAGTTTATGGTTCTTGAGGAAGGACAGTATTACATCGCCGCTCTGGTGGGTGGTGAGCAGGTTCGCTTAAGCGACGATTATTTTATCAGTCTTGCTGAAGACGGCTCTCCCCAAATCGAACTGGTGCGTCCGGGTCAGGACTGGAATGCCACCAACATTGAAGAAGTGCTGACACGGGTTGATGCCAGTGATGACTATGGTCTTGAAAGTCTGCTGATTAAATATTCCATTAATGGTGGTGAGTGGCAGGAAGTTGATTTGTATGAACCGGCTGACGAATTGTCTGTTGAGCATATCTTTATGCTGGAAGATATGCGTACTGTACAAACTAGAACTGCCGCAGCGCCACAACTGGAAGTTGGTGCCTTTGATATTGTGCTGGAAGACTCACTGATCCCCGGCCGAGAGGGTGAAGAGGTCGTCAGTATCGATTCAGTTACTACAGAAAGTGAGCCTGCCTTTGACGAAATTCCACTCAAGCCTGGTGATTTGATTTCTTATTATGCCGAAGCCTCTGACCGTTCGCAGGCTGTCCAGACTGACATGTACTTTATTCAGATACAGGCTTATAACCGTCGTTATTCCCAGTCCCAACTCTCCGGTGGCGGAGGAGGTGGCGGCGGTGGCGGCCCTACCGATGAAATATCCCAGCGCCAGCGCCAGATTGTGGTTTCAACCTGGAACCTGATACGTGAAGAAGCTGAAGGCAATAACGGACAGGTTGAAATCAACTCGTCGCTGCTTTCCGAATTACAGCTGACTCTGGCGGAACAGGCACAAACCCTGACTGATCGTGCCCGCGCCCGCCAGTTAAACCAGCAGGACGAAGACATTGAACGTTTCGTTGCCAGCATGGATCTGGCTATCCAGGCCATGTTCCCCAGTTCTGAACGTCTCGCAGCTGTAGAGTTACAGGATGCTATCCAGCCTGCTCAGGAAGCCCTGCAACATTTACTGCAGGCTGAGGCTGTCTTCAACGATATTCAGGTTGGCCAGCAGCAAGGTGGTGGCGGTGGCGGCGGTGGTCGTGCCGGACAGGACCTGGCAGAAATGTTTGAGCTGGAAATGGATATGGAGCAAAACCAGTATGAAACTGGCGAAAGTGCCTCGCCACAAGCTCAACAGGAACAGGTTGAAGATATCATGGCGCAACTGGATGAACTTGCGCGTCGCCAGGAACAACTGGCCAATAATATGCGCAATCAGCAACAGTTAACGGATGCACAAAAATATCAGCAGGAAATGCTGAGACGTGAAGCTGAACAACTCCAGGAACAGTTAGAACAATTACAGCAGCAACAATTGGGCGGGCAACGCGGCCAGCAACAGGCTAGCAACCAGCAGCAAGGTCAAGGGCAACCAGGCCAGCCCGGACAACAGGGTCAGCAATCAGGACAGCCTGCTGAGAGCGAACAACAAAACCAGCAAACAGCTCAAAATGAATTACAGCGCCGTCTGGAAAGCGCCATTCGGGCAATGAATGAAACCGAACAGGCTATGGCAAATAACCCTGGTTCCGATGAATTGCAACGTGCAGCAGAAGAAGCCCAGCGTCAACTCGAGGGGGCCAGAGATCAGTTGGCTCAGGATCAGATTGCCAGCATGCAGGAATCATTTACCAGCATGGCTGATCAGTCTGCCGAGATGCTGCTTGCACAGGAGCGTATGCAACAACAACTACAACAAGCCATGGAGCGCGCGCTGGCTGAACGTGAAAGCGGAGAGAATCCTAACAGCCGAGGCATGTCTCTCACTGAAGAAATGGAACTGGCCGACCTGAAAGAAGGTTTAGCCGCTGATCTTCAGCGCTTACAGCAGCAAATGATGAACACCATCCAGCAATTTGGTGAAGAGAGTCCTGCTGCTGCCAGAGAACTTGCCGAAGGCAATGAAACGATCGCCGAGCGCGAATTGGAATTGGCTTTGTCGGATGCTGCACTCTATATTGATGCTGGTTATGCGTTATATATTGCCGGTAATGAGCGGAATGTCACCGAAGGCATGAGGGCACTCAATGAAAGCCTGCAACGTGCTGAGCAATTAGCGCTGGGTTCACTTAATGGTGGCAGTGAGCTGGAACAGGCGCTGGAACAGGCTGAAAGTTTACGCGACCAATTAGCGCAACTCTCACAACAAAATGGCCAGCAGGCTGGTCAGGGGCAACAAGGCCAGAACCAGGGACAGGGGCAGCAACAAGGTCAAGGTCAACAACCAGGGCAACAAGGGCAAAACGGTCAGCAAGGAGGCTTTGGCGGCGACTCTAATGGCATCGTCAATGGCCTGGGCATTGCCGGCTGGTCTGGTAATGGTGCTAACACTGTTTTAGATGGCCCAATTAATATGCCTGAAAATTTTTATGACAATCTGGACAACCTGACTGAGCTGACGCGCGATGCCATTCCAGACATGCAAATGTCGCAGGAACAAATAGATGAACTGCTTGATATTATCCGTGAGCTGGAATTCAGTCGGGTTAATCGTAACGATGATATTGTGCTGGAAGAATACAACAACATGCTGGCCTTAATCGAACAACTGGAACTTTCATTACGAGCTGAAAGCAGCAATGCCGGTAATCCGAATAATGTCCGCACTGCTGTCTTGGATCTGATTCCTGAGGAATATCAGGAATCCGTCGCCGAATATTATCGTCGGCTGTCGCGCGAAAATAATTAATCCGCTTTCTTCTTTTAACTTTCTTGCAGGGATATCCAGAGGGGTCAGAGTAAATTTTACTCTGGCCCCTATGTAAAAACATGGAAATTCGTTTAGTAAAAACCTCCGATGCCAAGATGCTGTCGGCATATCATCTAGAAAATGCCGAACATTTCAAAAAGTGGGAGCCCAAACACGAAGCGGATTATTACTCTGAACGAGAATTAAAAAAAAGATTATCAACTTTTGTCATTGCCCAAAATGAAGGCAGAGCCGCTTATTTTATCGCGGTAGATCAGGGTGTAATTCTTGCGCACTGCTCATTAACCAACATCATCTATGGTCCCTTAAAAGGCTGTCATCTCGGTTATGGTGTCGCCGCGGCCCATGAAGGGAAAGGGCTTATGACGGAAGTCAGCCAGCATGCGATCGATTACGCCTTTTCGCAATTAAAGCTGAACCGCCTAATGGCTGCCTATATGCCCCGCAATAAAAGATCGGCAAACTTACTGAAAAAACTGGGCTTTACTAAAGAAGGTCTTGCTAAAAAGTATTTGCAGATAAATGGTAATTGGGAAGACCACGTGCTCACTTCATTACTTAATCCCGAAAATATTTAGCTAGAAAATCAGAATCTAAAATTACGGGAATATTTAACCACTATCTCTGAGTCAGTCGAGTTCAGTTCCCTGAACGCACTGGTGCTGGAATCAAAATTATAATTAACAACCAGCCACAGATTTTCACCGGCACGTGGATTCCAGCGTAACCGGCTGTTAAGCCCCAAAGAGCCTGATCCGTTGTCATACTGCAAAAGATTCACCCAGGACCATCTGACATTGAATGCATAGCTGGCATTCAGACTGATCAGGCGCGTAATAAAATCTCCCGCCGGTAACGAAGCATCGGTAAAGTTGTAACTGAAATCAAAAGAAACATTGCGATTCGGGTTCCAGCCAAAGCCTGCATTAACCACTCGGCTTTTACCATTATAAAAATCACCTTCACGGTAGGTCAGATTGGGCGCGAGTGTGCGGTTACCACTGGACCTGATCATGAGCTGCGCATAATCAAATGTATAATCTCCGGCAGGGATTATAATGCCTGGTTGAATCTCAAAGGGAACGGTCAAACCTTCCTGCTGGCGTTGCAACATAATAAAAGCCAGATCGCCGCGCAGGGTATCAAAAGCTATGGGGTTAAACTGCAGGAAACTGCTTTGCATTTCTCCGGTTGCGTTATCCCGAAAATAATCGCCCCTTAACACAAAGGTGTAATTACGAACAAAGGGGTGGGTTTCCGGGAAATAACGATAATTGGATGAAAAGCCAATTCTTTCCACTCCACGGCGGTTAGCGAAACCCAGTGTCGGATTGTATTCTTCACCGATATAACTGTAATCAACTTCAAGGCTTGCTCCTGTGCCCAGTGTTGAATAATTGATATTCGCGTTATAAGCCTTGTCATCGCCATCCAGGCCCTCTGTATCGGATTGCTGGTACCACAGATCGCCGGTCAGTGTATGACTCTCGGAGAACTGGGTATTACGATACATAAAATCGACGCCAGCCAAAGAATTATCCCTAACACTGTTAGGATCTCCATTAGTAAAAATCGCGCCGATTCTGGATTCCGAAAGGACGTTGGATGTAATACGGCCTACGAACACATCCTGACCGGCCAGGCCGGGGCGGTCACCCTGCTGTATTGCCAAAGCACCAAGGCTGATATCTCCCACACGTCCGGCCACTTTACCGCCGACATCAATATCTACCGGCTGACCGGTAGCAGGGTTTAAGCCAATGCGCCGGGAATAAAAGGGTATGCCATTACGGAGCTTGGCTCCTGGTGGCGCATTTCCTCCACCTCCGCCTGAAATATTACCGAAGCTGAATATTTCAGAGTCCTGTAAGAAAAAGTCTCTTTTCTCTGGAAAGAACAGCGAAAAACGCGTCAGGTTTACCTGCCTATCGTCCACTTCTGTGGCAGAAAAATCCGTGTTAAGCGTTAACACGCCTGTCAGATTAGGCGTGAATTTATAAAAGACATCCAGCGAAGGATCAACCCGGTCATCATTAATGTCGGTGACATAATCTTCAGACTGTGCAACGGTAATGGACGGGACAATATCCAGACCCACGCCCTGCCGAATATCGTGAATACCAGCGACCTGCCCTGCTGTTGCCGGGTTGGTGCTTCGGTTAAAGGATGACCAGTAGATTCTTTCGTTTTTCCGCGCAACGGAACGTCCAAGATTTAGACCCCACTCATCTGTATTCGGGTCAAAATTCAGGGTCGTGAAAGGAATGATCATCTCCGTTGTCCAGCCCTGTTCATCAATCCTCGACTCTACCTGCCAGATTCCGCTCCAATCACTGTTATAGGTACTGGCGTTTTCCCAGACACCTTCACTGCGCACCCCATTAGGATTAGTTTGGAAATAGAAAGCCGTCCGGTCATTATTGAAAGTATCCAGCAGGATGTCTGCTGTATCATCTCCATTGACATTTTGACCCTGAATTAACTGCCTGGCCCTTATCTGGGAAGGATCACTGTCATAAAGCCTGGCAGCCATGTAGAAGTTATTGTCATCGTAGGTAATGTAATATTCACTGGCCTCCGTCGGTTCACCATGATCAACCGGCTGCACCTGATGAAAATCGCTAATCTTTCTTGCCTCACGCCATATGGGATCGTCCAGAATGCCATCCAGCACCGGCGCAAGATTTGTTTTGGGGACCTGCGCAATTTTGTTGTCAGAGGTTTGTAAAACACCATCAACAGGCGTTTCAGCCTGAGCCTGCAGAAGCTGTGGAAAAACAACCAAACAAAGGGGGATAAGCAACCTGAATATTTGCAATTTATAACGTCTCTTAAATGTGGCGCATGGAAAAAGCTGGAGTATAAGGACTTGCGTGATAGATAGAATCCCTGCTTATAAAAAATAAGCAGTTTCCTTAATTGATCCTTATTTTATTCGCGACGCCAGAATAAAAAATTTCCTCTGACACCTGTCCTGATTTACTTTATCCTTTAACCCTATGACTTACCATGAAGCCCATAAATCTCATCGCGCCGGATGGTTAAGAGCCGCCGTCCTGGGTGCAAACGATGGCATTGTTTCTACTGCCAGTTTGATTATCGGCGTTGCTGCCGCCAATGTTGCCCAGGATTACATTCTGCTTAGTGGCCTTGCCGGTTTGGTTGCTGGGGCCATGTCAATGGCAGCAGGTGAATATGTTTCTGTCAGCTCACAGGCTGATACCGAATCAGCGGATCTGGCACAGGAACAACAATCATTGGATGACAATCCTGAGTTTGAAAAACAGGAACTTGCCGCTATCTATCAGGAACGTGGTCTGGAAGAAGAACTGTCCTACACTGTTGCCGAGCAATTAATGGCACATGACGCCCTGGCGGCTCACGCCAGAGATGAAATAGGCATAGTCGAAAGTGGCAGAGCCAGACCCATTCAGGCTGCCATCTTTTCTGCTTTGGCTTTTACTGTTGGTGCTTTATTGCCTCTGTTAACTGCCTGGATGTTTGGTGGTGAGCT
>Ga0181606_10003611_pt1 | contig 13066 bp, 10 predicted proteins | sample 041ome_10_FD_132994 | JGI IMG/M metagenome (GOLD analysis project Ga0181606, IMG submission 132994) | Coastal salt marsh microbial communities from the Groves Creek Marsh, Skidaway Island, Georgia - 041412US metaG (megahit assembly) | ecosystem: Environmental > Aquatic > Marine > Intertidal... | reverse complement strand
CTTACATTTTGAACATCGTCCTGGTATGGAGAACTTCAGCATAGTTGGACGTAATGCTGATGCGATAGAACGAAAAGCATATGTAAAGTGGGACGATGAAACAAAAGAAAGACAAAACATTGCAAATAAGTTCAATAATCATTTTGTAAATTTAACTGCTACTGTAGGCGGGGAAACTGGATTAGATATTGCTCCTAAAGGCGCAGATAAAGGCCAGATATTAAAAGACTTTGAGTTTGATAATATTAGATTGCTATTCTTTGGAGATAGAATGGATGAAAAGGGAAATGATTATCCATTGGCAAAATTAATACTTGACAACAAGTTAGGCGAATGTTATAATATACAAAATTGGGAAAACACTTGGAACTTATTACAAAATTATGTTGATTAACCGTTTGACAAGGTTTAAGAAACGTATTATACTATTTAAACAATGGTACAAACAACTAAGACAGAATCCAAACTATGCATGGTACAACTGTATAGCATGGGCAATACATAATTCAGGCACACACGAACTTGACGGAAGTTATAGAAAATGGTAACAGAACGTATAGGCTTCGCATGTAAATACATGCACCCAGATCAGACGCAGAAGAAGAAACTGCTTGAAGAAATTCAACGTCCACTGAACACTAAGAGTACTACAGTTCAGTGGCTTAATAGACAGACACGTGATGTTGCCGAGGAACGGCTGTGGGACATCATGGTGCATAACATTCAATCGTACTACAACCTGATTGAATACGTAGGGAGTTTACCACATGAATTACGAATGGTTCGACTCGGCAGTGATTGCCTTCCTGTATACACTCAGTCTGACTGGTGCTATTATTGGAAACTACCTGATGTGGTCGCTTATTGCGAAAAGCATTTCGCAAGGGTTGGCGCCCTCGCAAGGTCGTTGGACGTTAGGCTTAGTATGCATCCTGGGCAGTTTACTGTGTTGGCTAGCGACAATGACGATATCGTAGATAGGAGCATAGAAGAATTTGAATATCACACGGACATTATTCGGTGGATGGGTTACGGTAAAAATTGGCAAGACTTCAAATGTAACGTCCACATCTCAGGCAGACGCGGTCCAGCCGGTATCATCAACGTCCTTCCAAGACTGTCTCCAGAAGCACGAAACTGTATTACTATTGAGAACGACGAAATGTCGTGGGGCATCGACGCCAGTCTGGAACTTGCCAACCAGGTCGCACTCGTTCTTGACATACACCACCACTGGGTCGCTAGTGGTGAATACATTCTACCAACCGACGATAGATTTAGTCGCATAATAGATAGTTGGCGTGGTGTTCGTCCTGTCATTCATTATTCAGTATCACGTGAAGATCTTTTAGATAGACAAGCCAAAGGCAAAAAGCCTAATATGCAAGCATTGCTTGAACAAGGATACAAAAAACAAAAACTTCGTGCCCACAGTGATTATATGTGGAACCGCGCTGTTAACGACTGGGCATTAACTTTCTTACCATATGCAGACATTATGGTTGAGTCTAAATGCAAAAACTTATCATCAATAGAATTGTATAACTATGCCAATACCGGAAAAAATCATTTTCAGCGAGGAAGCACTGAAGTTTTACACTTTCAACAATCGCAGAACCAAAGTAACGGAGAAGCGTTCACTGCTACCGAGGAAATGCTTCCTGTCTCGTAAACAGTTATGGTTTAAACGCTGTGAAGTAATAAGCACTGAGAGTCCAGGAAGCATCGAATTCGAGCCAATATTTGAAGATTTCTGGTGTGATCGTAACGAGTTTTTATTACATGAACTAAAACGTCCACGATAAATACAATACGGAGAAAAACTATGAGTTATCTAACTAAAATGTACGGAAGCAAGCAAAAGGCTGCACTAACCCATACATCACCTGATAAAAATCCTAATCGCGTAACTGGCGGTCTAAAAGCGCAAGGCGTAGATCGTTTTACTATGGTTGCAGAAGATGGCTCACAACGTGAAATTCCAACAATGGATTATGTTCGCAGTTTAGAAGAGCAGTCAAAAAAACAGCGAGCGGCTATCACTGTATTAGAGAGAAAGCTCACTCGCTGTGAAACTGCAATTGATCAGTTAAGTACTAGACTTAGCCGTTCTTAATTGCTTCTAGAATAGCAGCCTTATTCATACTAGCATTTGCTTTTACACCGTTTGCTTTAGCATGAGCAAGTAGGTCATTCTTAGTCATACTGTCTAAATCAACCTTTGCTTTCTTCGTAGCAGTATTTTTGCTTGTTTCTTTTTTGGCAGTCATTTTTGCTGGTGCTGCCGCTGGTACTTCCATAGAACCTTCATCAGTAACTACCATTGTTGAATGATCTGACTTTTCTGGTTCAGTGCTAGTAGGTTCTTCTGTGTTATGAATGAAAAACCACGCAATTAACGCACCTACACCAATAAGTAATAATGTTGCTTCTAGTGTCATAAAATTTACTCCTTAAGGAATAATATTTACATCACTTATATTTTTTTGTTATTAAAACTGAGTTTATTCTTTTTTCTTCTTTTTCTCTGGTTTAATTTCAACTGCCCCTGCACCTTCTACTATAAAAGTTGACATAGGTTCTCCCCCTAGTATAATTTTCTTGCCGTTACCTATATCAACACCAGAGTTTGCTTCAGCAAAAACCGCAAATACGTTAACCCAGTATTCTTTAAATTCTTTAAAAGACATATATTAATGCTCCTTACTATTATTTAATAAATATTCACATAAACATAGGAGAAAGTTATGATACAAAAATGGATTAATGATCGTATTAAAGAACGTACAACATGGGACGGTGCTGTACTTGTAATTGCAGGACTTGCAATGCTATTAGCACCTACTAATATTATTGGTCTTGGCTGTATTGCCTACGGCGCCTGGACTATTTGGAAGAGCGAGTAGCATGGAAATTTGTACTATTACAGAATCAGGACAAGATCAAGTTAACAAGCTCTGCCAAGAAAATGAAGCGTATGCTATTTCATTAAACGTAAAGGGCGGAGGCTGTGCTGGTTTTGAATATCAATGGGATCTAATCAAAGACAAAAGCGCACTAGAACAAGGTGACGAAATAGTAGATTGTGGTAATGGTTACCTTGTGATAGGTGCTCCTAGCATCATGTTTTTATTTGGTTCTAACATAGATTACAAGAAAGACATTATGGGTGCAATGTTTGACATTCAAAATCCAAATGCTAAATCTGCATGTGGATGCGGGGTTAGCGTTAACTTTGATGAATCTGTATTTTCCTAGTATTTTCCAACAGGAAGATTGCTACTAGCAGACATATTCCATACTTGTTTCTTTTCCACGCCTTTCTTTTGAGCAAATTTCTTACTATCACAGTTCTTACATACGTGAAAGTAATTATTATTTAGACGTTTAGGATCCATACTTCCTCTGGATCTTTCAAATTCAGCATTGCAATTATCACAACGAAACACTACTATAGTAACTTTTCTATAGTATTTGTGAACCTTGCCTAGTTTACTAGGACGTTCATATAACTTTTGAACTATGTATTCTCGTATGAACATATTGTATTTACATTAAGATTATAAAAATTAATAATAAATACAATGTCGTTATAGAAACACAAAAATATTTTAACGAAATCCGTGGAGCATTAATATGTCAAGACAAGAAATTAATATCGGTATTGAGGGTAATGACGGTACCGGTGATAGCATACGAGAATCGTTTCGCAAAGTAAACGAGAACTTTACAGAAGTCTATGCTGTATTTGGTCAAGGTGGCCAAATAACTTTTACATCACTAAGTGATACACCAAATGAATTAAAACCAAATACCATTCCAATGGTAAATGATGCAGGTACACTTGTAAACTTAGTGAAACTAGCATCCAATAGTGCTTTAGATGCGTCTGAAGCAGACACTATATTGTTTAACTATGAAAGTTCAGGCAAACTTGTTATTTCAACAGCATTTACAAGAATCGAAGATGACCTTGCTCCAAAATTAGGTGAGTCGTTGTATGCTGATAATAAAGCCATTGCTAAAGTAACAATCAGTGATGCAGCAGCAGCACAATTCAGTTTAACCCACGGACAAACTGTTACTATTGACGATTTAGTAGTTGATAAAAAGTATGCAGATAAGAGATACCTAATTAAAGGATCTATATACAATCGTATTCCAGATGAACCTACAGATGCTAGTGAGTATGTACTTACTGTTGAAAACTACGCAGGTGGCAATCTAAACATTACAGGACACGGTAAAACTTATGCTGCAAACGGTACCGCTGTTATATTCCAAGCAGAAGATACAGATCCAACAGGATTAACATCGGGGTCAACATATTATATTAGATATGTAGACGATAATGCACTTTCATTGCACAATGATGCAGATAGTGCTAGAAGTTTTGATCCAATAGTAGCAAGCGCATCTAAGATTAATATTAGTGGAACTATTGATTCTCGTGATTTACATACTATTACAGATGCAAGTTACGATTCGTCTTTGGCGGGCAACTGGTTAGAAAATACTATACTTCCACGTAAGAGTATTGTTCGTAGACAGGGCGATTCTATGGAAGGTGCATTATACTTGCACGACAGTCCAGGAGATCTAGCAGGGTTAGGTTCTGGCGAAGATTTACAAGCAACTACAAAACTATATGTTGATTCTTATTCTTCACATAACAGTGTAGTTGATTTATATGTTAACACAACCGGTAAGGCATTAGAAAGCACTACTCCGGCTGCACAAAAGGGTACATCACCTAAGTTTGCGTTTAACAGTTTATATGATGCTGTTAACTATGCAAACACTCTTGTATCTGCATCTTATATTAAAAACGGTAGTAAAGTAAAGCATTCGCAACTTATTACTAGAGACAACGGAACTGCTAATGCAGACATTACTGTTGACCCAATGATTGGAATTCCAAACGCTGCACAAAAAGATTATCTAGCAAGTAATAGACAGTATGTTGTTGAACAGATGCTTGCTTGGATTCGCAAATACTATAATCAGGAACCTTCTGCTGTTTTAGAAGAAGCATTTTATAATGTTTATGATTCGATTGCATATGACGCTGCTACTTCAAGTGACTACTTGACTAATAAAGCCGCTCTCAGTTTTTACAGTAATAGCAATCTAATCAGAGAAGCAACAAAAAATAACGCAAGTACAAAGGGTGCAATTGAATTTGCAAGAGACCTAGTAATTGCACTAGCAAGTAACAGTAACTATTTAGAAAAAAATATAGATTCAATTTCCAATGAAACACTTGGTGTTGTAACTAGTACGTTAAATCACGACTTAACTGACGGCGACTTTGTTTTGTTTAGAGCTTCCGGTTCAGACCATGATGCCCAACTCGCACAAGTTAAAGTATTAACACCAACAACCTTTGAAATTGATATTGATACTACTAGTTGGACATACGGTGGTGGCTTTGGAACATTTAGCACATGGTTCAATGGTGCTGTGAATGTTCCTAATTACCCATTAATAACGTTTGCTACATCATTAAAAACTAGAATAACTGAATTGTTTGATAGTGTATACGCAGAAATTGACAGTGAAACATATACTGGAACTACAGCAACTTCAACCTTTGATCATTACATTGTATTAAACAATGGTGCAAAAGATTGGGTTGATCAAGCAGACGGAGACATAATTCCTGGTATGGTTGTAACTGGTGTAACATCGGGTGCTATTGCAACTATTTTAAATGTAACATCAAACGATCCTAGTCAGTCATTTAACGATAAGATTTTATATAGATTAGAAACTCCAGTTGAATTTCAACTTGGTGAAAATGTTATTCTTTCAGAAAGTGAAATAGATAAAAATATTGTTATTCATGTTGAAACAGGAATATATGAAGAAAGATTCCCTATTCGTGTTCCACAGAATGTAACTGTTAAAGGTGCAGGTGCAGGTAAAACTGTAATTAAACCAATTGATGGTTATAGCAACTCAACTCTTAACAGTATTCCATTCTACCGCAGTAATGCATTTGACGGATTAACAGGATTATCGGGGTTCGCTCCAGGCGGATTTATTACTAGTCAGAACGGTGAAGAAGAAGGCGGCTGGGGTTATCAATATAATATAGATGCTGCTGATTCTACTTACGCAACACAAAAAGAAACAAAGTTTGTAGATGCGTTTTGGCTAAATGATGGTTCTACAATTTCTGATCTAACTGTTCAAGGCCATTTAGGTTTTGCTGCTGTTCTTGATCCTATGATTGGTAAACAACTTACTCCTGCTAAAGTAGTAAACGTTGAAACAATTATGGGCGGTGCTGACACTCAAACGTTTGGTGGCGGTGTTTATGTTGATGGATTTATTGGCGCTATGCCAGTAAGTGTTCCTACTACTATTGATCCAGGAGCAGGACTAGGCGGATCACAACCGGGTAAAGTTGATAACTTTAACTTATGGTTACAAAGTTCTGCAGGCATAGGTCTGTTTATACGTGAACCAGAATTACCAGCAGTATTTTATGTTGAAGGTCACAGATATCAAATTGAACGTATTCAACATTATGATGCAACTAATGGTTGGTGTTTAGCAACATTGAGTGAAAATTCAAATAACGGTACCGGCTATGACGAGACAGAATTTACTGATGGATTATATGCTAGAGACTTAGTAATCCAACCAGTTGGTAATAGTACTGTTATTATTTCTAATTCTAAATTTGTAAACGATTTAGGCTACGGTATTATTGCTAATAACGGAGCAACTATTAGTGTTGACAATACAACAACAGAATTTAACCAAGTTGGTATCTATGCTAACAACGGTGCTGAAATTATTACACGCAATACTAACAATAGTTATGGTAACTTTGGTCTTGCTGCTAAAGGTTCAGATCCAAACGAAATTCCAGATGTAATTGGCCTAGCAAATGCAATGGTTCAACCCGCTAAAGCGTACACAACAGGTACCTATACAAATGCGAGCGGGGAGGCTACCCTAACTGTATACGATTTAGCATCTAAACCTACAATTGGTTCAATTGTTACAATACATCATGGTGGATCAGTTGGTAGATTAAACTATACTGTTAGCAGTATTATTAACTTGTCTGACTTAGACAATGATGGTACTGAAGGTGAAGCAGGTGATGAAGTTGGTGCAGGTGTTTTAAGTAACTCTGTTTACCAGTTATACTTACGAGAAGATAGTGTTCAGTCAAATGACTACTATGGTACACTACAAGATACAGTAGCACACAATACACTTATTGAATTTAGACATAACTACAACCAAACTATTAATGGTGTTGCTGATACTGCTACATTGGTGTCAAAATCAAATGTAGCATTAAATTATAACGACTCACAAACAACGTACAAAGCAACTGATATTTCTATAAATGATACATTTGGTTTGCCGTTGGCTGCAAACACTGTTAATTATACGTCTGATATAGGCTACGACTTTGTTAACTTTACAACTAGACTTCCTAACCTTAGTGGCGGCCACGGTTCTGCACAAGGTGATACTAGTATTGCAATTCAATTACTAGATGCAGGGGATCTTGCTAGATTATTATACGACAGTGTTAACGATGCTAACCCTGGAGATCCTGGTTACGTAGGCGGTATGTCATTTGTATGGCAAGGTAAAACACATCAAGTTACTGGTTATACTGACATGATATCTTATTACTACATAGATATTATCGATGTTGCAGGAACTAATATCCATCCTACATATTCAGGCACAGGCATTAACAATGCATTTAGTGTTACGGTTGAAACTACATTAACAGCAGGTTTAGGAGTAGGAACTGGAGGTGCTGTAACTAGTTCAACTGCAACTATTAAAGCAAACAATCATACATTTAATAGTGTAGGTACTGGTTCAGTTAATGCTACTAATTTACCAGCAGCAGTGTTTGGTGATCCAGACAACTCTGTTGCAGAAAGTTATTCAAACTCAGAAACTGCATCGAACGCACAAGTTTGGGAAAGAACACGTGGTAAAATTTATCACACAAGTACAGACGAAGCAGGAATTTATAGAGTTGGTAGATTCTTTAATGTTAATCAAGAAACAGGTGCTATTAGTTTCTCAGGAGACGTAGGTTTATCTAATGCAACTGCACTAGGATTTAAGAAAGGTGTTGTTGTTGACGAGTTTAGTACAGACGACTCGTTTGCTGACGAATCAAGTTCAGCAGTTCCAACAGAAAAAGCAGTAGCATCTTACTTGTCAAGAAGATTAGGTACTACTGTTGCAGGAGCACAATTAACATCTACTAGAATTGGCACTGGTTTCTTACCACTTGATGGTAGTAGTGCATTAGAAGGCACACTTGATGTAGACGAAAATCAAATAGTTAACGTTGGACTACCAAACGGTGACGGCACTGCTGCAACTAATAAAAACTATGTTGATGCAAGAGTGCTTGATCATGACGAACTTGCAGAATTAAGAGACTTTGAAATTAATAATGTTGGTGCCAATGATTTTATTGTTTCCACTAACAAGAAGAAAATTATTACAGATGTTCCAAGTTCTGCATTTGCATACGGTGATGTACTTACTAAAGTTGGTGATCCAAGTGTAACAGGTACTATCATTGATATTGATGTTGACTTTGATCAAATACTAGGTGATGTTGGCGCTGCATATGAAGTAAGAAAAATTGCAATTACTCCTACTGCCGGTACATTTGCGTTAGGTGACATTGTTACTAACGGCACTGGTACTGCAACAATATTAATGAGTCCAAGAAGTGAGTTTGCAAATTCAAATCTAAACCCAGCAAGTAATGTTCAACTAACAGTTAATAGAACGCAAACAAAAGCAGAAACAACTATTGTTATTACACCAGGTTGTATTGTTAATAGTATGATTAGCCCAAGTGCTGCAATTTCACAAAGTAAACTTGCAATGCAAAAGGCAAATACGTTCCCTGAATTTGATCCAGTAGTTGGTTGGGACGGTACTGCTCCAAAGACACAAGCAGACTTAGGTCTTGCCAAGTTCTCAGATCAAAACTTTATAACTAAAGATGGTTATGTAAGACTTAAAGTAAATGGTGTTGAATTCCACGAACTACAAAACATTGATCAGTATCAAGTGATTGGTAGAGTGGTTGCTGGCACAGGTTATACAGATCAAATTGACTTTAGTGATGTTGTTAAATTTGGTCTTGGTCTTGAAGATCTAGACTTTACAAACACCATTGTATCAGGCGATGTTGGATTCCCTGGTTCTGCACTAATTAAACTAAGCGAAGGTAACTATGGTGTTACTGTTGTTAGTGCTGATCCAGATGCTGATACACTTGTTAGAAGAACTAACACAGGAACTGTAAAAGCAGTTGGCTATGAGGTTGGCGACGCTGGCGGGAATCTTTCATTATCTCGTACAGGTGCCACGCTATCACTTAAAACTCCAGATGATGGTTTAATATTGTACGCTACAGGCGGACAAACAAATCCAACTCCAGTGTATCCAATTGTTAGTATTCCTGGAAAGGTTGATATTGGTAATACTGGTATTACCGCTGAGAGTTATTTACAGGGTCAAAGTAATTACACTGGTGAAAGTTTTGTATCAACAGATTGGATTTACACAAAGTTCATCGAAGCAAGTGATGAAAGAGGTACAGCAAGTACAGGTATCAGTTTAGGTGCTAACACTGGTCTACCATCTAGTTCAAATGATGCAATTGTTATGGTATCAAATGGCATCGAAAAGATGGTTATTGATAATAATTTTATTAATCTAGGTACATCTAATAATACAGTAACACTTGAAGGTACTGTGTTTAATGTAGGCACAACTTACGGTACTAATTTAAATATTGGTGGTAATACATCTGCGGTTAAGTTAGGTTCAGCAACTACTGCTAGACTTGAAGTTCCAGCAAGATTGTCAACAAACATCATACCTGCAACTGATAATACTATAAACTTAGGTCTTGGTGGCGCAACTCCTCTAAGATTTAATACAGTATATGCTGTAACATTTAGTGGTACTGCTACTACTGCAAGATACGCTGACTTAGCAGAAAAATATACTGCTGACGAAGCATACGAGCCAGGCACTGTACTAGTATTAGGCGGTGATGCTGAAGTAACAACTACAAACAGAAAAAATGATCCAGCAGTGGTTGGTGTTGTTTCAACTGATCCTGCATTCTTAATGAATTCAGAATTAGGTGGCGAAAATGTAGTTGAGGTTGCTCTAACAGGTAGAGTACCTTGTAAAGTAATTGGCGCTGTTAAGAAAGGTGACATACTTGTAACTAGTGCAGTTCCAGGTTATGCAATTGTAAACAACGAACCAAAGGTTGGTACTGTCGTTGGTAAGGCAATTGAAAACAAAGAAACCAGCGACCGTGGCACTATAGAAATTATTGTAGGAAGAGTATAATGGCAAAGCAAACTATAAACATTGGTACATCTGAGAATAAAGGAGATGGGGAAAGCATCCGTTCAGCCTTTGATAAGATTAACGACAATTTTGACGAACTATATGCATACGATGCACCGTACACACCCGCTGATGCAACTCAATGGTCGACTCCGCCAACAACGGTGGGTGAAGCTCTTGATATGTTAGCAGATTACATTTATCAAGCACACGGCAACAATCCGATTTAACGATAAATATAGAAAATAGGAACAGAAAATGGCAAATAGATTTCCACTAATCATTGACACAACAGACGGTAACAAGATAAAAGAGTTACCAAGTGGAGATGATTTAAATTTAGAAAACAGTAGCATAGTAAATGCTGTATCTATTGAGACACAAACACTAACTGTTAATGGTGTAGCAATTACGTCAAACGTAGGTAGTTACAACGATTTAACAGACAAACCTAATATACCATCAGACGTATCACATTTAACAGATGCTGCCAATTTGTTCTTTTCTAGAGATTATAATGACTTGTCAAACTTACCTGTACTGTTCCCAGGTGACTTTGCTTCATTAACAAGTAAGCCAACAACACTAGCAGGTTATGGCATTACTGATGCATTACAAGCAGGTACTACAACACTTACTGATCTAAATATTACAGATGGTCCATCGGGCTATGTACTAGCAACAGACGGGGCTAATAACTTTGCGTTTATTAGTGTTAATGCTGCTACAGGTAACTTAAACTTAACTGATCTAAGTGTAACACAAAATGCTGCTTCGGGTACAGGAACACTAACATATAACAGTGGTTTTGGTGTCTTTACCTATACGCCACCTGACTTGACACCTTTTGCTACGATAGCAAGTTTGTCTGCTGTTGCTACCGCAGGCGACTTTGCTTCATTAACGAGCAAACCAACTACACTAGTAGGATACGGTATTACTGATGCTGCAACTAGCGCACAAGGCGCATTAGCAGACAGTGCAGTACAACCAGGTGACACATTCCGTGGTGATCATGTTGGATCTGTTTATGCAGATGATTCAACACAGATGGTTGACGCTGTTGCTGGAAAGATTGTTGGTCCTATTGAAACTAACTCAGCAACATTAAATGGGTCAAATGTACTATCAGTTGCGGACTTTAATGCAACTGGTATTGTAATATCAGATGGTGCTGGAAACTTTACTGCTACTGCAAATAATAGTTCTAATTGGGATACAGCGTATAGTTGGGGGGATCACAGTACAGCAGGATATTTACTTGCTAACGAGCCAAGAACAGGTGATGTAACAGGTTCTGTGTTTGGTGACGATTCTACACTACTTGTTGACGGTGTTAATAGTGTTATACCTTACAGTGTATTGAATGGTGTTCCAACAACTATTGCAGGGTTTGGCATAACTGATGCAGATTTAGATACTATTACTACAAACGGCAATACAACTGAAAATGCTATTCTTGTAGGTGGATTAAAAGTAGGTGAAGAATACTCAACGATTCCGTTATACAAAAACTTTGAAATAGGATATGGTCCAGGTAACAACAGACTTGCTCGTGCTATTGTTAATATGTCTACATTTGGTAGTGCAACTGCTCCTGCACTTGATTTGGGCGCATATAGACAATCACCTGCAAACAACGACCGCGGTCCACAACTATTATTTAGAACTAGTACAACAAGTTTAGCAAACTACAATATTGCTCAACTTAACACACGAGTACTTGATATTACATCAGGTTCAGAAGACGGTCAGATGTCAATAGCGGTTGCCAAAAATGGTGTAATGACCAGTGTGGCACAATTTAGAGGTGATTATGTTTTACTAGATGCGGATCTTCGCGTAAAAGGTAACATAGCATCTGGTCCAGGATTTGATTTACAACTTAATGGTAACACAGGCCAAAAATTAATTTTAGGTAATAGTGCAGCAATGACAGGAATTGAAATTGGTTCTAGTACTGTTGCAACTGTTATTAAAGGTGATTTAACTATTGAGGGCGACTTAGGAGGTATTACCATTGATCCAGGTTCTATTAGTTTAGATTTAAGTGACTTAAATGATACTAATATAACTAGTCCAACAAATGGTGCGTTCCTACGCTGGGACGGTTCTAACTGGATTGACCAAGGTGCGCAACTTGACGGATTAAGTGATGTGACAATTACAAGTCCAGTTGCAGGGCAAGTATTAAAATATAACGGTAGTCAATGGACACAAGGCGCAGGTTATGGAACTACAGACTTTACTACAGACCTAAACAATGCTTCTGTTAACGCACTAAATGACGTTGATACTACAACAACAGCACCAATTGCCGGACAAGCGTTAATTTGGAGTGCAGGAACAAATACATGGGTACCAGGTGAAGTTGCAGCGGTTGGAAACTTTGTTCTTGACGCAAGTATCATTGACACTGATGATAGTTCAGGAATCATTGTTGCACCGCAAACAACGTTTAACTCAGACGTAACTGTAGACAGCGACTTAACTGCACATGGTAGAATCATACTAACTGGTAGTAATAGAGAAATTTATTCAGACCAGGATATTGTATTAGCAACTTATGTAGGCGATGGCAATGTTATTGTTGACGGTAACTTAACAATCACAGGAGAAATAACTGCCGAATCAGGTTCGGGTACTGCTCCAGAACTGTTATCACAAACTGATTTGT
>Ga0181606_10003610_pt1 | contig 13067 bp, 20 predicted proteins | sample 041ome_10_FD_132994 | JGI IMG/M metagenome (GOLD analysis project Ga0181606, IMG submission 132994) | Coastal salt marsh microbial communities from the Groves Creek Marsh, Skidaway Island, Georgia - 041412US metaG (megahit assembly) | ecosystem: Environmental > Aquatic > Marine > Intertidal... | reverse complement strand
TCGTACTTATGCAGCTCGCAAATCTCAAGCACAATCAGCGGCTCATCAGGGTTCAATGGATTATGCTAAAAAGCAAATGGCAAAAGCTCGTAAGACAAAAGCCTACATGGATAAACGTGAATCAGTAGAAGAAGACACTATGGCTACACCGGAAGGTCGTAAAAAAATCGCGGCTGATGCAGTAGCACATCATAAAGCAATGGTGAAAAAATGGGGCGCAAATCACCCAGCAACAAAAGATGCTGCAAAGGCTGCAGAAGTGCATGTGAAAAAAGCTATGGAAAGCGTTATCAACGAGCTTGATAAAAAGACTCTAGGTTCTTATATTAAGAAAGCTGGGACTGATGCAGATGTTCAAAGAGCTAAAGCTCAACGTCATGCAGATGCTGGTGATATGGCTGATAAAGATAAAGATATGTATAAACATTATAGCAAGTCTCAGCGTGCTATGGATAAAGCTAAAAATCGTGTAAAGGGTATTAACAAAGCCGTAGATAAACTTACTGCCGAAAGTAAGCAAGCTTCTCTTGCGAAAAAGCTTGCTAAAGCTTCTGCCTCTTCTCAAAAAGGTAAGGATGCTGTGACTCTTCCTAAAGCTCCTTGGGATAAAAAAGAAGAAGTAAAACTTACAAGAGAAGAAAAGGCTCCGGTATATTCTAAGATCCTAGAAAATCGTTCAACACATTATAAAAAAGCTGCTAAGACTCAAGAATGGGACGACACGGAAAAGTCTAATAAAGGTGCTCAGGATATGAGATCTGATCATGCAGTAGACGATACCGGTAAAGTAAGCAACTACGATAAGCTAGGTCATGACGATGCTTCTAAAGCAAATAAGGCAGGACCAAATGCCAAGCCACGTTCAAATGATAATAAAGCAGGTGATAAGAAAATTATGAATCCTGTGGCCGGAGCGGTAACTAAAGAGTAGGAGAATATAATGGCCATTAAACCACCCAATTGGTGTAGAGGTGCAGTACCTGAACTTAACAGAGGTTGGGTTGATCCCGGTACAAATGAACTACTAGTTTCTTCTAGATTTACACAAGCCCAAGTCGATGACTTTTTTGGAATGCCTTCATTCCAAGATATCCAGGATATGAACCAAGAGGGTAAGATTCAAGCGGAGATGATTCGATTTGAAGCAGCTCTGGCAGCTGCAGCCGTGGTGGAAGAAGAAAATGATGACCTTATTGCAGATCTGAATGATGATGGTGTTATAGATAATCTAGAACAAATGACTAAAACAGAACTAGAGGCTCTTGGCAGAGAAAATGGTTTAGAGTTAGATCGTAGAAAATCTAAAGCGAAACTCATTGACACTTTGAAAGGGTTCCTAGGTTAATAAGGACCTTAAATGCAATTATTTGAAACTCTGGCCGATGATAATTTTTTATTATATGCGGCGCGAAATTATTATAAACCAAATGTAATAGATGCGGAAGAATTTTATGATGATCTGAAAAGATTTAAATATCTCAAAAGGTTATTTTACAGATACCAAAACGATAACCAGTTATCTGAGAGATTAATTCTAAACCACTTGATTGTTATATTTAACGTATTTGATATTGAGCCAAGTTTAAAGATGCTAGAGTTTCAAATAAAACCTGATTACTGGCCGGCCCTAAAGCCATTTTTGATATTCCTTCGTCATATTAGAAATGATCAATATACAGAGATCCCAATGGATAAGACTGTGGTAGAAAGGCTAAGAAAAATATAATGGGAATTTTTAAATCTACCGGTGACATAATCTATACCCTTAGATTTCTTAGGCTTCTTACAACGCCGTGGGAAAGGACTAAGGCATATGAATACGGTATTATAGACAAGAACGGTAAAAGACTAAAATCGTTTAACACGGATAGTATCCAGGATAGAGATGCGTATAACAATTATTATACGCCGTTTATTCGACTTGTGTTCAATGTTAAAAGGCTTATTAATAAATTACCTTTAGGTAAAAGCAGGATAGCTTCCTATGCTGCAGCATTATATCTATTAAAGGATAAGTACTCAGTCAATGAAGGTACTATCCTAAAGGGTCTAAAGGAATTTGGTATAGATTCACTAGACTTTCTAGAAGAGCAGACCGAGTGGTTTGTACTTGAAGACCAGAGGCTTTCCCCTGGTGTGTATAAAGTCATAAACGAAAAAATGTTGAATGATTCTTTAGAGGAAATGGTTAATGTTCGTGATAAGATTAGGGTTGCCGAAGACTGCTACCCTGTCGGAGAGATGTTTGGTATTAACATATATGAAGTTACCCATATTAGAACTAATAAATCCGTATATATTTCTATCCCGGAGATTACTAGATGACGCCAAAATGGAAAAAAGCTGGACCAGATGGGGAACTGGAAATAAAGTTTCCTACCGGTAGACGCTTTAAAGTAGAAAAACAATACGATTCAAATATTCGCCATAAAGGCGAGTGGAAAGTAATGGAATGGGATACTCGTTCTAGAGACTGGGAATGGAGCGATACATATAGTCCTAAAGCATATGCCAAGGAAATGGCTATGAAACTAGGTCAATATAAGAACGGGAAAAAAGTAGCGGACTATTCAAAAACATTTAAGTTTGAATCTGTAGATGAAGAAGTCACTACTACAGCTGATGCTGGTATACCCCATGACACTAGGGATATGGGCCCTAGGTTACCAAAGCATATCCTTCGTCGACGTCTAGGTATTCCGATAAATATGACTGACCGCAGACGAAAGAAGAATCGTTCGCCTGTTTTATTAAAAAGGTTTAGTAGGTACGATGGCTAAATTATACTTAATTCTTATTGTTGTAGGCTTATTATCCGGTGTTGGGTATAGCGGATATCAGTACTATCTTTGGTCCGAAGCTACTATAAGTACTCTTAGAGAAAACAATGTTAAACTAAAGTCAGCAGCAGAGACCTTACAAAATACCGTAGAGAAAATGGCAGCTGACGCCGAAAAGAACGAACAATTAAATAAAGACCTTACCAAAAGGTTGCAGCAATCGCAAGAGCACCTAGACAAATTAAGAGGTGTATTTGCCAGGATCGATTTGACTATGGAGGCATTAACAAATGCACAAGGACTTGAAGACAGAGTTAACAATGCCGTTAACAAACTTATTGGACGTATCGAGAGTGAAACTACTCCTCCTTCTGACGACCCCGCTACTACTGATGGGGTGTCTGGGGAGAACACCGGAAGCGGAAGTAGTAGTAACAACTAAATACCAGGAACAGAACATTCCTATTCAGGAACGTCCTAAAGCTGTGCAATTTCCACCGGTCGATTGGTTTGTAATTACAGAAGAAAATCTAGAAGAAAAGATTGCTGAGATTAATTCCAAGACAGGAAACGTAGTCGTATTTGCTATTACTCCTAAAGGATATGAAAACTTAGCTCTTGGTATAGCAGAGCTTCGTCGGTATGTAAAAGACCAACAAGCAATCATAGCTTACTACGAAGAAGCGATTACACCTGCAGAACCGATGGGTGATTCATCTTCCTCCAATAATCAATAGATTAATTATATCAGAAAATATATTTCTGTAAACCCCCTATTTTAGGGGTTTCCTAAACGACAATAATCATATATAATGTACCTAATTCAATTACAACTGCCGTATATTGTTATGGCCAGAAAAGGATTTATCGATGCTCAAACTTATTCCTAATAATACGGATAAAAATACTAGAAAGTTAATGTCGGAAACAAAATTTTATGAGGGATATAGTAGATGGAGTGATGATAAAGGTCGCTACGAAACATGGGAAGAATCCGTAGCTCGTGTTATGGAAATGCACCGTGAATATTATGCGGATAAGATGACTCCAGAATTAGAACAGTACATTGACCAGGCAGAGTCTCTATACAAGCTGCAGTACGCGCTAGGCGCGCAGAGAGCGCTGCAATTTGGCGGAGAGCAGTTACGTAAGCACCAGATGAGAATGTATAACTGTACGAGCTCCTACGCGGACCGTGCGGCCTTTTTCGGAGAGCTTTTTTATATTTTATTGTGTGGTGCAGGTGCGGGGTTCAGTGTACAAGATCATCACGTTGCAAAACTCCCTGACGTTTCAGAGCGTAAGAAACAAGCTAAAGGTTACGTAATTGAAGATTCTATTGAAGGCTGGGCGGATTCACTTTCAGTCCTTATGTCGTCTTTTTTTGTCGGCGGTGGAACGCATCCTGACTTCGAAGGTCGTAAGGTTTACTTTGATCTGCAAAATGTCCGTCCGAAAGGTTCAAAGATCTCTGGCGGATTTAAAGCACCAGGCCCAGAACCACTTCGTCGTGCGCTGGATAAAATTGAGCACATGCTACAAGGTATCGTCTTAACTGGCCGGAATAGATTAAAGCCTATTGAAGTATATGATATTGCGATGCATGCTGCGGATGCAGTACTAGCCGGCGGCGTTCGTCGATCGGCAACTATATGTTTATTTTCATCAAATGATGAGGAGATGGTAAATGCTAAGACCGGAAATTGGTTTGTGGATAACCCTCAGCGTGGTCGTTCTAACAACAGTGCTGTTATTGTACGAAACGAGATCACTAAAGAAAACTTTAAGAAAATTATGGGATCAATCAAAGAGTTTGGAGAGCCGGGATTCTACTTTGTAGAAGACAAAGACTTTACTACGAACCCCTGTGTTGAGATTGGAATGTATCCTCAGATTGACGGAGAATCTGGCTGGCAAGGATGTAACCTTACAGAAATCAACGGCGGCAAGTGCACGACAAAAGAAGAATTCTTTAAAGCATGCCGAGCAGCCTCAATCATGGGAACACTCCAAGCTGGGTACACGGACTTTAAATACCTTAGCAAAACTTCCAAATTAATCTTTGATCGGGAAGCTCTCTTAGGTGTATCTGTTACTGGTTGGATGAATAATCCGGATGTACTCTTAGATGCCGACATTCAAAAACAAGGTGCGGAGATCGTAAAACAAGTAAATAAAGAAGTAGCCGATCTTATTGGTATTAACCAAGCTGCTCGTACTACATGTGTTAAACCGTCGGGTAACGCCTCAGTGCTGCTTCAGACTGCTAGTGGTATTCATTCTGAGCATTCTCCTCAGTATCTACGCCACGTTCAATTAAATAAAGAATCAGAGGTTGCACAATTAATCGCTACCTCGAATCCATATATGGTCGAAGAATCAGTATGGTCTGCATCCAATACAGATTACTGTGTGGCCTTTCCTGTTATCTCGCCTGAAGGATCTTTCTATAAAGAAGATCTCTATGGTACAAAGCTATTGGAAAAGGTTAAGTTGGTTCAGCAGAACTGGGTAGAAGCCGGAACAAATCCTGATCGTTGTGCAGATGATCGCATCCGCCATAACGTTTCAAATACGGTAACTGTACAACCTCACATGTGGGGACAAGTAGAAGATTACGTATATGACAACAGACATTCGTTTGCTGGTATCTCTTTCTTAGCTGGCATGGGTGATAAAGACTTTGCACAAGCGCCACTAACAGAAGTTATGACTGAAGAACAAATCGTCGATAAATACGGTAAAGCAGCTCTCTTTGCTTCCGGTCTTATTGTGGATACACGTAAATCTGGTTTCAGAGATCTATGGGAGGCTTGTTCGGTTGCTCAAATGGATGAACAATATCGTGGAGAGGTTTCTGATATTAATAAAGAATGGCTTCGTCGTTTTAATAAGTTTGCTGATAACTATTTCATGGGAGATCCCAAGCAAACTGAATATTGCTTGAAAGACGTATTCTTATTACACAAATGGACTAAGATCCAACAGAACTTTACTCCAGTAGATTTTGTGACCCAGCTGAGTGAAAAAAGATTCACTGATATCGATACGATGGGCGCAACAGCATGTCAAGGCGGTGCCTGTGAAATCGCATTCTAAGGTAAGATATGATAGAAACAAAATACTGGTACGAGTGTGACGTTTGCGATAACTCCGGGGAGCTAATACCCTCGGAGGATGTCGTAGAAAAACCGGAGTTCTGCCCTATGTGCGGCTCTCCCATAAGCTTTGAAGAAATTGATGAATAATGTGGTATTATCAAGGCGAAGAATATAAGCCTACTGAAGAAGACCTTCAAGAGTGGAAGGGGTTTGTCTATATCATTACTGACAAATCCGCTAATAAAAAATACGTAGGAAAGAAATTATTTTGGTCACGTAAGACCCTTCCACCCTTAAAAGGCAAAAAGCTAAAAAGAAGAAAGATTGTTGAATCCGATTGGCTTAAATACTACGGGTCTAGTGAGCTTGTCAAGAAGCTACTAGTCGAACAGGGGGAAAATAATTTCTATAGAGAAATATTATACCTCTGTAAATCAAAGGGAGAAATGGGTTACCTCGAAGCAAAGGAACAGTTCGACCGAAATGTATTACTGGATGATGAATATTATAATGGTATTATTAATTGTAGAATCCATAGATCGCATATACAAAGTTTAAAACGGTAGCGCAAACATTTTTCGGTCGCGCTACCGTTTTATTACATTTAGGGGGTTTACAAACTCTGGTCAATACCTTATATTAGTACTATCGATAAGGAGATTGCAATGGGTAAGTACGGGCCTAGATACTATAAATCCGATAAGATTAACTTTAAAAAGCATTGGGCAATTGGTACTGAATGGGAAATACCTGGTAGTAAGGATAACATATATACAGTGAAGTTCACCGAAAAGGGATTTACATGTGACTGTTGGGGTATGCGTATGCACGGTAAGTGTAAGCATACATATAGTATGACTAAAGAATGGATAGCAGCATGATATTAATTGATTACAGTGGAATAAGCATTGCACCAGTTGCTATGGGACATGCACATCATGGTGACGAGAATCTTATCCGTCATATGATTCTTAACTCTATCCGTATGTACCGTAAAAAGTTCAAAGAGCAATATGGTGAAATAGTAATCGTAGCCGATGCTGGTGGTAATTGGCGTAAGGATGTTTACCCACAATATAAAGGTAAACGTAAATCTAATCGTGAAGACTCTAAGATTGATTGGGACGAAGCATTCCGTGTTATTAATCTGGTTCTACAGGAACTCAAAGACGAATTTCCATATAAAGTTATACATGAATGGGGATGCGAGGCAGACGATGCTATTGCAGAACTAGTACATCATACTCAGGCCTTTGGTAACTGGGAAGACGTTATGATTGTGTCTGCGGACAAAGACTTCCGTCAGCTTCAAGTATTCGATAACGTTTCGCAATATTCACCTGTGCTTAAAAAGGTGGTTAAGGAAGAACATCCCCGTACATATCTAGCAGAGCATATCCTAACTGGATGCACTGGCGATGGTGTACCAAATGTATTATCGGATGACGATACTTTCCTTGTAGAAGGTAAGCGGCAGAACATTTTATCCAAGAAAAAGAAAGAATCTCTTATGGAAGATCCTAAGGCACTAGGGGAATCGGTGTATCGTAACTATCAACGTAATCGGATGATGATTGACTTGGTCAATCCGTCTACCCCCGAAAGTGTCCGTAAAAATATTATAAATAATTTCGTAAGCCAAACCCCTGATATGAATAGGGGTAAGGTTCTTCCGTATTTAATCGCGAAGAATTGTAGAAACTTGATTGATGTAGTTCAGGAATTTATTTAATGGTTAATAAGACAACACATTATACTTTTGAGATATTAGAAAAAGTAGCAACAGCTAAAACAAAAGCTGATAAAATTAAACTTCTCCAGGCGCAAGCGGATAACTGGGCATTAAAGGATATTCTTCGTGGGACCTTTGATGATGTAGTTCAGTGGCTATTACCTAAGGGCTCAGTACCATATGAACCCGCAGACGCTAGATCTCATCCATCGAATTGGACCCAACATAATAAAAAGTTAGCATACTTTATTAAAGGTGGGCCAGGTGAAAAGATGAACACAATAAAGCGTGAAAAAATGTTTTTAGACATTCTCGAGACCGTGCACCCTCGGGATGCAGAGCTTCTTGCTGGCATGATCAACAAGAAGCTTCCAATTAAAGGTGTCACAAAAAAACTAGTACAGGAGGCATTCCCCGATTTAATTTTACGTTAACAAATAAGAGGTACTTATGAGTAAAACCCAACTTAACAGATTGACCAACGACCTGATTGAACTTAATAATTATATAGATAAGATTAAGGGAAAAGGTAACTTCGATCTATTATCAAAGTTGAAACGTAAACGGGATTTTTTAAAATCTAAATTGGTAACTTCAAGCTAGGAGGAGGGACTAGCGCAAGCTAGTCCCTTTACACATATGCCATCATACACGATGATTAATTTAAAAACAAATGAAGAACAAGACATGGTTCTAACGCTAGCGGAACGCGAAGAACTATTAGCTACTGGTAACTATAAACAAAAACTTTCTACTGCTAAGTTTGCGTCATCTTCTACTAGTGTGCTTCGCCAAGCTGGTGGGGAGTGGGGTAACTTTCTAACTAAAGTGAAAAAAGACTATCCTGGTAGCACAGTTAATGACTAATGAAAAGAATTAAAAGTCAGAACAATAGCATGTCGGTCAGGCTGGATGATCTCCTCCAATTTGATCCTTTAACCCTTAATCAAGAAATCACATACAAAGCATGGGACGAAGGCGATAACCTAGTATTAACTGGTACAGCTGGAACTGGTAAAACATTTATGGCTCTTTATCTTGCACTAGAGGATGTTTTAGATAAAGACACTGAATGGGATAACCTGGTTATTGTTAGATCGATGGTTCCAACCCGGGATATGGGATTCTTACCAGGAACCAAATCTGAAAAAGAAGAGGCTTTCACCACACCTTATAAAAACATATGCAGTGAGTTATTTGGAGATAAAACATCCTATAACAAAATGATTACCGCAAATGTGATTAAGTTTGAATCCACTTCGTTTATTCGCGGGACAACATTTGATAATACTATTTTGGTGGTTGATGAAATGCAAAACTTAAACTTTCATGAGTTAGATTCAGTAATTACCAGAGTTGGAAGAAATTCTAAAATTATCTTCTGTGGGGACTATAAGCAAAGTGATTTTAAATACGACGATGAGAAACAAGGAATTGTTAAGTTCTTACAAATTGTAGAACAGCTTAAGAACTTCTCGATAGTTAATTTCGGATGGGAAGACATTGTAAGGTCTGACTTTGTCCGTGATTATATTATGACAAAGGAAATGCTAGGTTATTAGGAAAGGCTCATGGCAAAATATACTAGATTCGACCCCCGTAATAAAAAGCGTGGCAAGCATAAGTCCCAACACGCTGATAAAGATTTAAGAATCCGTGAAGTACTAGTCAACGATTCTAAACAAATGTTAAATGAAGTTATGTATGATGATGAGAATGATTATGAAGCACAAGAAAATCAACAACTCAATGGATAGTCAGTTTTTCGAGATCCTGAATAAAAGATCCCATTTCGAAGAGGTGGTTTCTTACCGCAGATCTTTTAAGCTTCCGACCTATGATAGTGATATTGATAGCATAGACTACTTTCTGAAACATGGTTACGAAAACAATAGGTTTCGGAAACGATATAATGAAGCAATGGGTCTGGCCAAAGATATTTCAGATTATTTTAAAAAAATCACTCCTAGGGGGTTTACAAATGAGGTTTAAACCCTTATATTAATAGTATAAGGAGATATATAATGAGTGATATGAATAATGTAATACTAACTGATTGCGATGGCGTACTTATGAATTGGGAGTACGCTTTTAACGTCTGGATGAAAACCAAAGGATATCAAACCCTAGAGAATCCTGATGCATATGACATGGGTGAACGTTACGGGTTAGATAATCAGACTAAAAAATTAGTAGTTCGAACCTTTAACGAATCTGCTGCTATCGGATTTCTTCCACCTCTTCGCGATGCTATGTACTACATCGACTTGCTACATCGCAAGCATGGATATGTTTTTCATATGATTACTTCCCTATCATTAGACCCTTCAGCCCAGCAACTTCGAATCGATAATACTCGTAAGCTGTTTGGTGAAACTGCTTTTGAACGTTTTATCTTTGCTGACACTGGTGCAGATAAAGATGATGTTCTTGAACCATATCGTGACAGTGGTTTACTATGGGTTGAAGACAAGATTGAGAATGCTGAACTTGGCGATCGGCTTGGCCTTAATTCTATCATCATGGAACATGGCCATAACATGCACTATAATAAACTTCCGGTTTATAAAAATTGGGCCGAGATCTATGATTCATTGACATAGGATACTACATGAGAAATCTTATATTCCAATATTTTATACCATATGATGATCACCAAACCCATTTAAACGAATCGGGTATAGGACTTCCATCTTGGGTAAATATCGGTAAAACCTCGGCAGAAAAATATGCCGAGGTTATTGGTGCAGAGTACATGTTCTCTGATCAGAAATTTATGTTCTCCGAATTAAACGTATTTGAATCTCTTCGAGTTATATTTAGTAAAAAGTTTGATCAATATGACAACGTGCTAGTACTTGATGTAGATATGATTATTAACACTCAGGAAAATATATTTGATATACCTATTGCTGATATAGCTATGGTTCATGAGAAAGGTGTCAAGAATCGCCCGCCAGTTCCTGGTGCAAGATTTGATGATGCTTTCTGGAATAGATATTTTTACCATCCGCAACAAGGCATTACTTCGTACGCGCGGAAACACCTGGATAAGAATTTCCGGTGGCAAAAGTCTAAGCTATACCCTGATGAACCATTTGCTATCTATAATGGCGGATTACAGTTATGGTCTAAGCAAGGAAGACTAAAGGCTAGAGAACTGTTCGAGAGAAAAGGTCATGACCACTTTAGAAAAGCAACTGGCCGCACCGAAACGCCATACCTAAACATGATGTTGTTTCATCACAAATTTGATATTACTGAATTACCTACTGAGTGGAATAAACTAAACTTCCAGTGGGCAGCAGACGGTGACCGTGGTAAGATTACACACTTTAACGATGTGGTAAAAGGTAAGATGAAAACGCATGGCTAATCTAATCTACCAATACTATCTACCTTTTACCGGTGACAATAAAGACATTATTAAAGAGGAAGCCGATGGATTTCCACACTGGGCTAATCTGGGTATCCGGTCAGCTAAAAAGTATGCTGCAGCTATCGGTGTTAAATATGAATTGTCTACTAAGGTAACTATCCATGCCCCTAATCAGAATCTAGAAGCCTGCAGGGTATTTCTTGATCCATACTTTGATCAGTTTGATAAGGTACTAATGCTAGACATAGACACGCTTGTTGACACTACTGATAATATATTTGACCAGAATATCAAAGAGATCGGCATGATCCAAGAAGGTGGACCTAGAAGTCCAAAAGGCTTTATTAATAGCGCTATAAGTAAATTAGAAGCGTATGGAAATATCCAGTTTAAAAAGTCTACTACATTTCCGTTAGAGAAAAGATATTTAAATGGTGGTGTGGTTCTATGGACTAAAGAGGGAAGACTGAAAGCCCGAAAGCTCTTTGGGGGTATGCTCGAGATAGAAAGATATAGAAATACGCTTCGAATGAATGAACAACCTTATCTAAACCTTATGATTAATAAACATGATATACATGTAGTTGAACTATCCAACCAATGGAATCGTATGAACTATATGTGGTCGTTCGGAATACCGGATGGGAAGATTAACCACTTCCTTGCAAAAACAAAAACTAGAATGAAAGAATTTACATCATGAATGTAAGCTTGTATAGAATATTCGATGCACTGGGCGATAGTATTATCCTGGCCAGTTACTTTAAACATTACGCCATAAAGACTGTATATTATAACCGAGGGGACTTTAACACTCTATTAAAGATTCTAGAGATCGCAAAGGTAGAGGCCCCAGAGTTTGTGCATATCGATGGACGTATCACCGAAACAATGCCCGATCTATTACACCAAATGCGTATTGATAAAGCACCTTTAATTAGTATTACAAATCGATCTAAAGCAGAACACTCCACTTTCCAATTTAAAACAAATAGTAACAATGCTGCAGACCGAGCACTAAGCCCCGTAGAAATAGATGAGCAGCTTCAGAAGCTAAACAACCCCCAGGACACATTGAGGTGCACAGATCTTGATAGCCTTGTAAGACTAATGAAAAAGTCGGAGCGGCATATAACTATAGATTCCGGCACGGCCTGGTTAGCTGCCGCACTAAAAATACCAACTACAGTTATCTCTAAGAATAGTTATTATTTTGCTGATGCGTATCACTATATGAGATACCTACAGACACAACCCGGTGTAACGATATACCAGCAGACCGGTAAAGGCGTGAAAGTAGCTACCGAGGAACAGTACCATCAATATGCAAAAGAGAATAAAGTAAATGTTCCGCCATACGCCGACTATCAAAAAAAGGCTTTAAGGATATGAAGGCTTACATTATTCATATTAAAGGCAATGCTAATTCTGAAAAGACCGCAGGATGGGCATATGATTCTTGTATTGAGCACGGATATGACGCGGAACTCTTTGAAGGGATTACACCTAAGAATGTAAAAGAGTTCGATAAGAAATACAATTTAACTGTAATGAATCCTAGTCATATGTACGATAGACAGATTGGGAAGAATGGTACTAACTGGACATATGAATGTAAATATTCCAACTTCTTAAATCACTATACACTGTGGAATAAGTGTATGGAATTAGACGAACCCATTGTAATTTTAGAACACGATGTATTTGCAAAAAAGCCTTGGGACGACACGCAATTCGATGAGATGCTAGTATTGAATATGCACAGCGGTCTACATCAAAACATATTTGATACCACAAGCAAGCCCACTCTTATGAAGGGCATACATACATACGTCAATCCATTTTTAAATTACAAATCAAAAAATATATGGCTTAATGCCGGAATGATCCCTGGAAGCGCCGCTTATGCTATATCACCTAAGGGTGCCAAACGAATTATTAACAATGTAAAGGAACATGGTTGGGACAAAGCTGACTATATTATTAATACTAAGTCTATACATATGCAATACGCGTTTCCGGATTATTTCGAACTATCGCATTATATTTTCGGAAATCAAAGAACGAGTCACGGA
>Ga0181606_10003607_pt1 | contig 13071 bp, 13 predicted proteins | sample 041ome_10_FD_132994 | JGI IMG/M metagenome (GOLD analysis project Ga0181606, IMG submission 132994) | Coastal salt marsh microbial communities from the Groves Creek Marsh, Skidaway Island, Georgia - 041412US metaG (megahit assembly) | ecosystem: Environmental > Aquatic > Marine > Intertidal... | reverse complement strand
TCCCACTCATTATTACCATAGTATTCAGTCAACATATGTTTCAGTTTGTTTTTGTCAGTAGCATATTTTTTAAGCATAGCAACCTCACCCATAAAAATCTTCATATATTTGTTATGGAGTTCTGATATCTTTAAAGATTCTTCAGCAAGATTTGTTTTATCTATACGACAGTCATCCGACCACTCAGACATGATGTCTTCAATTTTCATAATAAATCCACAGGTAAAATAATATTAAGTATAACAGACTATGATAGTACTGTCAATTCATACTTTCTGTACTGAAAACCAACGTCTGCATTGAGGTATTCGATGTCAGTTCCTGTGATATCGAAATCTACAGTACTAAGTGATGTGGGGTATAGATCAACAAACTTAACTTCAATATTTGGCTTGTAAGAGTTTGTAAGGATAATGAGAGATCCATCAGAATATACAGATCCGTCTTGACCCCTTTCAACTTGTGCTCTTTGTTCAAAATTATCTGGATAACCCAATGTTATCATCCAGTCATAGATTTCTTTATAGTTTGTTAAATCTTCATCTATCTTAAATCTAAGGGAAAGAGATCCGAATGTAAGTCGGTCACCCGGAACTGGCAGTTTAATAAAGGTGTTAGTCACAGTATCTACTTGTCCTAATGTAATATCAGGAATACTTGCGTTTGTGCAAAAGTAGTTGATGTTGGGCAGTCTCTGCATATTGAAACGAAACCCAATAGGAGATAAAAAGTTTTTGTTGGTAGGTTCTGCCATAGTGCACCTCTGAATGTGTATACTATTTATATGACAAAAAAAGGGGGACTTGCGTCCCCCTAAGTGATGTAGCACTTATTATTGTTATTACATCAAGTTGGCAACTTTGACCAATCTGTAGTACTTGTTGGCAGTTCCACCAGAACCGAAACCAATAGCACCTGCACCACCAGTTGTTGCGAATGGGTTTGCTACCATGCCGTAACGAGTCTTAAATCCAATCTTAGGTTGGAAAGTATTCTCACCAATGGCACGAACCATCTGCAGTGGTACGTATGGGCAATAGAACAGACCTGCATCAAATGCATTCTGACCTTTGTAACCCAAAGTGTAGTACTGGTTAGTTGGATCCGCAAAGTATGGATCGATGTATACTTTGATACGACCGTTCAATACACCTGCGAAAGTATTACCAGTGTCATCCACTTGCAAGTTGTTGTTGAGTGCAGGAGTATAATCAAGAACACCTGTCATCTGAAGTGCTGAAGCAACGTCAGAAGAAGTGATCATGATGTTACCCTTCCCTCTACGAGTGTCTAATGCAATTGCGTTAGCATCTCTCTCGATTTGGAACATGAGACCCTTGAACTTCTCTGCCATCCAACGACCGTTTGAGTCGGTGTCAAGATCGAAAGTACCCTGCGTAGTAACGTTCTTCTGTGCACCTGCAGTTGCAGAGTAGTTAACAGTACGAACAACTTCACGGTTGATCTCTGCAAGAATTTCTGAAGAAAGAATGTTAGAAAGTTCTTGCTCTGCATCCAGACCATGAATTGCTTTAAGGTCTTGTGCAAGTTCCATTGTGTATTCTGCTTTGAGTGCACGAGTAACTGCTGTTACTGATACTTTCTCAATTGAGAATGCCATTTCAGGGAAGTCGTTACCTCTGTCCTTACCCAAACCTTCTGCTTGCGCAGTGTTCATACCAGTTGCAACAGTATATCCAGAACCTGATGCACGATCACTAGGATCGGTACCAGTTGGAGCTGCTGAACCATCAAGGGTAGTCCCACCAACTGCCGCAGTGTTACCTGCAGGAACTGTTGAGAAACCAGTGTCTGCTTCGTTAAACAAAGCTTCTGTGCCTGATTGGTTAGTGTAACGTGAACGCATTGCAAAGATAAGACCAGTTGGTCCAGACATAGGTTGTACACCTGCGATATCATATGCAATCAGATTAGGCATAGAACGACGTACAAGTGAGATCAGAACAGGATCGAAACCTGCTACAGGACCACTTGCAGTTGCACCTGCACCAAATCCACCAGTACCTGTTGCTACTGTTGGAGTTTCTCCCAACAGAGTAGGGGCACCATATCCACCCATTTGTTCTGCCTGTTCACGGGCAGCGTGTTCTTGGTTTTCCAAGAGTTGAGCAACTACTGCTCTCTTATGTTGATCTTCGATCTTTGGAAGATCAGCATGTTCGAGAACTGGTTGCCACTTTTGCTGAAGAGTGTCAGTTGACATGTTTTTCTCCTTCGGTTATTTACCTTTAGTTATATTTATATAAAATTACTTCTTGATACTTCTAGAGATAGCATCCATGTACTGTCTCATTCCCGGATCAATAGCAACCGCATCTGACTGTCCGTCTTCGAAAATCTCTACGGGTTCGTCATCAACTGCATTGTCTACGTTAGAGACTTCTTCCTCAACTGAGAAATAGGACTCTTTGATAGTCTCAAGTTTTTCTTTGTAGTCTTCTGCAGTCGAGAATTCTACTCCTTCAGAGAGAGATTTTAACTTCTCTGCTTGAGATTCGGTTAGACCTTCGATTACGTCATCAAAAACTGATGATGCAGTGGTTTCTTCAAGTTGCTTTTTCAACTGAATATTTTTTTCCATCTGCTCGTTCACTTCGGTCTCTAGTTCCTCTACCTTAGTTGCTAACTCGTCAACTAGGTCTACTTTTTCTTCTGGGATATCAATATAGTTTTCTGTAAACAGATTACGCAGACCAACCATGAAGTTCTCGACAATCTCAGCACGAATGCCTTGTTCAACTGCGAGTTCATTTTCCTTCATCCACTCTTCTGCGACATACTCAAGATAGTCGTCGAGTTTCTGTGACATTGACTCTACGATGTCTTCTTTTTCTGCTTCAAGTTCTGCTTCCATGTCAACTGTTACGTTTTCAAGGATTTCATTTACTTTAGAAACAACAGCAGCTTCGAATACTGTAGTTGCTTTAGAAACAAATTCTTCTGATAGATCTTGTCCACCAAAAATAGCACTGATGTCTTCTGAAACATTTAGATCTTCTGCAGTGATCTGCTGAATCTCTTTGATTGATGTTACTAAATCAGTTTCATCGATTTCGACATCTTCACCATACATTGCCATGACTTTACCATAGCTTGATTTGATCTGTGCTTTAGATTTACCTTTCATTGCATCTACCATGGCATTAATCATTCCGACTTTAGTGCCCGGTACTTTAATGTTAGATGAACCTTGTGCCATACCTTTTTTAGGATCTACTTTCTTGCCGTCTCCACCCGGTGCCTTTGCATCTTTTGCAACAGGATCAGGAATTTCTGACGGATCTCCCATAGATGCCTTTTTTGCTTCGTCGAGATCTTGTTCTTGAATCTCTAACTCTGCGTCTTGGACTTCTTGATCAAAGTCCTGTGTCTGAACTTCTGACATTGGATCACTCCTCTGTGTGTTATTTTATTGTTAATATTTATAAAAAACTAAAGTTTATTAAGAAAATCTCTAAAAACTCTTAATTGTGCTTCTTCAAGATCTTTCTTACTAGACTTTTGAATTTCTTCCTTATAATCAGCAATCTGTGCCTCACGAATAACACCGTTATCCCATACCCATTCCTTTCCTTCCATAATGCCATTTACAAATGCGTCAGGTGCTGATGGATCTGCAACTATATCTGCGGCAGTCGCAAGATAAAAATCTGACTGCACTACACCAACACCATCTCTAGATGGTTTCACTGATCCCATCCCACGTGAAGAAACACCTAACTGCCCACCATCTTTGATCAATGATTCGACAATTTTTCCGTATGGTGTTTCAGTCATGATCTTTGCTTTACCCATAAAGTTAGAACCATCTCGTTCCAACTTAGTAATCATGTGCGAAACTCTTTCGAGATTGATAGTCGGACCACTTGGATGCCCGAGTTCACCATATGCACGGTTCTTTTCAATATACTGATCGTTATATCTTTTTACTTCTTTTTCTAGCACGTCAGCAGGATACATGCGACCATTACGGTTCTTGATGTCACCCTGCATAAAGACACCTTCGATGAAGAGGTTTTTCTTACCAGTTGCTTCATCTAATGTTTCTGTGACGTAGTTGACTTCTTCGTTTACTTCGCATATAAGTTTCATGTTAGTTCCTACTGATTGTCGTAATATGTTTTAGAGAGCTCACCACGTACCGTAGTCTCTCCGGTTTTTCTGCACTTAACATAAATCTGTTCTGTCACCCCTGATGGTCTTGTAAAACTTCTCACACCACTTGCAGTTGTTCCATTTGCATCTGAGTATGTGTCTGATGCAGTTGCGGCATTATCATATTCCCATATGCCACCAGACCCTGCTACTGCGACAAATGCCATATTACTTCTTCCCACCAAACGCAAGATCCATCAACTTAATAATTGCTGATGGTGATTTCTGTATGGCATCGATCATTTTCTTTTTATTCTGATCGTTTACTTTATTATAAACTTGAACCATTGCATTAGCAGTTTGCATATCAATTAACTGTGTGCTACCGTTGTCAAACTTAACTTTTTTAGCACCTTTAGTTTTTTTAATATTTTGAATAGCATCCCAAACGGAACCTTCCGATAACTCAGAGTCCTCGTCTTCTTCGGTATACTCAGTTTCTTCTTTTTGAATAGTACCATCAAAAACGTGATTTTGTCCCGGAACAGGTGTGTAATCTGTTTTCGAAACAGTATGCATATTTGCGAAATCTTTTTCGCCTTTAGCACGAGGTTCAAGTGTATCCTTGTCTGATCCTTTGCCTACAACGTAGTCCTGTGCAGGAGCTGCGTTTTCACGGACAAACTTACTGAACTTCTTGATCGACATCTTCTTCCCCTTCGGTTTCTAGTTCTTCGTCTGAGATTTCAAATTCTTCTTCAGGTTCTTCATCTGACATAAAATTTGTAGCGACACTCATTTTTTTAAGTTCAATTTGATCTCTAACTTTCTGTGTTAGCATAGCATCAATTGCACTTTTAAAGTCACCCGCTTGTCCACTCATTGCCATACGAATAGCATCTTGTGTTGTTACGTCAGTCATAATAATCTCCTGTAATATATTTGTTACACACTATTTATACATTTTCATCATCTTGAGAATTTTGATCGTCATATTCGTCGTCAGTACCCTCTTTGGACATCTCTTTGTCCAACTGCTTAATATCTTCATCCGTCTGCATTAATACATTCTTACGCACCCACGCAATAGAATAATATCTACCAACATATTCGTCCATGTCTCTGAGGATGTTGATTCTGTTTTGCAACAATTCTGCATCTTTTAGTTCAGAGAAATGGTTGTCTTCCAAAAAGTCATAGTATACTTGAGGTTTGATTTCATTCCATTCTTCTTTAGTGATTACTCCCTTGAGTAGAAGTTGTTTTTCTAATAGTGTATTAAACAATTCACTGAATCTATTTCTCAATCGATTCACAAATTTGGAAAACTTCAATTCATCACGAGTGATTTCTGACGAACGTCCCAAGTTAAACTGTCCATCTGCTTCCATACGTGATGTCGGAACATTTAATGACTCATAGAGTTTTTTGCGGAAATACAAAACGTCTTCGATCTCACCAAGGTTCTGTCCACCCGGCAGTGTAGAAATTTCAGTTCCTTTTCCACCTTCCCGACGAGGTAACCAATAGTCTTCAAGCATTGTGAGAAACTTGCGATCATCTCTAACTTCACCAGTGTTAGCATCATAGACTAACTTATTCTTATGCTTAGTCATCATATCACGCAAATACTGTTCTGCTTTTGCTTTTGGCAAGTTACCCACATCGATATAGAAGATACGTCTTTCAGGTGCACGTGCGAGACGGTAGATAACCGTTGCATCTTCTAGCATACGGAGTTGATTGAGGGGTTTGATTGCTTTGTGCAGATGAGAGAGAACCATAGTATTCTTCTGATCCATCAGTCCAGAGTGTGTGTATGCAATAGATTCAGGTGCAATTTTAACACCTTGATTCCCTGCGTTGACACCTTTTGATGAATAGATAAAATATTCATTGTATCTCTTGGCAATCACTTCTTTTTGAGATACTGCTTGCTGATTCTTCTTTCTCTCTACACGAATTTTTTTAATTTTACGTGGATCGATATATCTAAGCTCTTTGATACCGTCTCTTGGTTTTTCTTCGTCCAACATGATGTGATAGTATATACGACCATCCACATACCAGTTTTTAAAGATTTCGTATCCACGATTATTGAAATTCAATAAAGATAAAATTTCATCAAACTCTTCTGTGATCCGAGTTTTCATACCCGCACTTAATTTGTCGACATCATCGAGCACAATGTTAACTGGGTTTTCGTGTTCGTCGGTAACAATACACTCATTGATAATATCATCAACAGCACGTTCACATTCTGGTTGAAATGCCATTTCACGATATCTAGTGATTAATGCGGATTCTGTTTTTGCTGTGCCATCTAAGTCTACGGTAGTGCCAAAAACACCACCTTCATTGACAGTGATAGCACCGTCAAGGTTTTGCGGGGGAGCAAAACTTTTGATGGATGGTTTGTCTTTTTCGGGGTCATCTTTCCCGATTTTAAAACCAAATAATTCGATTGCCATAATAGATCCTTTGCGAAAGTTGTGGGAGCAACAGTACTATTTATTACTCCCACATCACGATCATTTTCGATTAAACCGCAATACTACCAGTAGTTCCACCAGAAACTTGCCAGTAATCATATGCCCAAGTTACATCAAACTGTTCTACTGAATCCGCAGTGTCCCAATCTACAGTAATTGCTTGGACATCTAGAGGATAAAGACCGACAAACTCATATACTCTGAGGATTTCACCTGTCTTGCCATAGTGAGTTACTTGTGCAGTTGATTTATACAAGTTGGGTGCTGAACCACCTGCGGCATTAAGATTGCCCGCATGAGTATTGATTGCGTTAGACCACTGTTCCACTGCATTTCTGATTGAAAAATCTTCATCATTAATGATGGTTGTTGCCCAATCTGCAAATGTTCTAGTACCTGCAAGTTTAATCTTCCTGCCAAAATATCCCTGTTCAATCGTTGTTAGTGTCGATGCAGGGATATTTGATGCTTTCACCATAAATGGTGTAATCGCATCTGCCGCTCCATTGATAGGATTCGTAATTTGCACTTGGAAGAGTGATGGTCTAGCACCACCACCCTTTAGAGCACCTGCAAATTCGTTTACGTTAAACGCCATTTTAGTTCTCCTGTTTTATCTCTATTTATCCCGCACGTCCAACGACTTCGGAGAATTCTACTCCGGTTCTTACTGCGACAAAGTTAAGTTGGATAAAGTTGATAGAACGAGCAGGTTTAATGTAGATATCACCCACGAACTCATTGCGGTCAATTACTTCACCTGTGTTGTTTGTGCCGTCACAAACCACTACAAAGTCAGTGATACCACGTCTACCTTGTACGTCACGCAAGAACGGTTCTACTAAGTTCTTAAACTGTGAACGTGTAAACTCATCGTTGAACTCAAACAATGTAAACTTAGCTGCCGTTGAAATTGCTTTTTCCAAGACGATAAACAGTCTACGAACGTTAATCCTGTCGAAAGCAGATGGTTTGCTCAACATTGTCTTGTCACCAAACAAGACTGTGCCTTGTCCGGGGAATGTTACGACAGGGTTGATACCTTTTTTGTACAACTGATCTCTATCTGCTTTAGTTGGATTGAATGCTAACTTAATTGTATTCTTAACATTGCCTCTATTAAATCCTGCAGGTGAGTACCATGGATCACGAGTTAAGTCAGTTTGTACCATTAAACCTGCAGTATCTGCATTGAGTGGTACCCAACGATATACATCGTTATACTTATCGTACTGATACTTCCAACCAGAATCCATAACGGAATAAGAAGATGATGGTAACAAATCACGATATGCGATAATGTCATCACGTTCTTTTCCATCATATGCATTATTGTTTACACAATCTGCTTTTTCTGGTGAGATAACTGCAACACAATCTTTTCTTGAACCTGCAATACTTGTAATTAAGTGTGTGGCAAGTGTCTGGTTTGCGTTACCACCAAGGATCAATGAAATGTCGACAGACTCTGCGTCTTTGAACAAATTATAACCTGTAATTTTTTGAGCACCCGTGATATTTGTTCCATTCGCACCGTAAACAAAACTATTAGTTTTTGGTGCAGAAGATCCACCAAATGTCAAACCTGCGGCTGCAGATCCTGCATTTGTCATTGTACTGCTATGTGCTGTCCACCACATATATGCTGATTGTTGATTGATAACTTCTTTGTAATAATTTGTGGCACCGTCTTCAGTTTTAGCATCAGATGCTTTCGAAACTTTGCTGAAAGTTTCAACAACTTGTCCTGCAATACCAGTGAACTTACCATCTTCATCAACAACAACTACGTGAAGTTCGTCACCAGTTGCTCCTGCATCGGTAGCATACTGTGAAGTTCCCGGTGCACCATCAAAGTTATTGAAGTATTCCCATCTACGAGTAATAGTTCCACTGTAATTAGCAACAGTGTTTCCAGAGTAATCAGATGTCAGAGTAATCGTGTTACCTGATAATGCTTTGATTTTGCATTGCTCTCTATCTGGACCGAGAAGAATAATGTCTCCAACTGTAAACCCAACTTCTGAGTTTGACCCTGCATGTGGTGAGTTGGTTGTATCGGCATCACCTGCAAGAGTAACTGTAGAAGAGTTTCTTGTTGCGTAGTAATATGCTCCTGTTACAGAAGATTCCCACGCAGTCGATCCTTCGCACATAGATACTTTAAGTGAGTTGCCCAACTCACCCGGATACTTAGCAATAAACTCACCCACACCAGTGATTCCAGATCCATAATTTTCGTTATAATCATCTGCACTTTTGACTAGTGTTTGTTGTGTGTTTGCTGTATCTGTGATTGCAGTCTGTGTGTCACCAGTGTTAACAACACGAACTACATATAATTGATTGCCATAAGACAAAAAGTTTGCGGCAGTAAAGAAATCTTCAGCATTGTCACTTGTTGGTTTTTGGAAGATGTTTACTAAACGATCTTCTGTGTCAACAAGCACACGTTGCTCAACTGGACCCCAACGGAACTGACCTGCAAATGCACCTTCAGTAGTGCTAACTGCAGGTACCACCGTAGTCAGGTCAATTTCACTTACGTTAACACCCGGTGATACTTGGAAAGGCATCTCTATTCTCCTTTTGTTTAAAGAGTATTATATTTCATTTTGCTAATATTTATAAAAACACTCTCTTTAGAAGGGGTCAAAGTTTCTTTCCATCCAGTTATCATCGAATATATTTCGTTGAGGAACTGTATCTATTACTTCTTCTTCGGGCATTCCATCATCGTAAATACCAAATGGAAGCAGTTCTTCCATTAGTTGGTCTTCGTTTTTCAATCTCAATTTAGTTAATGTATTAATGTCTGTCAGTTCTCTGAAAAATTGTTGATCAGACAACCATGCAAATAATACCAAACACATTACCAAGTCATCATGACAACCCGATTCTGCTTCGAATGAAACCCCTTTTCTGGAGAATGTTGATAACTCTTTTATTGTATCGTAATCGTTAATGATTAGTTGGTCTTGTTCTATTAACAATTTTAAAATAGAGCACCCAACCGACTTTACAGTTTTTGTTGTACGAATTCCTTTATCTATATTACTCCCGAATCCAGATGAAATTCTTTTACCAGAACGTCCCGCATTTTCAGTGAATAAAACATACTCGTATTCATACTCATAATGAAGCATTTCAGCAACCTGTTCACCAATGTCGTTAACTTCGACAAGTACGGTTGCATTATTATAATATTTTACAGTTCTATGTATAGTTTCTGCATATTCAATAGGAGGTGTGGTATTGTTTTTGTAAACACAAACTTGTTCGTATGGCATTTTTGTGACATCAATAATTTGAAATGCAGAATAATCAAGACCCTTTCCCCTAGACACATCAACTACACAAGTATACACTCTACCTTCTTGTGGTTTTTGGTACATAAAAAGATCATCAGATGGTACTACGACTTGTTTATGAACCAATGCTTTAAGTTTTGATCCTTCAATTAATGTACCAGATGATCCAAGAAATTCACATTCCATTTCCTGTGCAAATTTTTGGTAGTCATAATCCATGGACGCAAGTGTGTCACGTTTCCATTCATCATCTCTTCCCGGAACATCTTGCCATCCAACTTTGACAAATTTGTATCCGTTTGTATCGTTTCTTGCACCTTCACACGTTTTATAAAAATGATTCAATCCATTTGGTGTAGATGTCAAAAGAATTTTAGTAGACTTACCAGATGAAATTGTAGGAAACACCGAGGCAAAAAACTCATCCCAATTTTCCACGAATGCTGTTTCGTCAATATACAAAAACGAAACAGACTTACCACGAATTGCTGATGAGGATGTTGCTGATGCAATAATTTTACTCCCGTTTTCAAATTCCACGGAACCTTTATTCCATTCAATGACACCCTGTTGCAACCACTTTGGCAATGCTTCATATGCTACTTTAATACGATCTAATATTTCTCTGGCTGCGTCACCTTTGTTCGCAAGCAATGCGACAGTTTTATATTCATTAAATAAAACATAATGTAAGATAATACACACCGCAGTAGTGGTTTTACCTGCTTGACGAGATGTGACAACAGCAACTCTTCTGTTTCTGTTTATCTTTCTAACAATCTCTTTTTGATACTTGTATAGATTGATTGGTATGAGACCATGGTCAACATGAACAATATTAATATACTTTTCGGCAAAATATATGGGATCCTTTGCGCACTTTAGAAATTCCTCAACTTTTTCTTGAGTCCATTCTATCGACACACCTTTTCTTTTAATGTTTACATTGCCGTTATATCCACGTTCAATCATTGCTACCCTTTATAAGTTTCTGCAGATCTGAAGTGCTACCGACAAATAATGCATTGGTAACATTTTGTGGATCGGCAGTATCTTCTTTCTGCAGGTCTTTAACTTTTTTCTGAATATCTAAAAGATCTTTGTTGGCATCAACGAGGGTCTTGGTAAGTGAACCCACGACTTCAAATGCTCTTGGGTGTTCCGATGACTTTGCGACTTCTAGTAAATAGTCAAGTGCCTCTGTTCCACGTTCAATCACATCATAAAGATTTTCACGAGCATACTTATAGTCTTTTTGTATGTCATCGTCATTCTTTGTTCTTGCATCAAAATTTTCACGTCTTAAAGATGGTTGCTTAGTATCAACCAATTCACCTTCAACTTGGAAGATGTCGTTTAGACTGTCTGTAACATTGTTTTTCATTATTCATGTCCATGTGATTGATTACCTGAGAAATAATCTTCTTGATCAAATGCATAACCATATGTATCGTCTGAGTTAATTTCACTTGCGGCAATGCTTGCCGATGAGTTAGAAGTTGGTGAACCGTTTGCTAGTAGTCCCGGTGTCAAATCAATTCTTTTCTGCACAGGAGTAGATAGATCTGTATCTGCTTGGAAGTCGAGAATTGTTCTCTTAATAATTCCTTTATTTGAAACTGGACCAAATATATATCCTTTGATTACAAAGTTAAATGTATAAAGTAAAGCACGTCTTTCAGTAAATCCTTGCTCATAAGAATCCTCAATCGACATGCTTTCCATTACAGTAGGAATGTCATAGTAGTCATTCATCTCAGGTATAAGTTTCATACTATGCGTCCACTCTGGTCTAAAGAATGGTAAAATTTGTTCGACTGCTTGTACTGCATCTTCGTTATTTGCAAACATTCCGACAAGAGAAACATTGAAATCGTATGGCACAGGAGTAAACTGACTTGTTCGTTTTGATGCGTCGGTGTTTGTTGCAGTATTTCTAATAATTTTATTGAGAGTTCTAGTACTAGAATAACTCATTGCAGTTATTTCAAACGAAAAACGAGGCAACTGTATTGCAACTTGCCTATCTAAATTTGGATCTTGATTAAGTCTTGCAAGAAACTTCTCACGTGGACCGTATGCAATTGGCACTTTAAATCTTTGAACTTCGGTGCTTCCAGTATTACGCACTAAAGTGATATCGTTAAACATATTACCAAACATGATAATATATTTTCGAATTACACCATGATTAAATTGATGACCAAACATTACCAATTTTCTCCTTCTGAGAATGGGTTTTGATCCGTGAAATCTATAAACGTAGCATCATATGCATCAGACCCTGCTTGTTGAGTAAAGTACTCGTTGTTGGCAGAACTATCAGCATCTTCCAATCTAACAGATTCTGATTGGATAGTGGTTCCGTCTTCGAATGCTAATCTTCCTCCTTCAGGATCTTCAACTGGATTGATCGTTATTTTAGGTCTTTCGTCAGGAAGATATCCGAATCCGGGTTGTGCAATTGTGATAGAAGAAAGTTTATCATCTGTCATATTTGCTGATAAAACTGCAGTTCTAGTATTTGCTGTTGGGAAAGTAACACTGTATGACATTCTTGTATTAAACCTAGAATCAGACAAATCATAGTATCCATTCCCACTATAACTTACAATAACATTATTTACGGTTAATGTTTCAGTATTTGCAACTAATCTTACAATAGGTGTTGCCGCAGTAAATGTATTGATATATACAGTGTTTGCATTTTTAACTACCCTTGATGTCGGAACATCAAAGGATGGATTCGATGGATCTGAATATAAAGTTTGTGTATTAGAGTTTATGTGGATCTCGTCTACAAACCCATCTAATTTTGATACACTAACTTCCGAATCAGTTCCTGCATAGTGTGTAAAATCTAGTGCTGTCCCAAAAAATGCACTTCGTATTCCAGTTATACCTTGGTACTCAGTTCCTACGTCTCTATCAAGTTTTAAGACACCATTAGCCCAAATTCTTTGCTTCGATTCTGAACCTCCCACATCATCAATAGCATATGCTATATGAATCCAATTATTAGTTGAAATGACAGAATCAGTTGTCAGTACTTCTGGAGCAGAACTTCCACTATTTTCACGAGATTCTACAATTCGTCCTAGGTTATCAATACCAACTATTTTTCTATAGTTTGCAGATGATACACCATCATC
>Ga0181606_10003597_pt1 | contig 13084 bp, 5 predicted proteins | sample 041ome_10_FD_132994 | JGI IMG/M metagenome (GOLD analysis project Ga0181606, IMG submission 132994) | Coastal salt marsh microbial communities from the Groves Creek Marsh, Skidaway Island, Georgia - 041412US metaG (megahit assembly) | ecosystem: Environmental > Aquatic > Marine > Intertidal zone... | reverse complement strand
ATAGCAGAAAAATTAAAAATATGTTTTTCATTACCGAAGGCTATTCTCATGCAAGTACACAATCAACAACATTCATCGAATTTTTGCAGTTTCTTTTAATTTATGCAATCTAATCTCTTCAGAGTGGCGCGACCGCAGTCGCGCCTCCTCATTTTCCAGTTGCTTTTTCAGAGAATTAATTTGATGCATGTAGTGCTGCTGCAAAGCTTCACGCTCCGCTCGATGCTTCTCATTCAAATCCATTCTAAGCTCCATTCATGGGATCGGTATCCTGAAAATCAAAGAAGTCCATCGTGAAATCTTCTATAGCCATTTCCATTGCAATTTCGAAGTCTGCAGCCTGGTTATTCTGGACCAGCTCAAAGGCTGTACTTTCTAGACCAAAGACTTCTACAGATATCGCATCGTCGGGTGTGTAAAAGTTCACCATCGATACACTTTGTGAAGGTACAAGTAGAATTGGAAAATCTCCCTCTTGCATGGAGAGCGGCTCATAATTCCAAATCAATCCGGCGTCAGATACCCCATAACTCAACGCCGCTTGCGTTTCAGCCACACCGTCTGTCGCATCGTCGTCAAACACGTACTCTGCCGTATACGCTAAGTTGTCCAAGTTTGCCTCTCCGACAGCATCGGCAACAAACCCCTCCAGGTCATACAAAATCTCACCAAGTGTAATGCCGTTTGCATCCACGTAGGTATCCAGTATCAGCCCAAAGTCTGTGAATGTAGACGTAATTGTACCCTCGTGAGACGTAACCCCGTCGTCTACCGTGAAGGTAAACGTAGACTTGTCCTGCGAATAGCTTGTATTCTCAGTCTCCGAGCCACTCGCGTATGCTGCAGTTAAGGCATCTTCGCCATCAAAGTAACTCGACGCATCAACAACGATATCCAGAACTGGATTGTCGACGACGTAATAATCTAAAATCCCAAGATCTGATGGGAAGTCTTTGTCGTGGAATGCATGCTGGATGAATGCATCAATACCCGCCTCGACCTTCGACATGTCAAGGTACGTATCTGTAATGACTGGATCGGCATATGCGTCTCCACCCGAAATCGATATGGCCTTCCCATTAATTAGGTCAAATCCGGTGCGTATTGTCCAACCATTCACACCAGGCAAGTTATGCTGGATCAAGACATTTTTTCCAACGGTATTCCCAGATCCATCCACCCATTCCTCGAGCCGCATAGTGGCTTGAGAGAGATCATAAAATTCATGGTCAACATCGACATTGGGCTTGAAGACTGTGTTGAGGAATGCCCAAGCCTCCGACGAAAGTTGCTCCGTCCCAGGTCTGAAGTACATGTTGGAAGCAATTTTAGTGGCGCCAACAAAGGTATTACCATCCGCATCTTCAAATGGATCTTCAGCGGTAGACTGCGTTGATTTCCAAAGCCAGCCAATATAGCTGTCATCAGGCCGTCTTAATTCATAGCCAAGCTGTGTGTCGCCAAAACTCGCGTTCCATGCGTCCGTAACTTCCGTTACAACCACACGAACACTTCCGTCTGGTGCCGCGACGAGCAATTTCCCAGTCTCGTCCTCCTTAAAGTAGCTTAGAGCCCCACTATTGAAGCGACCATCTAGAATACCCGTGTCATTTACCAAATCCAAGAAACCAGTACTGAAGTCATTGAGGTCTGTAATCTTGGTTAGGCCCGCTCCCTCCCGGACGTAACTGCCCAAAGTATTCCAATCGCCATCTTTAACCGTAATGATGGGTCCATCGTACAAGGCGTTGAAATAATCCCAGTTTTGTCGTCCAGTTTGATCGTCAACTTGTATAAATCTTACCTCGTTTCGTTCATCATAAGTGCCGTCACTGTCACCGTCATTACGCCATATGCGTTTTTCGATAGCTCCCACAGTCTCCCAGTCAAATCCATCCCAAGTAATACCATAAGCCACTTTGAGTGCAGCCCAATCATCAGGATCTAACTGTTCTTTGTAGTAGTATTCACCAATTTGAACACCGTTCGGCTTTTCCAGTACGTTCCCGTCTCCATCGAGAGCATTCCATCCGCCTAACCGAAGAATGTTGTTGCCCTGCGTGTCGCGAATATCGTAGCCGTAGTACAGTTCCGTTCCGCCATTTTCAAAATTTTCGTATCGTTCTACAGTCGCAATAATCGAACCATCTTGTACCAAAATCATAGGACCTGAAGAGCTATCGATGATTTCTACGGAATTTATATCCAGATATTCTGCGATTATATCACCATATTGCGTTATAATTTCCTTGTCTGCAGCATCAAGTGCTGCCTTTAAGGGGATACCCTCAACGTCACCAAATACAATCTGGTCAACTCTGTTCCAATCATTATCGTATATGGTGAGAAGATTACCCGAACGCTCAGTAGAGGCAACTCGCTCCGTCCATGTGCTCCATGCATCTCCAACTTCAATGAAATATTCTATTCGCTCCTGGTCACCCGAATACACGTGATCTTTATCACGATTGAAGTTTTCAAATGATTGCCATTCATTCACACCCACAGAGAGTTCAACAATATCTTCCCATACAATGGTGCCGGTTGTATCATTCGGGTTGAACTTTTCCCAAGCCTCTGTTGACAGATCCGCCTTCTTTATGTTTGAGGATACGCTTTGCCATCTATTATCCAGTGCTGGCTCGTGATTTGCGTCAGAAACATAGCGCTCGTTTATGTCAGCTTGAGCATATCGGTTCCAGTTTTCGTCTTGGAAATTATATCCATAGCCTGCTTCATCTTCCTTTACGCCGCCGAACGTCCAGCTTTCTTGCCAACTCCATCTGCCAATTTGTAGAACCATAGTCCCGGTACTGTCAAAAGCTGCGATTGGGTCATACTCACCACCAGTCGTAAAACTTAATGCGTCGCGATCCTGAGCAGCATCCGGGAGGTTGTATTTCACCTGGTCCCAAGCCCAATCAAGCTGCGGGTTATCTACCAAAACCTCAGCAAAGGTTTTCGCATTACTGGAATCCACAATTCTCGCAACTGTGTTCCAGTCCGCGTCGAGGATTTCAATGAAACCATCTCTGTATTGCATTGAACCCAAGAAATCATGTGCATACCAGTCGCCGTCATTCATCTCGATTTCTCGAATGAATTCAATTTGACGTTCCGTACTGGTTTCATCTTTTGTCCGCCAGCGCACTGCGTATTCCGTCCGCTCGCGCGTGCCAGTCTCAATTTTATCCACATCTTCCCAGGTGAAACCCAAGAGCTCCGTTAGTTTTTCGTTGAAATACTCTTCACCAATCTTCGCCCACTCATCGGGCGTCATGTATCGCTCAAACAGTGTGGAAGACACTTGCTCCCAAACACGATCGACGTCCTTGCTTCCATCTCCCTTAATCAACGTATTTGAGCCGACTTCATATCTGGCAATGTCGATTGTATTCATATTTCCATTAGACGTATCCAGAATGCGAAAATTAAAGTTCACGTTCTCATGCGTTTCAGAAGTATATTCCTTGTCCCAAGAGCGATCCCAGGTGTCCTCGTTGCTCCAGTAACCAATCTCACCAATCATGGCTCCGCTCGCTTCAAATACGAGAATATTTCCCCACTTATCCGAGGTATATTTCAGGCTCTCTTGTATGGTTGCTCCGTTCTCGTCTTTGAAGACAGAGGGCAACATATCCGCTAATTCCACCCACGCGTCCTTGAACCCGCTGCCATATTTGAGGACCATGGCCTGATAGGATGTTTCGCTAGGGCTTGCATTTGGATCAATGCGCTGTGCGATGACATTCCAGTGTTTATCGCGTATTTCAATGTATCCATCGCGCTCCTCTACTGCGCCAACGAATTGCCCCCAGCCGTGGCCTTCCACCTCATCAAAAAACTCAATCCGGGTATTGCTGCTAATTCCGCCCCAATCGTCACGGCGATACTCATTAGATATCGACTTCCAAGTATCTGTCTGGACCCTTACTTCAGTTACGTCGTCCCACACGATTGTTCCGGTGGCGTCTTCCGGATCATAATCCGCCCATATGCTGGGATCGACCGCATCCTTATAAATTTTAACGCCAATGTTTGTTCCAGTTTCATCGTGTACGAGATTTCCGTCTTTCTCAATAATATAGCGGTCAAATCCACCCGCGTTTGCGATGTTATTCCATTCAGCATCGTTGAAGTTATAGTCATAATGAACATTTTTGACGGGTAGTACTTGTCCGTCAAACCAGCCATCCCACTGATCATCATTATTCCAGTAGCTGATCTGCGCCGCCATTACGCCGGCCGCAGTGAACGCATAGATATTGTTATCGTCTATTGAATATTTTAATACCGCTGGATCATCTATTTCAGAGGGCAAAAATGCGTCGACGTCGTCCCACGCCTGCTCCAAACCGGGCGCCGCAGCTTTTACTTCATCCCAGGACATCAATTTATCCGGATCGGCAACCCGCGCGATTGTATTCCAATCTGATCCATAGATTTCGATAAACCCACCCTGCTTATTTGCGCCCCCTAGGAACTTATTTACATACCAGTCACCACCATTCATTGGTATTTCCGCATAGAAGCGCACGCTCTGCGACGTATCTACGTCAGTCGTATCACGCCATTCATTTGGATAATGCGTGTGGGTATTTTCAGATACTTCGAGCTGGCCTACATCGGCCCAAGTTATATTGAGTTTTTGAGCAACCAAGTCAGACAAATAGGTTGCCTCCAAGCTAGCCCAGTCGCTGTCAGAAAGTTCTCGCTCATAAATCGTAGACGAAACATCGTTCCAGGAGCGGTCCAACAGGTCTGTTTCGCCATCGGCCGAATGATAAGTGTTTTTTCCTTCTCCGTAACGGCCAATATCAGTCCACTTGTCTCCACTCTCAGTCTTTTCAATGGCTCTGAAATGGAAATTGATGTTCTCGTATGTCTCGGTTGGGTACTCGTCATCCCAAGGGCGGTCCCAAGTATCGGCGTGGCTCCACGCTCCTATCTCACCAATCATTACGCCAGCTTCGTCAAAGACTAGGATATTTCCCCATTTGTCCACATTATAAAGTAGACTGGTTTCCTTGGTCTGGCCCGCTGACTTGAATGTATCTGGCAAGGATGCGCCAATTTTCTCCCAAGCCGTATCAAATGCATCACCGTAAAGCGCCTTAACATCCGCGTACTTCATTGCGTTTGCGGGATCTGTAAGGCGCGCCACTTCATCCCAATTACTGTCGCGAATTACGATGAACCCATCTCTCTTGGCGATTGAGCCGATAAAGACTGTGTTGTCATCGTTCCCAATCTTTCCATGGACAAGGATTTGATCTTCTGAGTCACTCCAAAGTTGATCCGCAGTGCGATACAGATTTTCCTTTGCAGCCCAACTATTCGTTTGCAGCTCAACATAATCAACGTCAGCCCAACTCACATTGGCACCAATCGCTGTGAGCTGTTCAGCGCTCACAGTTTCCGTGATTTTGGTCCAAGTTGCTTGATCGGTATCTGCCTTGCGGACAAATGATGCTGAACGTGATCCAGTTTCATCTAAAACCAATCCATCATCAAGAACAAGGAAGAGCTCACGCTCTCCATACTCAGCAACTCGGTTCCAGTCGGTGTCATGAAAATTGTAGCTCCACTCTTGGTTTTGCACGTCAATGACTTCATCATTGACCCAGCGCTGCCAAGTGCCCTCGTTCCCCTCATTCGACCACTTGTTTACCCGGCCAAGAACATCTCCGTTGAGCACGTCGCCAACATCTTTTGTTGCTATTACAACAAGATTATTCCGGTCGTCCGCAAATTGCACAACCTGCTCAGGCGCTGTAAGGGAAGCGGGCAGTTTATCTGATACAGCCGCCCAAGCTCGCTGGAACTCCTCCGACATTTCATCTAGCGATCGAATATTACTGTAGGCACGTTCAATGCTGGTTCCGGTCACATTGAAATCAGCGTCATAAGTCGTGGTTATAGTAAGCGCGCCATTTTTGGTTTGCGACTGGTAAGTAATAGTACCGTCTTGCGCTTCAATCTGTTCAAAGCTACCGTCTGCCATTTTCAGTCTCCATTCAGGCGGATATTAGAGCCACCAACATATCTTTTAGGCGAGAACTCCGCCAATTTCGATTAAGTAGATTTCTTCAACGTTTCCTGCTAAATCTGCAAAACTAAACGGGTCATCTAATTCTAGTGTGTCACCCACCGAGAAGGTCAGGCCTTCAGATAAGGAGGCAGTTATCGTTGTATTTTTTTCGCCGGATGAAGTAACCGATACAACTTCCGACATGCTTTGCATAATTGCTAAATTCTCTGAGATGCTGGTTGGGTCCAACAATTCTTGGAAGACAAAAACCAATTCGCCATCGTTCGAATCGAATATAACTTGATCAAGCTGAGGTGCAATTGTATCGACAATCACATCTGTGCTTAACGTTACTTTTGCAAGTGCACCAGTCACGTCTACTTTATTTCCGGCTACGTCAAGGGCTGCAGACGCGTCTACGCTTAAAATATCCAGAGCAACTTCTCCGGAAGCGTCAAGTGTATCGTCTTGAGCTGCAACCTTGTACTCTCCAACCAAATAAAGCTCTTCTCCCGTGACTTTGGACTTCCCGAGAGTTACGTTCACTCCGTTGTTTAAAGTTAGAACAAGCTCCGCATCATCAGCGAGTTCTGTACCAGTTGCCGCCAAAGGATCGGTAAAGACTGCCTTGAACCCGATGATAGCTCCCTCTCCGATCCTCTCTGCAGTATCCCCATCGAATGAGATACCACTCAGCACCAATGCAGTCGTATCATCTAACGCGACTTCAGATACAGCAGTCGAAGTTTGAGTGGACAAGTTACCTGCCTTATCGCGCATGAATCCTGCTGCGACCTCTAAAGCATCGGTAACCCCACCGGTCGCCACTATACCACCAAAGCCATCTAGATCGTGTAGATTTTTTTGCCCAACCGCAGTCAAGGTTACAATCAAAACCGTTCCATCCGCGTTTACTTTGGCTGATTGTATATCGTTTGCGCTAAAGATATGGGTCGTGCCACCTTCGCCGTCAACGTTCCAAGTCAACTTACTCCAGTCAACAATTGATTTGACTTCAAAATTATCAGCTGCAAGCATTATCGTTTTCAAACCCTCACCTTGAAGGTTGAGCACGCCATTCGCCGCGTCATAAGTATGAGGATTGTCGTCAGATCCAAGTAACTTAGCAGTGGGAGCCGTGGCATCAATTTTAATTTTCCCCTCCTGGGCAACCCCACTGAAGTTCACCTCCACGTCTGCGAGAGCTAGATCATTATTGGCTACGTTACCCGCAATGTCCTTGATGTTAACTAACGAATAATTCTTAAGCGAAAGTAGGGTAACATCATCGTCATCCTCGGAGATCACGTATGCAGCGCTAAATGTCTTCACCGATCCATCCGCGTTATCAGCGCGCAAGAGCTTTAGTTGTTTATTGTTCGAGAGTGTCAATGATACCTGCATGTTATCAAGTGAGGCTAGATCACTGGCTTCACTAACAGTCGCCGTGAAGGTCAAAGTGTCTCCAATGATGAACGTGTCGCCCGCTTTTCTTCCTACGGCCGAAGTTGCAGTGAAGGAGCCATTTACTTCTATCGACGCTAATAAAGGTGGGGATTGATCCGTGATAAATATCTCAGAAACGGCAGTTGAGGTAGAGCTTGACGAGTTGCCAGCAAGATCACGCAAAAATCCATTTGCCACATTCAACGCGTCTGGGGTTCCGCCCGATGCCTCGACACCGCCAAAGTCATTTAAAGAATGTAATTCAGCCATACCACTTTCACTTAATTGAACAGTGATACTTGTTCCGCCGGCATTAACAAGAGCACTTTTCACAAGAGAAGAACTGAATGAGAGCGTCGTCGATCCCAACCCGTCGATATTCCAAGACAGCTTGCCCCAATCTACGATGTTAACTACGTCACGTGATGTCCCATTGACAATCGTCCCTAGGTTCGAGCCTTTTAGTGTTAATTTACCTGTCGATGGGTCATAGGTATGTGGATCATCGTCCGTTCCGAGCAACTTCGCGCTGGGAGCATTTGCGTCTACAATAACACCACCAAGTTCATCGAAGACAGTTTGCTCTGAAAGCGCTTGGTCACTCAAATCAGTAACGGTTCCCGCGGAAATGCTATTGACCTCGAGAGGGCTTGACGTAGTTGCATCTGTGTCACCTTCCTGTACTTCATACTGCCCAGTAAGGAATTGGCTATCAGAGTCACCGACCGACAGCGTGACCCGAGAACCATTACTTAAGGTCATAGTCGTAGAACCATCGGCTTTCGCAGCTTCAGACAATTTAACCGTGAAATTAAGAACATCACCAATTGCCAAGGGCTGGTCTGCATAATCTGTTGTGACACTAACAACTTTGGGCGCTGGATCTGTGGCGCTAACTTTTATAGTGAAAACTGCAGATTTCTCTGATTTTGTTCCCTCTATAGGCGACCCGTCGGAATTGTAATCCTGAGCGAACACTTCAACAATGTATTGTTTCTGCGAAGAATAATCTGTGGTTTCCGCATCTTTCAGCTTAAGTTCACCCGAAGAGGTCCTTTCAAACTTTTCATTATCATTTGAAACTGAGCTTGGCGCTAGCACAAAACCAGCATATTTCGATCCATCTAAAACATTTATACTTCCGACAACAGTTCCAGACTGATCATTACCGAGCGTTATAAAGTCTTGCTCGTCCGCCGCCGCCAGTCTTGGATTATCATCTGCACCGGTGATGTTCACTGAAAGGCGTAAACTATCTGACGCCCCATCCTCATCAAAAACTTTGAATGTGAAGTCGTCGGTTACTGTTTCGGCGTGTAAAGGTTCTATTTTGTCGGCATCAGGCGAGTAGACATAGGTGAAGTTAGATGGATCAAATACCATCTCTCCATAGTCTCCCGCCAGAACAAATTTACCATCTGCTCGCGCGCTTCCAGCACCCACCAGCGAAAGCGTGAGCGTATCAAGTGTATCCCCGGGATCTAAATCGTTAAATACAATGGATCCGGTTAACTTATCGCTGTCTTGCGCGGCATCGAACCCAATTGCATCAGCAGTCTCTAATACGTACGCTTTGATTTCACTTAGGGCGAATTCTGGAGCATCGTTTACATTGGTATACTCAAGAATGTAATCTTTCAGCGTTTCTCCACCCTGGCCATCAGTAGCCTTGATGGTGACTGTCTCAGCACTTAAAATTTTTGTGTCATCGGAGGGAACAGTGCCGCTTAATATTCCGTCAGAGCTTATAGTGAGCCAGGCCGGAGGATCCACCAACTCCAACGAAATAGGATCACCATCGGCGTCATTAACAAGGACTTTCTGTGAATAAGCCTTGCCCTCAGTACCGCCAATAATGCTCGCCGTGCTGAAAGTGGGTGCATCGTTCACATTTGTTATTGATACTGTTATGGTATCGAAAACAGTTTTGCCCGAGGCTTCATCAGTGAGCGCAAAAGAAAGCGTTATGTCGCCAGCATCGACATCTGCTTGCGTGATTTCGCGCTTTGCGGAAAGGACGTTATCGTTTAGAGCGAATAAATCACTATCTGTATCAAGCTTAACCGTCACATCTGAACCCTCTGGGTCTGTGATAGTGAGCTTTTTATTAACCTCTGCTCCTTGAGATACAATCAACGTTTCTTCAGATATTTCTGGGTCTTCGTCCACATTTGATACAGTAAATTTAAAATCTTGCCTGAACTCTTTTCCGTAGGAGTCTTGGACTGATAATATGACCTCCAACGATTTATATTTTTCATAGTCAATTACCACACCATCTGCGACAACAAGTTTTACGCCCTCTTGGCCCTCTACTATCTTGAAGAATTTTGCAACAGTGGCGTCAGCGCTTGTGACTTTATACTTCAAGGACCCAGTATCATCACTCGAGACCATCGCAATGACAGACCCAGAGGCTATATTTTCTTCAATGGTAATATTACCATTTTCGCCAAACTTTACCGCTGAAACCAAATTGTCAGGCGCCTCCAAATTGATGATTGTGGCCGCCTTATTCTTAGCCGCGTTCAAGGCGTCAGAAGCGTCTTTTATGTAAAAGCTGTCAGTATTCCCAATATCAACAGCGGTCGCAACATCAGCCACCAGCTTATTTGTCGTTGAGACAAATTCAGATAGATCTGTTGGTAACTTTCCATCTACCAACTCAGCCGCTGCAACGCGCTCATTTACGATACTAACTCCATTCAAAACGTCGGCAGTAACAGTTTTTAAATTTGCAACCTTAACCGCGTCAGCATTGCCGTCTACTTCGACGAGCGCTATGAAACTATCAGCTAAGGCATCCAGTCCGACTAAATTTCCATCTGTTGCATCCGTCAAATTCACTGGATTGTTTGCATCCGCTGCCTGTATTACGGTCTTGAATGCTTTTAGTGAGTTATCAAGCGAGGCTTCCGCACTTAGCCCAGCCGATACACCAGCTGCCTGTAGGGTAGAGATGACATTCATTACCTGGTGAGCTGTCTGCTCGGCTTTCAATGCTCTTTCACTATCGGTGTCATTATACGGGTTGTAAGTAAGTAAGTTGTCGATGCCTTCAAGACCAAGCGCCGCTGCGACCTCGTCTTGCGTCAGATCTCCGCTCGTGAGCAAAGTTGTGACCGGTGTCACGGCTACACCCGTTGAATTGGATGTGTCACCAGGGGCAGTGAGTTTAAATGTTTCACCAACAAGCAATCCTGATGATGTATCTAGTGTTGATGAGGTGCCAACTACGACAATATTTGGAGTGACCCCGTTTGGAATAACGATATTGCTTAAGTTAAATGCACCATCTGCGTCGGTTGAAACTTGCGCGCTATCAATACCTTCGTCCCAAATAAAGTTGTTGTTTAAATCAATAAAGACCAACGCGTTATCCAACGGGCCCTTGACAGCATTACCAACAAAATTAATGCCCACGACGGGAGATGTTCCGCTCCCGCTACCACCACCACATGCAGCCAAAGCTAATAGCCCAAGCGGACTAATAAAAGTATATTTCCTACTCATGAGCGGCTCTTTCTCTACAATCCGATTATCTAGCAATTTTGCAAGAAGTTACTGTCAAATCAAGACTCTTAATATTTTAATTTAAAAAATGTTCTAAAACCCTGATGGGTTCATAACCTCATCCTTAAGTAAACAAGATCATCTAAGGGTCACCTCCCAAACTAAAAGTCAATTTCCCTTTTGAAAATTTACGTTGCCTAGTATCACCTCTTTTGATGATATTAATTATAACTTAATTATTTAATTACAATTACTTATTAAGTAAATAAGCTGGTGCGTTTAAAAGTGCGCTAAACTATTATACGCGGACTTTACAAGCACCGTGTTCAACACGGTAATCATGCCCCTCTTAAACGCAGAACACAACAATGTTTGCTGTTTTTATGTGAGCTGTTCAGGAACTAGCTTTCCCCTCCAAACCGCTTGCAAGTGATCCTTCCATGTTTGGTATTTGCATTTCAAAGATCTCCGTAATTGATGAATAATCGTAATAACCCAATCGGGATATCGGGCGGATTTTCAAAATATCAAGCTTGCCGTCATCTGTGATAACGTCATCTTTGATATGTATGTGTTCCACTTCTCCAAAAACAACATCAGCTGTCCCTTGTGGAGAATTTCCATCAAATGTCACCGTCTTCAAATAACGGCATTCAAAATGTACAGGGCTATCCAAAACACGAGAACATGGCGCAGACGCACAGTCAGCCTTAATTAATCTAGCTTGAATAAATTCGTCGACTTCTGGCGCAAACTCCATTGCTGAAATATTTACTTGTTCTCTCAAATCAAAGGTCGCCATATTCCACACGAACCAACCCGTGTTTTCGGCATTTATGACAGTATCTTCTACTCCCGATGTCACCATGACGTGTTTGTAAAAGATAATTACAAGATAGGACCTGATGATTAGGGAAACACTTACATTAAAAACTGCAATAAAAGTGTAATTGTTAAAATAGACAAAAGCGTATGCGCCGTCACGACCCCTGCCATAAATTGAGCATCCCCACCCATTTGTGATGTTAGCACGTAGGATGTAGGCGCAGTTGGTACCGAGCTAAACAAAACTAAAACCAATGTTTCCATGTGGGTCAGCCCGAATTTAAGCGACACAAAGGCGGCTAAACTAGGCATCACCACCAAACGAGCCGCAGTGATCAACGCCAACGGCTTCATATCCTGCATAAGCGTCGTCAAACGCAGGGCTGCACCTACACACAATAAGCCAAGCGGTAAGCTTCCCTGCCCAAGAAGCGAAAAAAACGCACTCATACCTCCAGGCAACCCGATGTCCGTTGCTGCTAAAAAAAGGCCTAACAGGCAGGCTATGACCAACGGGTTTGTTCCAACTTTTCGCATCAACTGCCACGGATCACGCAAAATAGATCCATTGCTTAAAGCAAAAATGGAAAAAACATTCACAAGCGGCACAGCGAGGCCGAGATAAACCGCTGCCCGTTCAATTGCAGCATCGCCACCCAGCGCTGCTAAAATAGCAATGGCCAAGTATGTGTTAAACCTTATCAAACCCTGCATGTAGACGCCAAACCGATTGGCACTTAAACCAAATATTATACGCCACAGATAAACACCAACTGCACCAATAAAGAGCACTGTCGCAGCGGCAGCAGAAAATTGCCAAAGCTGCGGATCCCTTATCGGTGCTTTTGCCAATGCGGCTAAAAGCAGGGAAGGGAAAAGAATGAAATAATTCAACCGCTCTGCTCCTGACCAAAAAGCATCTGGCGCGAAAGATGACACGCGCAGTAATGCGCCAAGGCAGATCAATGCAAAAATTGGCCAAATAACAATAAACATACCAGCTACTTACAATGATGATTTTTATGCAGAAATGCTGACAACCAAGTTGCAGTACAAGATTTTTTCAAAAGGAGCATAAAAGTCGCTCTGATCTCACATAGTGTCCTATTTAAATCTATTCCACGAATTGGGGTCATTGATACATTTTTGCCTTGCGGGCACGAGTTTGACGCGTTGCGTCTTCGGTCCCGTTATGAAATGTCCCGAACCAACGATCCCATGGCATTTCTTGGTTTCCGTAATTGCATTCGTAATATCGGTGATGCAGCT
>Ga0181606_10003596_pt1 | contig 13085 bp, 9 predicted proteins | sample 041ome_10_FD_132994 | JGI IMG/M metagenome (GOLD analysis project Ga0181606, IMG submission 132994) | Coastal salt marsh microbial communities from the Groves Creek Marsh, Skidaway Island, Georgia - 041412US metaG (megahit assembly) | ecosystem: Environmental > Aquatic > Marine > Intertidal zone... | reverse complement strand
TTCACGATTTTTTTCTTCCCATAGTTGTTGTTTTTTTCTATCTTCCTCTAATTCTTTATCTGATTTTACAATAACCCATTTTGGTCCTTCTTCATTAATATCCCATTCATTTTCTTGATTATCTTCTAAATCTTCTTCATTTTCATAATCTTCTGGATATGGAATAAAAATGTCATTACCATCTTTTTCTTTTTTAATTTTTAGTTTATTTCCATTTTGTAGAAAATCCAATAAATCTATGATAGAACAATTTTGTAAAAATTCTTCTCCATACATTTCTGCAATTTCTTTTAATTCATCTAAATCATATTCTAAATCATTACAAAGATTTTCAAACTCTTCCTCCATTTCAATTTGATTGTAATGATTATAGTAATATTCTTCGTATTCAAAGTCAGACATTGTTAGTATAGATTAATATAAACTAAATGTTTTAATTTAATAACATATAATTAAATCAATTTTAAAAAATAATTATAGAAGAATAAAAATAGTTTAAAAAATAAAATTGAAAATAATTTATAAAATATACTTCTTAAAATGAAAATCCAATTTTTTAAAGTCAGAGAAATTAATGGAAATTATGTTCAATTAGCACATATTAATAAAACACGAGTTGCTTTTAAAATCAATAATCTAAAATTATATAAAAGTATTTATCAAAAAAATCAAAAATATAATTTAGATATTGAATTTAATGAGAATGATAGACTTTATAGTATAGTATCAAAACTCAAAGATTATGTGATTAATTATGTTTATAATAATCAAAAAGATAGTGTTCCAAATAAGGAATTTATTGAAAACCAGTTTATAGATAAAATTTCACAAAATGAAAATACTGAAATGTATTATATGCCAATCGAGGTTCATCCAGAATGTAAATTCTTTAAACGAAATGAAGTTGATGATATTACAGAAGATTCATATAAAAATTTAGTAGTAGGAGATGATATAGATATAGTATTTGTATTTACTGGTATAGTATATGGTCAATCTAAATTTACAATTAAATATACAGTTCATAAGATTACTAGACATTTTGAAGAAGACCTAGATGCAAGTGAATATGAATTATCAGATGATAATTGTTCTATTATTGAATATAATGAAGAAAAATATATTAATAAATATAAAAATACATTTACACAAGAAGAAGAACATGAAAATGAAATAGTAGAAGAAATAGTAAAAGATTTAGTAGAAAAAGTAGTTAATAAACAAAAAGAAGAAGTAGTAGTAGAAGAAGAACAAGAAGAATATTTAGAAGAAGAACCAGAAGAATATTTAGAAGAAGAACCAGAAGAAGAAGAACCAGAAGAAGAAGAAGAAGAATTAGAAGAATTAGAAGAATTAGAAGAAGAATTAGAAGAATTAGAAGAATTAGAAGAAGAATTAGAAAAGGAATTAGAAGAAGAACCAAAAGAAGAACCAGAAGAAGAACAAGAAGAACAAGAACAAGAAGTAGAAGAAGAATTAAAAGAAGAAGAAGTAGAAGAAGAATTAAAAGAAGAAGAACCAGAAGAAGAACCAGAAGAATCAGGAAGTGAAATAGAAGAACCAACTATTATAGATGAACCAGATGAATATGATTTAGTTGAAGAAACACCTGAAAATATAATTAAAAACTTTTTAAAAGATTTACTTCATTTAGAAACAATTGATATGAAATGTTTAGAGAAAACAGAATATTTTAAAAAATTAATGTGGAGAAATAATATTTGTATTGGTATTAATAAAACTTCTTTTTATGAAAAATTATTTCTCAATTTTATTAATATGAAAAATTATCTAAATAAAGATTTTTTAGATGTAGATACATTTACAATATATTTACGAAGAAAGTATAGAACTGATATTACAGTTAAAAAATTATCTGGATATGAAAATGATTTTATAATTATTAATTTAGAAGGATTATGGAGGAAATTTTTTCATAATAGTTTTACTAATAATCATATGTAAATCTTTTAGTAATAAAATTATTTAGTATAATATTTTTTAATTAATTAAATCGTTATTTTTTAAAAATTATTAATAAATTATTTATTTATTTAAAAATAATTTATTTTGTTATATTATAATAACAACAATAATGTTTCAAGTAAAAAGACAACATGCATTAGCAATTGCCTTAATCGCAGTATTAGGAGTTTGTGTATATTTTGTATCAAGACAATTACGAGAAAACTTTGAATCATATCAAGCAGAGACTGAACGATTATCAAGAGAACAAGATATTGCAAAAGATAAATACGAGGCACAAGATGTATCTCAAAAATCAGTAGAACAACAACAAGCTGATATTGCTGAAGTAGTTGCTGATTCCGCAAAATTAGTAGCTGAATCAAAAGAAATCAAACCAGAAGACTTATTACCAAATGATGATGCTGCAGACCAATGGGCTTCAGTAAATCCAATTGGTGTTGGTTCATTAGAACTTAAAAATATGGTTGAATCTGCACAACACTTAGGCGTAGACACACAATCAAACAGTTTAAGAAACGCAAATCAACAACTCCGTTCTGAACCACCAAACCCAATCCAAACTGTATCAATCTGGAATAACTCAACAATGGGCCCAGATATGTTCAGACGTCCATTAGAAATTAACTAAATTAATTAATTAGTTATATCTTAGTAATAATATTTAAATATTATATTTAAATATTATATTTAAATATTATATGATATATAATGGTTTATATTTACATTCTTGAATTAGAACAAAATAAATATTATATTGGAAAAACAAATAATCCAGATATTAGATTAAATAATCATTTTAATAATAATGGGTCTAAATGGACACAAAAATATAAACCATTAAAAGTAATTGATATTATTCCAAAATGTTGTAATTTTGATGAAGATAAATATACACTTATATATATGAGAGATAAGGGCATTGAAAATGTTAGAGGTGGTAGTTATTGTAGAATTAATTTAACAGAACAAGAAATAGAACATATTAATAAACAAATTAATACAGCAAATGATGTATGTTATAAATGTGGTAAATCTGGTCATTTTATTAGAGATTGTGGAAAACAAAAACTTAAATGTAATAGATGTAAAAGAGTTGGTCATATTAAAAAAGATTGTCATGCTAAAACATTTTCAAATGGTAAAAGAATAATTTCAAATAGATATTTTTATACATATGATTTTGAATTAGATGAGTTTAAAGTTATTAATAATAAAAAAGATAAGAAAAAAGAAAAAAAATATATAGAAGAACAAGAAGAAAAAAATATAAAATTAATACATTCCGAAGAATTACAAAAACATATAGAACAAAAAAACTCATATAAAAATAATATATTTAGAAAAATATTAGCTTGTTTATTTGGATAAATAATGATTTTTAATAATTAGAAATCATTATACTATACTACTTACTTTATTACTAAATAAAGTATAAAATAAATCTTCAAGATATTTATCATTTACATATGTGTATTTAGAATTTAATATTTCTACATATGAATTTTTGTGTAGATAACCACGAATTACTACTTCTTTATATTTTAATAGAATTAAATTAAATTTTTCATTTTCTGTATTGTAAATAATTTTTATTAATCTACGTTTATTTTCATCTAAGTATAAAAAATATTCATCATTACAAAGTGAACAATGATATAAATATGTTTTATTATTAATTATATAAGTTCCTAAAAATTTAATTTTTTTTTTAGTTTTTATACATTGTAAGTTATTTGTTTTATATTTTAGTAATTCTTCATTTAATTCTTTTAATTTAATATGTTCTTGTTCTAAAAAAGAAGTTTTATCAAACATTATACTTTAAAAATAATTAAATTATATTTAATCAATTTTAATATTTTAAAATCTTCCAGTATCCATAACAAGACTTGGATTATGACGTAAATCATTAACAAAATAAGAATTTGAATTTGTACACATACCAGTATCTTCTTTGCATGTTGCTTGTCCATTATTATATAATGCATTTGCAAATAGATTAGTATCTCCATTTTTAATACCTAGTTCTGTTGTATTTGGCATAGTAAAAAAACGGTTTTGACTATTATTTCTATCATAGATATCATTAACATCTTTAAATAAGTTATGATTGAAATGTGTCTCTGTTAATTCTTTAACTTCTTTAGTTGGTTCACATGCAGGTAATCTTTCTTTATAAACACCAATATCAGTTAATAATGTATTCATAAATGGATTATCTTTTGAAGGAGGAGTACATTTTGGAATTTCAAATCCTTCTGTTTTATCTTCTTCTAATTGAACATTATTGTATTTATAAATGTATAAAGTTACTAATGCGACAAAAACAGGTAATAAAATCATATTTAATGACCTTCTATATAGTGATAAAATAAAACTGGTATAAATAGAAAATCGTAGTATAGAATTAAGTTTTTCATTATATGTCATTTTATCTACTGGGAAAAAATCTGTTAATTTATCTTGTGCAAATATTATACGAGGATATCGAAACCAAAAAGGGTCATTATCATCAGATAATTTGGGTTTAATTTCAAGATTATTTTCAATTTCAGTAGTATCCATTAAATTATATTATATATTTAAATAACATTTTATATTTAAAATTATTTAAAAAATAATATTAATATTTACAAACTTTCGCATAATTAAATTAAAATTTATTAAATAAATTAAATATATAATTCTTTTTATGAGTGCACAATTAGTAGTCGGACCAAACTCATCTGCAAGTTTAATTCGAACAACATCTGCATTTACTGTAGATGATATTACTACAAATGGATTAAGTATTGGAACAACTATTTCTGTTAATGGTTCAATGGATATTGGTGGTTCATTAGGAGTAACTGGTGATATTAATGCAACTGGTGAATTTCAACTAGATGGTTCATCTGTATTAACAAATACAACACTCGGTTCAGGTGTTGTTAATTCTTCATTAACAAGTTTAGGAACATTAACAAGTTTATTAGTTTCAGGGGATGTTAATTTAGATGGGAATACTCTTGTTGTTGATAGTACTAATAATAATGTTGGTATTAATACTACACCAAATGTTGCTTATTCTTTAGATGTTAGTGGTGATACTAATATTGATGGAAATGTTACTGTTACTGGTGATTTAACAGTAGATGGTGTATTAACTACATTTGCAACAGTTTCTTCTTCTATTACACAAACATTTTTAAAATTAGCGGAAGATAATGGGAATGATATTGTTGATACTGGTGTATATAATTTATATAATGATGGTGTATCAAAATATGCTGGTTATTTTAGAGATGCAACAGATAAAAGATTTAAATTTTTTGAAGGTAGTCAAGTAGAACCATCTACAACAATTGATACTGGTGCAACTGGATATTCTTTAGCAAATGTAGAAGTTGATACTTTATATACTTCAAATATAGATGTATCAACACTTGCAGATATTCAAGATTTAAATGTTACTGGTGAAATCACTTCAACAGATATTACAATTAATACAAATACACTTGTTTCTGATTCTGGAAATAATCGAATTGGTATTAGTAATGCAACTCCATCATATACATTAGATGTTGGTGGTGATACTAATACTTCTGGTGTTTATAGACTAGATGGAACAGAAGTATTATCTAATAATTCATTAGGAACTGGTATAACTTCATCAAATTTACAAGTTCTTGGTAATTTAGAAAGTTTAAATATAGTTGGTAATTTAACAGTTGATACTAATACATTATTGGTTAATTCTACAACTAATCGTGTGGGTATTAATAATTCAACACCATCCTATCCATTAGATATAAATGGTAATGTAAATACAACAGAAACATATAATGTAGATGGTGTTGAAGTATTAAGTGGAACGACTCTCGGTTCAGGTGTAGTAAATTCATCATTGACAAATGTTGGTATATTAACTTCACTAGAAGTAAGTGGTGATTTAACAGTTGATACTAATACATTATCTGTTAATTCTTCTACAAGTCAAATTGGAGTTGGTACTACTAATCCATCTAATAAATTACATGTATCAGAAGATAATAGTTTAGCAACACAACAATTAACATTAGAGAATCAATCACTATTAGGAAGTGCCGGATTAGAGATTACACATAATTCAAATACATCTACAATATCACAAGAAACAGATGCATTTAGATTATCTGCATCTGATAAATTATATTATATGGCGAGTGATGTAAATGGACAACACTTATTTTTTACAGCAGGTGTTAGTGAAGCAAGAATGGCGATATTAGAAAATGGACAAGTCGGTATTGGAACTACAAATACAAATTATTCACTTGATGTTAGTGGTGATATTAATTTTTCAGAAACATTAGATATAAATGGAACTGAAATTATTTCTAGTACTGGAATAACAACAACAAATCAAACTCTTCATCTTAATAGTAGTGATAAAATAATGGGAAATACAAATAATATACAATTTTATACAAATAATACTTTACAAACAAATCTAGATGAAAATGGTAATATTAATTTAATAAATGGAAATATTGGTATTGGGACATCAAATCCATTATATTATCTTTCATTAGGTGTTTCTAATTTAGGTATTAGTACATCAAATGCAAATACAGAAATGACATTTTATACAGAAGGTGTTGAAAGACTACGCATTGATAATACTGGTAAATTAGGAGTAAAGAATACAAATCCCCAATATACTATAGATATATTTGGTGATATTAATTTTACTGGACAACTTTATCAAAATAGTTCTCCATTTATATTACCAGATGGTATTTGGATTCAAAATGATTCACATATTTATAATAGTAATTCGGGTAATGTAGGTATTGGAATAACAGAACCAACACAAAAATTAGATGTAGTCGGAAATACAAATATAAGTGGTAATTTAACTGTTGATACTAATGTATTATATGTTGATAGTAGTAATAATAGAGTTGGTGTTAATAGAACACCATCATATGAATTAGATGTGAATGGAAATGCAAGAATTGGTTCAAGTGGAGAAGAAGCAAAAATTGGATATGTTGGACATAATGACTGGGCTGGATTTGCAGCCGCTAATTTTGCAACTTCTGGTGGTTATTGTTTAATACAAAATAATTCAAGTGGAGAAGTTATATTAAATAGACCATCTGGACAATCGATGTATTTTCGTAGAAATAATAGTAATGATATGTTAATAAACAGTTCTGGATATATTGGTATGGGTCAAAGTAATCCATTAGGAAGATTACATGTGAAAGCAACAAATAATGACGATGGTGGTTCTTTAGGTAATTATAATCGAGCTTGTATTATTATGGAAGGTAGTGCTTCGTCAGCCAAATGGGCTATGTCTATTAACAATACTGCAGATGAATTGATTTTTTCATATAATTTAGCTGACCGTGGTTATTTGAGAAATGAAGCCAATGTAGGGGCTATTGATTTTACTGGACAACACAGAAGTAGATTTAGTGAAAATAATGATACGTATTTAGAAAATATAGAAAATTATATTGGTATGATAGTATGTTCTACTGGTTTATATAGTGAAGATTTAACTATTAATCAAGCTTTGCCTTTTGTTGAATTATCAACAATTCAAAATGATAAAAAATGTTATGGAGTTATATCAGAAGGGGAAGATATAAATGACGATACACGACGTTATGAGGTAGGTGTTTTTGGAACAGTAGTAAATAAAGAAGAAGGTGATAATAGAGTAATTATTAATAGTGTAGGTGAAGGAGGAATATGGGTATGTAATGAAAATGGACCATTGGAAAATGGAGATTATATTACAACATCAAATAATAAAGGATACGGAATGAAACAAAATGATGATTTATTACATAATTACACAGTAGCAAAGATTACTTGTAATGAAGATTTTAGTGATATGACTAATGGAAGAGTATTATCTAATGGAATTAAATGTAAGTTTGTAGGTTGCACATATCATTGTGGATAAATTAATAAATAAAATTAAATAAAATTAAATAAAATTAATATAAATATTTAATTCATATATTAATTTATATAATTTTTATGGGAGACAACACAATAGTATTTTATAGTAAGTTTTGTGAAAATAGCAAACATTTATTACATTTATTACATAGTAATAATTTACTTGATAAGGTTACAACATATTATTGTATTGATAATGTAAATAATAATGGATTTCGTCGTGATTTACCACCATTTTTAAAAGTTGTCCCTTCAGTAATTACTCCAGATTCACCAAAACAAATATTAGAAGGAAAAGACGCATTTATATGGATTAATTTCTTGATAAAGAAATTCATAAAGGAAAATGATACAGTATCTGCTTGTAGCATAGATGATAATTTTTGTTCTTGGGATTCAGATATAAATAAATCAAATAAAACACTGACTGAGATTATTGAAGAAGATGACCCAAACTCACTTGATACAATGTTTGGTGGAGCAAGTATTACCGGAATTAAAGAAGGAGATGTTACAAAACCATTACAAGATTCTGGAGATGGTGCAAGTAATTCAAAAAGATTAGAAGAAATTCAAAAAATGAGAGCTGCACAAGATTCAATGTTTAATCAAAATAATCCAAATAATCGAAAATAAATATATTTTAATACGTTTATTAAACATATTAAAATTAAATTATGTTCTAGCTCCAATTCTTGAACTATAACCGATTCCTTCAATTTTTTGAATTTCTTCTGTTATAACTAATGTAAAACTATGATTTCTATCATTAAATATAACTTCTGTTCCATCATTATAAACAAATTGAATATCTATTTCATTTAATGATGCAAGTGGTGTATCTAAAAATACTTTTGTTCCACCTGCAAAACCATTAAACATTGATGATGAACTAGAACCGACTAATTGTATTTTTGCAAATGCATTTGATATACTATTATTTGACATTGCAAGGTCTCCACCTATAATATTTGATGTCATTACATAATATTGATTCCCAATTAAATCAATTGCTGCATTGATATCTTTGATAATAATATCTCCATTTTCATCTTCATCTGTTATATTTGCATCAATCCAATCAGATAATAATTGACCACCTACATCTGTTGTATAATCTCTAAAACTTAATGGAACTGAAAATGTAAAACTATCTTCAACTGTTATATACCATCCAGATGGGTCTGCAAGTTCACCTGCAAATTGTTTTGCAATATTTATATCATCTGTAGTTTGAGGATTTGCACCAGTATAAATATGTGTATATGGTTCAATTGTTGTATCAATATTATATAATAAATAATTTGAATCATACATGAAGATACGGTCTCCATCACTTAATAAGTGTGGAGTTGTTGTTCTTATATTTGTTCTATTTGCATCAACTGGATTTTGATATACCTTATTTATTTTAAGACGTCTATCGGTCGCCAAATCAGTTTCTGAACCATAATTAAAAATTTCTTCTGTATTTTCAATTGTACTATTAAATTCAGTATCTTCTGCAGAAAATCCCAATATTTCTGATGGATTAAACGGTTGTGAAAATAATAATCTAAATGGAGAACCAATTCCAATATTTACAGCATCTCCTCCGGCAGTTGCATCATTTGATGTTGCAACTATACTAACATCAATTGTAAATGTATCATTATCTATTTTTTCAAGAACTACATGCTCACCATTAATAATATTTGCAGGAATACCATCAACTTGAATTGAATTAGATATTGTAATACGATTTCCCGGAAGAAATGGATGTGATGAATAAGTAACTGTTATAATAGAAGACCCAGATGTAACTGAAAATGGATTAGCAAATGTTGTAAAACTAATATTTGAAATAGTAACAGTATCTGTGAGTGCATCAATTGATACTACAAAATTAGGATATAAACCATTTGCTCTTTGAACTTCATTCATTCGATTTTCTATTTCGGTTGCCAATGTTGTTTCTGTATAGTTTCCAGGAGTTAATGTTGCACTATAAACAATATAATCTCCTGAAATATCTTCTTGGATATTCCATTGAATAATATTGTTCCGTTGAGAAACTGGAGTAGATTTAATTAATTGTGAAGTATTTACAAATTCCGTATTTGCTAATTGAATTTTTGATATATTTTGATATCTTTGACTTGATAAATCTATTTTATAACTTGATGGATTTGGATATAATGTTAAATCTCTATCTCGACTATCGATTGAAATACTTCTTACTCTTTCTATCACAAATCGTTGTAATGGATTTGAAGTTTGTTCAATTAATTTTGCAGATACAGATGGGTCATTTAATACGCTACCACTATCATTATTATATCGTGATGTTGATGTACTTCTTATAAAATCTTGTTGAGTAATACCATTTTCAATTGGTAATTTATTTCCACCAGTATTTACATAATTAATAAGTGGTTCAGAATTATCAATAATTTTATTAATTTGTTTTGAACTAGTATTAAAGTTAATTTGTCCTAAATCATCATCTGCTTTTCCTTCATCTTCAAAATATTTTCGAAAATTTTCTCTATCTTTTGCATATCCATCTGGATTTTTTTTAATATTATAAACATTTTTATCAACAAATTTTAAATCAAATAATTTATTAGTATCACTCATTAAAGAATATAATAAATATATTTTATATTATTATATTTTTTTTAAAACGTTTTAAGTATTATCATTTACTATTAAATAATAATGGATAAATATATTCCAAATAATTTAGATTCATTTTATGGGAATGAAGAAGTTATTAAATTATTAAAAAATATTTTTTCAAAAAAAAATAATTATTTTCCAAATTTATTATTATATGGTGAATGTGGAACAGGAAAAACATCAATGTTAAATATTATAAAAAAAGAATTAAATAATTATAAAGTTGTTAAAATTAATTTATTAGAAGATTTTAAAAAGAATAATTTACCAATACTTATTAATACATTAAAAACACCAGTTAAAAAGATAATATCAATTGATAATTGTTTAAAACTTAAATTGGACCATCAAAATATTATAAAAAGTTTAATTAAAAAATATAATAATCATAATGTTTTTATTGTATGTTTAAATGATAAGTCAAATATCAATGACCAATTTAATAATATGTTTATTACAATTAATTTTAAAGTTGTATCTAAAAATTCAAAAATGTTATATTTACAAAATATAATTGAAAAAGAGAATATTAAAGTAAATTCTAAAATTATAAATCATATTTGTGATATTTCAAATAATTTTAAAGAATTAATCAATAATACATTTTTATTATTAAGTTATTATAAAACAGATATAGATATTGAGGATATTTTTGATACATCTGAAAAATTATTATCATTTAAAATAATAAAATTGTGTGATAAAAAGAAAATGAAAGAAGTATTTAAATTAATAAATAAGTTAATTGAGAAAGGATATTCTGAATATAATATTTTATCAATGTTAATAGCATATATTGAATTATATGATGATATAGATTATGAAAAGAAGATAAATTATATCAAGTCCATTACATTTACACAATTAAAAATATTTACACAAAATAAAACATATCCTCAATTAATTTCACTAATTGCTCGTCTTTGTTTATATTAAAGAATATTTTAAATATCCTTTAATTATTTCTTTACAATGTAATATTTTGGTTTAATTTGTTTTACATTATTATATAATGTCAATAATTCTTTTGTTATACCATTCTCTTGTGGATAATTGATATAATCATTATAATAATTAAATGTTTGTTTTCTATCAAAATTAGTTGATTTTTCCATTACTTTTTGTGTTTGAATAATATTATTTACATTATTTATATATTTTTTATATTCAATTATATCATTTGATGTTTTACATATATCCTTATATGTATTTTTGGTTTCTGTAATCTCATCTAACATATTAAGAATATTCATATCATTATTTAATAAAGTTAATAACTCTACAAATAATTGATAATGTTTTTTAGAACCGAATGTTTCTTCATTTATTCTTAAAATATATTCTTCAATTGTATATCTTTGTTTATATTTTTTTGTATTATTAATACTATTATATAATAATAAATAATCACTATGTTTATAAGATGTATTATTATCTTTAATTTTAAAATTATCAATTTGAAATTCAACTACTCCATCTGTTAATTGAACTGTAAATACTTCATTACATACTTTTTTAAAATCTTTTACATTTGTAATATAACGATTATTAAAATAAAATCCAGTTGGTTTATTTTCATTAATAAGATTATTAAGATAACTTTTTTTATCATTTAAATCTAATAATAATGTTGTTCTTGCTTTATTATATTTTTGTAATTCTTCATTATATAAACTTTGTAATTTTGCTTCAATAAAATCACTATCTTTACTAATATCCATTGCCAACATTGTTGGAGTAGAACTTCGTAAATCACACATATAATCACATAAACTAAAATCTCTTTCGTGTCCAATGGCACATCCAATTGGTATTTTTCTTTGATAAATTCTTTCAACTAAATCGGCATCATTAAATTCATCTAAATCAATCGCACTACCTCCACCACGCGTAATTAAAATAATATCAGGTTGATATTTTTTACTTTTTTCAAAAAAATTAATTGCTTTAATAACATCAGTCGCACAATTAATTCCTTGAACTGCAACATCATATTGATAAATATTTCCATAAAAAAATCTTTTTTGTAATGTTCGTTTAAAATCGTGTAATGCTTCACCTTGTAATGAAGTGATTAATCCAACTTTTTGAATATTATTTAAATTAACTGGTAATTTTTTTTCAAAATATTTTAATTCGTTAAACATTTTATATTTACGTTGAAAATCAGTTTCTTGAGTTTGTTCTTTAATCATTTTAAAAACAGTAAATGAATATGAATTATTAAGTTCATATAATCCAAGTTTTCCTTTAACTGTTATAATATCACCATTTTGTAATGTATAATTATTTTTATCTTTTGTTCCTTTCCACATAATACATTTGATTGTAGTTTTATCTTCAATATCTTTTAATGCGAAATAATAATGTTTTTTATCTGATAAATTTTGAACTTCTCCAGATATACTAAATCCATTTGGAAATGCCATCTCAAAATTATTTTTTATAATTTGTGTAAATTCAGAGATGCTTAATGTATTATTCGGCATTAT
>Ga0181606_10003579_pt1 | contig 13111 bp, 13 predicted proteins | sample 041ome_10_FD_132994 | JGI IMG/M metagenome (GOLD analysis project Ga0181606, IMG submission 132994) | Coastal salt marsh microbial communities from the Groves Creek Marsh, Skidaway Island, Georgia - 041412US metaG (megahit assembly) | ecosystem: Environmental > Aquatic > Marine > Intertidal... | reverse complement strand
GCGCGATTTTTTGTCTGGGCTCCATAAAATCAGCGGCGGGTCGAGGGACACGCTTGCAAAACTATTGGCGATGATGGCCGAGGGCCCATCGGGCCCAATGGCGGTGATGACCGTAATGCCCGTTGCGAAGCGTCCCAGCGCATTACAGTAGTTTTTGATATTGTCCCCGGGCACAAAGTGATGAAGTTCAGCAAGCTCGGCCATTACGCAACCTCCCGCCCAAGGGCCGCTGTATAAATATCGAACCAGGTTTCACGGTCGATTACTACTTTTGTGGCATCGGCTAAATTGGCAATGCGCTGTAAATTATTGGTGCCCATAACGGGGATCGGCTTAGACGGATGATGCAAAAGCCATGCGATGGCAACAGCAGCCGCGTCGACATTTTGGGCCGAGGCGATCTCCGACAATTTTGCCATCAACGGCGCATGGGCATTGCTGAAAAGCGCCCCACCGGCAAGCGGCGACCATGCCATAGGCGGAACCCCATGCTCTTGCAAAAAGGCAATGTCGCCATTGGTGAAGGGCTCATGCGCAACCACACTGAGTTCAATTTGGTTGGTGGCAAGTAAGTTATCCATCGCCGATTGGAGGAGCGACCAATCCCATGGCCGGAAGTTGGACACGCCGACAGCTGCCACTTTGCCACTGTCGATCAGATCATCCAGCGCTCGACCTGTCTCCACATGATCCATGAGGGGGTCGGGACGATGAATGAGCAGAAGATCGATTTGCTCAATGTTCATGAGCTTGAGCGATGTCTCGACGGACGCATGGATGTGCGCGCGGGTTGTGTCGTAATATTTGACCCGAGCCGATGCATAGCGCCCCACCGGCGCAACAATATCGCATTTGGTAATGATCTCAACTTTGTCGCGCAAGTGAGGGGCTGCCTGAAAGCAAGCACCCAACAACGCCTCGGCGCCATAATCGCCATAGATATCGGCTTGGTCCATCGTTGTGATATCCTGCGCTAAGCAGGCTTCTATTTTGGCCTGGATATGGGCTGGCGAGGTATCCGTGTCATCGCCCAGCCGCCACATGCCATACACCAAGCGCGACACGCTCTGGCCCGATGCAAGATCAATACGCTCCATCATACCCGCACCCCATTTCCAAGAGGTGTATCCGGCACGCTGTCTGGAACGCGACCATAAGCGTGCGGCAGTGAGCAGGTTTTTAACTGCGGCAGGATCCGTTTGCCGAACGACTTGCACTCGTCCATATGCGGGTATCCAGATAGAATAAAGGCTCGTATTCCCATTTTTTTATACTCTTCAATTTTGGACATAACCTGATCCGTGGAACCGACCAGGGCGGCGCCACAGCCGGATCGGGCGCGGCCAATTCCTGTCCATAAATTATCTTCGACATAGCCAAATTGATCGGCTAATTCCCGCGCGCGCGTCTGATGCGCCACACCGAGGCTAATGCTATCATGGGCGCGGTCTCGAATGAGTTGCCCATATTCATCATCGAGCTTTGAAACGAGATGATCTGCATATTCCCGAGCCTCCGCTTCCGTGTCGCGAACGATCACGTGCACGCGCAAGCCATAATCGATCACGCGATTATAATTTTCGGCGACCGCGTGAACCGCTTTCATACGTTCCGCAATTTGCTCTTTGGGTTCTGGCCACATTAAGTAAACATCGCAGTGACGTCCGCAAAGTTCGAGCGCGTCAGGGGAGTATCCGCCGAAATACAACAGAGGCCCGCCTGTTTGATAGGGCCGGGCGGGAGCCGTTGTCAGTCCCGAAAAATTATAAATCTCACCAGAATAGTTAAACTCATCTTGGGTCCATGCCTGTTTCAAAATCTCAACAACTTCATGCGACCGTTTGTACCGATAGCTGCTGTCAGCCACTTCGCCTGGAAAATCCGAGCTGATGACATTGAGGGTCAGGCGTCCTTTTAACATGTGATCGAGCGTAGCAACGGTACGGGCAAGCATGATCGGCTGCATCTCACCACACCGAATGGCCGCCAGCATATTGATTGAGCTGGTGATCGGCGCACAGCCCGCCACAAAGGTCAATGTGTCCTGTCCCACTTGGTAGGATGATGGGCAGAGTATGTTTCCAAAACCCTGAGCCTCCGCTTCGAGCAGAATATCGCGGCAATGATCCCAATTAGAGCGCAAGGCGCCATCGGGCACTCCTAGAAATTCATAATCATCGGAGCAAAGCGCAGAAAACCAAGACACCTCAACGGCATCGGAGTCTTCCATCTTCACTGGAACAACCGACATATCTACCTCCATATTAGATTTGAAGTTTATGTCATTTCATATCTTGCCAAAACTTCCAAGTATATTATATCAATATTGTATCAATTCTTGGGGGAAAAAGTGAGTCCAGACCGAACGCGGGCATTGCCGAAGACCATTCAGGTGAGCGAAATGCTCATTCGAGAGATTGCGGCGGGTCGGTATCCGGATGGCAGCCGTCTTCCAACAGAACGAAAAATGGCCGAAAGCTTGGGCGTTGCCGTCGGCACACTTCGCCGAGCTTTGGCGATTTTGGAAGAGCGCGGTCTCCTTCGTCGCGTGCAGGGATCGGGAAATTATGTGGAAGCCAAGACCGAGGTTCAAAGCGTTTACGAGTTTTTCCGCCTTGAACTAATCGGCGGCGGCGGTTTCCCCACGGCAGAGATTCTCGAAGTTCAGCGTCTTCAAAAAGATAGTTCTCTTCCCTTTATCGGCCCAGGCACCCGGGCGCATCGTATACGCCGGCTGCGCTATCTCGACAGCATGCCCGTTGTGCTCGAGGAAATATGGCTCGATGGACGATTTGTCGACTGGATCTTGCAAGATGATCTGCGGGACTCGCTTTACTATTACTATAAAGAAAAGCTTAAAGTGGTCATCGCTTCGATCACCGATCAAGTCGGTGTTTCGGAGGTACCCGATTGGTCTCCAGACACCTTTAATCTATCGCCCGGAACGCCCTGCGGTCTGGTCGAACGCCTTGGCTATGATCAATCGGGCGAGGTCGTCGAATTCTCAAGAAACTGGTTCAACCAAAATATCTGTCGATACACAAACAGACTCGGAAAAAGGCAAGCATCATGACACTAAAATATGGACTCATTGGTTGCGGAATGATGGGCATTGAACATCTGCGTAACATTGCTCTCTTGGACGACACAGAGGTCACCGCCCTTTATGATCCATTTGCGCCGCAGCTTCAGGCTGCACAGGCGCATGCTGAGAACGCCAAAACATATGCGTCACTCGAGGAATTCCTCGAGCAGGCTGATGTCGACGCACTGGTGATTGCGAGCCCAAACTATCTGCATGTTCAACAGCTCGAAGAAATAGCCGCAAAGAAAACGATCCCTATTCTGTGCGAAAAACCCCTCTTCACTGATGTGCAGGACGCGCCGCGTGTCGCCAAGCTGCAAAAAGAATATGGCGCGCCCATTTGGGTCGCGATGGAGTATCGCTATATGCCCCCAATCGTGGCCTTGATTGAGCAAGCGGAGCGCGTAACCGGCGGCATTAAAATGTTGACCTTGCAAGAACATCGCTTCCCCTTCCTCGAAAAAATTGGAGACTGGAACCGGTTCAACAGTCGAACCGGTGGAACCTTTGTTGAAAAATGTTGTCATTTTTTCGACCTGATGCGGCTCATCTTGAAGAGTGAACCTATACGCGTCGCCGCCAGCGCCACTCAGTTCGTTAATCATCTAGATGAATCCTATAAGGGGAAGACACCCGACATATGGGATGGCGGCTATGTGATTTTCGATTTTGCAAATGGCGCGCGGGCGATGCTTGAACTGTCGATGTTCGCCGATGGGTCCAAATGGAATGAAGAAATTCATGCCATCGGACCGAAAGGAAAAATAGCCTGCCGCATGCCCGGGCCACAGCGTTTTTGGCCCAAGGAGCTGGGGCCGTCTCCTCAGCCTGAGCTGAGCATATATCCAAGATCGCCCAAAAAGCCCCAGACCACACTGGTTGAATTAGACGACACATTGATCAATGCAGGCGATCACCATGGCTCAACATTTTTCCAACACCAAAAGTTTTTGCAGATGATTGTGCAGGGCGGAACACCCGAGGTGGGTTTAGAAGATGGCATTCAGGCAGTGCGTATGGGCATGATGGCTCAAGAGGCGGCGGCGGCCCATCGGGTCATCGACCTACACCCCTCTGAGGGCACGATATGATCGATCATGTCCGGCGCGGCATGGCTCACTCGCAGTCTTGGATGAGCCGACTTTTGCCCGGTTTTTCTCTGGCCCTACTCGTTGCCATGTCGGGTCAGTTTGTCGCCGAGCACAGCAATGCGCCCTCAATGATGATGGCCTTACTGTTTGGGATGGTGATCAGCTTTATCTATGAAACCGATCCCAAGGTGCGACCGGGTATTGAGTTTTCTGCGGGCACAATTTTGAAATTTGGCATTATATTGCTCGGCGCGCGGATCAGTGTCGATGTTGTGACGGCGCTCGGGTGACAGGCCGTTTTTGTTGTTGTCTTTGGGCTGCTCGCCACTATCGCGATCGGGGTTTTGGTGGGTCGGGCACTGGGGCTGGACAAACATTTCTCCATTCTCACTGCCGGCGCTGTTTCGATTTGTGGGGCATCCGCCGCGTTGGCGATTTCGTCAGTGCTGCCAAAATCCGAGCATTCTGAAAAGCAATTATTTATTACGATTGTCAGTGTCACGGCGCTATCGACCGTCGCGATGATATTATACCCCGCGCTCCTGCAACAGTTTGAGGTTGGGGAAACGCTCGCTGGGCAAATTATTGGGGCCACGATCCACGATGTCGCGCAAGTGGTTGGCGCGGGCTTCTCGATATCTGAGCCCGCGGGCACAACGGCGACACTTGTTAAACTCCTACGGGTGAGCCTTTTGGCGCCCACGATCATTGTGCTCGCACTCCTGATGCGTCGGCACCTCAAAGCCACCAACCCAGACAGTCCGCACCCCCCGATTGTCCCTGCCTTTGTGGTTGGTTTTTTTGCGCTCGCGACGCTGAATAGCTTTGGTTTCGTTCCAGACGGCGTCAAAGAGGCAAGCGCCTTTGTGGCACGGGCAGCGTTATTGACGGCGATTGCAGCCGTGGGCCTGAAGACCAATCTGCAGCAGCTCCGATCGGTCGGCTACGCGCCGATTATTCTGCTGGTGGTCGAAACAGTCTTCATTGCTATTGTCGGAGCCGCTGGCTTTTTAATTCTCGGCCGTTAGGATAAACCTCAGTTCAACGCAGTGAGGGTTAGATGAGTACAGTCGAATTAGTGGGCGCCCCCGGGTCGCCCTATACGCGCAAAATGCTGGCGCTGATGCGGTTTCGAAATATCCCCTATCGCATTCAGTGGCAGAGCATTGGGCAAATCTTTAGCCCGGATGGCAAGCAACGTCCGGTGCCGAAAGTGCCGCTCTTGCCTTTATTCTTTTTGCCCAATGATGCGGGTGACGAAGAGGCGGTAACCGACAGCTCGCCGATTTTACGGCGTTTCGAAAAAGAGTTTAGCGGTCGCAGTGTTATTCCCACCGATCCCGTGCTGGCCTTTTTAAACTGGCTGTTCGAGGACTATGGCGATGAGTGGCTCACCAAGTCGATGTTTCATTATCGCTGGCATTATGAGCGTGATGCGCATCATGCGGGGTCGGTCTTGCCGCGATGGAGCATGGTAACCAGTTCGGATGCGGAGGTTGAACCGCTATCGCATGCCATTTCGTCTCGGCAAATCGAACGCCTGCGTTATGTGGGGTCCAATGCCTTAACGAAGGACACAATTGAAGGCAGTTTTTTCCGCTTCTTAACGCTCCTCAACGCTCACCTGCAAACAACCCCCTATCTGTTTGGCCACCGACCGAGCTCGGCCGATTTTGCGTTCTATGGCCAACTCACCCAATTGGCGCTTTTCGACCCCACGCCACGAGAAATTGTGGCGGGTCAATTTCCGCGCATCTATGCCTGGGTGGAAATTTTGGAAGATCTGTCAGGACTGGTGGTTGATGAAGCGGCGGGGTGGATCGATGTGTCGGGGGGACTGCCGCAAACGCTGCTCGATCTGATCCGTGAATTGGCGGAACTTTATCTGCCCTATTTGCAGATCAACTCGGCGGCCGTCATGCGCAAGGCCGAACTCGTAGATGGCGTCCTCGACGGGCGACCCTATCAACAAAATGCCTTTCCCTATCAGCACAAATGTTTGACGTGGATTCTGGAACAATATGAGGGGTTAGCGCCAGACGATCAAAAGCGGCTGGCCGCGGTCACCGATCAAGCTGGTTTGGTGGCTGCCCTGTCGGCTTGTCAACAAACGCTTCAGGAGGGTCGCTAGGCTTTTCTATTTGCTTGCATTGCCTTAGGCCAGAGACCTATTAGGTCAGAGACTTATTAAGTCAGTGCGGCGTTAGGCTCGCGCAAAGCCGTGAGAAAGTCATCCATAAAAGGACTGGGCAGCATATCCTTTCGCCGCGCCGCGCATATGCTAAACCGCAAGGGACCAGGAAAAGCAAAGCTGGCAAAATCGTCATTCGACCGCAAAGCGACGGCACTGCGCTCGGGTATTAACGTAAGCACATCGCTTTGGCGCACCATATCGAGACAGGCGGTTTGGCTCAGCAGCCGGTATTTTGGAAAATTGCTATCGCGCAAGGCTTCGGAAAGTGAGCTTGGCAGGGTCTGCTGGAAAAACAGATCAAAGCCAGCAATTGCCCAGTCATGAGGAATAATATCGCTGAGGTCGCGTCCGCTCTTGAGCACATGATGGCCTCGATGACACACCACCACATAAGGTTCGTCTATTATGGGAGTGATGTCGAGCTGACCACCATAGGGCAATGCCTGTAGCGTGTTGGCATGGATCAACATTAACTCGGCGCGTCGTTGAATGATATCTTCAGCCGCCTGTAAGGGCGGTTTGGTCTCAGCAGTGATGCGGGTGCGGACATGCTGTTGGCGTAAACGTAACAAGGCGGGGTGTACCAGCGTATCGAGAACAACCGGCCCGCACATCAGCCGAATGTGCTGATGTTCGCTGATCGCCGTGCGGCGCAAGGCTTCCGCCTGCGCCAGAAAACCGGGTACGTGATCGTATAATCGTTGCCCTGCGGCCGTCGGGCTGACGCGCCGCGTAGTGCGATAAAACAGCTGAACGCCCCATTTTTGTTCAAGTGACTGAATGCTTTTGGTTAGCGCCGCATGGGTCAGATGCACTTCATCCGCGGCTTGTGAAAAGCTTCGGAGGCGGAAGACCGCTTCAAAATGCTGAATTTGACGAATATCAAACATTATTAACTCAAGATAAATAAAATAGGCGATTTATTCAATTAATTTTTGTTTTAGGAGTTTCTATAGTCGAGGAAAGGGAGTCTTGTAATGGACATTCAGCAGCTGATTTCGGTCAAAGTAACTTTAATGGCGATACCGGTTTTCTTTCTCGCCATTGCGATTGAACTGATTGCCGTAAAATTCTTCGCGGCGCGGGGCACGCTGAACGCGCGTGATGATGGGGTCAGCATTTTCATGGGCTTGTTTTCGGTTCTGACCAATGGGGCGGCAGCGTTTTTAACCGTTGGCATGTTATATTGGGCACAAAATTACCAAATCACTGCATTGCCGCTGACGGCGAGCATTTTGGTCGCCTGTTTTGTGCTCGACGATTTGCGCTATTATGTTCATCACCGCATCGCGCATCGGTGTCGCTGGCCCTGGGCGATGCATATCATCCATCATTCGAGCCAACGCTTTTCTATGGCCGTGGCCTTGCGGCAGGGCTGGACGAAACACTTCACCGGCACAACCCTCCTTAAAGTGCCACTGGTGCTGATCGGGTTTGACCCGCTCATGGTCATCTTCTGCGGCGCACTGAACGCGGTTTATCAGTTCTTCCTGCATACGGATACAATTGGAAAAATGCCGAAATGGTTCGAAGCGGTTTTTAATACGCCATCACACCACCGTGTGCATCATGGCAAAAACCCGCAATATCTTGATGCCAATTATGCCGGCACGCTGATTATCTGGGACAAATTATTCGGCACATTTGTTGAAGAAGATTTGGCGGACAAGCCGCGCTATGGCTTGGTCAAAGATTTCGAGCATTACAACCCGTTCCGCATTTTTATCCATGAATATTGGGGCATTGCAAAAGACGTTATTCGTCCTGGCCTGTCTCCGTTGCACCGTCTCCTGTATGTCATCGCACCGCCCGGTTGGAGCCATGACGGATCGCGCCAAACGTCCTCCGATATCAAGCGCGCAGCCGGCTTGGTCGACGACGCACCTTCCTATCCGGCGGAATAAGGTCGCGCCATGGCGCATTACGCCCTATCGGAAATCTTAATCGTTCTGGCGGGAAGCTGGGCAATAATCCAATTAAATGCCGATGGACGAAAAGCGGCATGTATCGGCATCGGCTTATTCACCTTGGCGGCGGCGCTTGGTGTCGTTCGCTTTGGCCTGAGCGGGATCGTCGATGGGCTGATCGATATTCTTGCTGTGCCTCACCGTCTTGCCGGCACGTTAGGGGGCACTGCGGGTCTTGCCGCGCTGGTTTACGAAACCTATACACGTGGCACTTCCGGCCCGCTCGGTTTCCCATTGCGCACAATCTCTGGATGCGCCCTTGCCCTGGTTCTGGCATTTGCCTACCCCGCGCTGGCCGTGCCGTTTTTCCTCGCCTATATGTTGGCGTTCATTTTTATGGCCGCACGCTATGCTAACGCACTGGGGCACCAGCCGCTGGTCACGGTGGCGATAAGCGCGCTGATGTTGGTGAATGTTCTGGTGTTTCGCCAAGCCAGCTGGCTCAGCCCCGCCATGAGCTGGCACGTCTTTCATATTCTGGTTGCGATATGGCTGGTCGGACTGGGCTGGCTGTTCAAAGAAAGCCCCACAAAACAGGCTGCTGTCTAATTTTTGCGACCCTAAAAAGCCGCGGCGGCCCTTATTTGTTTCATGACACATAACAAAAAGAAGATAGAAAAAGAAGAATGTCAATGGAGCGGGCGATGAGATTCGAACTCACGACCCCAACCTTGGCAAGGTTGTGCTCTACCCCTGAGCTACGCCCGCGCTCCTTAGACCTACTGATCAATTGATAAATTGATCAATTGATCAACGCGGTTATGCACCATCGACCCAATTTTGACAAGAGGTTTGATCGCGCGGCCCATTGGGGGCTGGACATTTCAAAATTCGACCCCATTTACTGACTATGAGGCAGCCAAGCGCACCCATCATCTGCTCGGATGTGGCATAAGGGAATACGCAATAACCGTGCGCACTCGCAAGTCGGGCTGATGAGGTAAACGGGTTTAAATAATGAGGGACAGGAATGAATGAAGCAGTATCCCATATTGTGGATGTCACAACGCAAAGTTTCATGGCAGATGTCATCGAGACCTCAAAGACGCAGTTAGTGCTGTTGGATTTGTGGGCACCATGGTGTGGGCCGTGTAAGCAGCTCACGCCGATTTTGGAAAAAGTCGTAGCGGCGTCTAATGGTGCGGTCCGCCTCGCGAAGATGAATATTGATGAAGAGCCGGCTGTCGCGCAGCAACTTCAAGTGCAATCCATTCCGGCGGTTTTTGCGTTTAAGAATGGCCGACCGATTGATGGCTTTATGGGGGCACTTCCTGAAAGCCAGGTGAAAGAATTTGTCGAGCGCCATCTCGGCGACGCCCTCGGGCCCTCCCCCGAGGAAGCGCTGCTGGAAATGGCAAGCGCGGCGATGGCACAAGGAGACTATGCGCAAGCCGCCCAGGCCTATGGCCAATTACTGCAAGCCGACCCGGCCAATAAAGAAGCCATTGCAGGCCTGTCGCTCTGTTACATCCATACAGGGCAGCTCGATCAGGCGCGGGACATTCTCAATATGGTGCCCGCCCTAGAGCGCGAACGTGAGCCGTTAGCGGCTGCACAGGCGGCATTGACTTTGGCCGAACAATCCGCCCACCCCCAAGGTGATTTCAGCGAATTAGAAGCGCGCCTCGCAGAGCACCCCCAAGACTTGCAAGCGCAATATGATCTGGCCTTGGCCTATCAATCGGGAAATCGCATGCAAGAAGCCATTGATATGCTGCTCGCCATCGTCGCTCAGAATAAAGAGTGGCAGGACGGTGCGGCGCGAACCCAATTACTCACTGTTTTTCAGGCGCTCGGATTTGACCATCCCCTCGCTGTAGAAGGGCGGAAGCGCCTTTCATCACTCTTATTCGCTTAACGGATCGGAAACCAGATTATGCCAGCGCCTTCACATTCCATTGACGAGCTTCCTGAAGTCATTCCCGTTTTTCCACTTTCGGGCGTGTTGCTTTTGCCGCGCGGGCAATTGCCGCTCAATATTTTTGAGCCGCGTTACTTGAAAATGCTGGACGATGCATTGGGGCGTGGGCGTTTGATCGGCATGATCCAGCCCTCCGACGATGACGAAGATCAGCTCGTGTCGGTTGGCTGTTTGGGGCGCGTGAGCTCGTTTAGCGAGACGGAAGATGGTCGAATGATTATTTCCTTAACTGGCGTGTGCCGGTTTCGGGTGGAAGAGGAAGTGCCCACCACAACACCCTATCGACAAGTGCGCGCGAGCTATCGGCCCTATGCCGATGATCTCGTTGCTGAGGCCGGTTCGATTGATGTTGATCGATCGGCCTTGGTTGATGTGCTGACGCGATATTTGGATATGACAAATTTATCGGTCGACTGGGACTCGGTTCATGCGGCGTCAAACGAAACGCTCGTCAATTCGCTGTGCATGATCAGCCCTTATGGGCCGCGCGAAAAGCAAGCGCTTCTCGAAGCCACCAGCCTGGCCGAGCGGAACGAGATCTTAGTGGCGCTCACGGAAATGGCATTGGCACGAGGCCAAAGTAACGATAATAATGCCGGTACCACTGTTCAATAGCCGATGTCTGGAAACACGATGTCCAACACACCTGAAGATGTCTCACCGCCCGCCTTTGATGAAAAATTGCTCGACCTTCTGGTCTGCCCGAAAAGCCATAGCGCGCTCCGCTATGATGCGGAACGACAGGAGCTGATCAGCGAAAAATCAGGCCTCGCCTATCCCATTCGATCTGGCATTCCGATCATGTTAATTGATGAGGCCCGGCGCCTTTAGATCTGGGCGATTTGATCTTGCGACCCAGCCCGCATCAAACGCGGTGCCGGGTGTCCTCCGGACTGGGCCTGCTGGATCAGAAAATCGTTCAGAGCGGGCACATAGCTCGACAGTCTGCCCGCCATTGAGAACAGGCCCGTAGCCCGCGGAGCCAAATGATAAAGACTGTGGGTCAAGCCAAACAGGGTCGCGGCATCGGCGCGACGGGCACAACTATAGCGCTCGGCCAATCCGGGATCGCCGGCGCCCAAACCGGTTCGCCGGGAAACGGTGAGCGCTTCAACTAATCCAGCAATATCACGACAATTCAAATTAAATCCTTGCCCAGCCATCGGGTGAATGCGATGCGCGGCGTCCCCGAGACGGATGAGCTGTCCGTCGGCAAAAACATCCGCCAAATAATAAGCCAGCGCCTGCGTTTGGCGAGGCCCCGCCTCTTCAAGCGTTCCGCACGGGGCGTAATCATTTAAGACGACGCTTAAGCTGGCTAGAAAAAGATCAGACGCAACCGACCGCATCGCCTGAGCGCGGCGACGCGGCAAAGACCAAATCAGCGCGCGATCGTGGGGATCCGGCAATGGCAGCAAGGCGAGGGGACCGCTGGACAAAAAGATTTGCCGAGCGTCGCCCTCATGCGGCTGTGAGAAACGCAAACGACAAATAAGAGCATCGGCCTCATAATCGCCGGACAGGCTGGCGAACACTGGAGCGGAAGGCGGCCGACAGTCGATGATGCGGGCAGCTCTTAGCGACGCAGCGCTTTTATCCTTTCCATCGAGATCTCTTATAGCGAAATCCTCTATGCTGAAATGCTCTATGCCGAAATGCTGGGTATTAAGATCTGTCACCTGTTCATCGAAAAACGGGCTGGTTTGGCTCAAAGCGACAGGTTCAAAAGCGTGCGCAATCGCTTCCGCCAATGCGCGACGGCACACAATATGAGCGAGGGGCGCCTTGTCCTGCAGCACATTGCTAGGCGATCCAGGCCGCATGTCGAGGATGGCGGGGTCGAGCTTCTGCATGTCTTCGCTCATATCAGAGCTCATATCAGGGCTCATATCAGAGCCTGTACCAGAGCTCATATCAGGGCTCGTATCAGGGCTCGTATCCTCGCTGGCGTCAGCGGCCAATATGTAAGCGGGTCGAGACCGCGGAGCATCATCGAGCCACATCGCCGTCACAGCCTGGCTTTCGGGAAGTTTAACCCCCAAATTTTCGAGAAAAAGAACCGTGCTTGGGCCGAGCGCCAAAACCGATTGAAACGCCTGTTCTTCAGACGTCCCCTCGTCAGGTAACCGCGCTGTATCTGCCTGAGGATCCATCGCCACTGACCAGCCGGCATGGGTCAGAGCTAAGGCCGCGAGTTGCGCGGTCATCCCTTTACCCTTAATCACCATATCCACCAATGGCTGGGTGCCGGGCCTTATTTCTGATCCGGGGGCTTGCCCAGGCTGATTTGCGTGATGCGTCATGTGACCTTGCCAAATTTTCTGCCGCGCACGGCTCAACAGACTATAGGCGCAGGAAAGCAGTTCGAGCAAGAACCGATCATTTCGTCTCAATTCTCACAATAATCTGTCAATTATGCCGCAAATTTAATCGCCCATCCCGTACCAGTGATTAAATTTCAGGCAAACTTATAGGCCTTTGGGATCAGCAAATCCTGATTTGTACCCTGGCGCTGGAAAAAGCCCGCATAAGCCGCGCGTCAGGCGGTGGCTCGATAGGCGGTTTTCATGGTTAGCGTGGCACAGTTTCTGTATCTAACCGGGTTTAAGGGAGTAGCTCGATATGTCTCAAACTACTGGCGGCGACGTCTTTTTCATCCTGATGGGAGCAATTCTCGTCTTTGCAATGCATGCCGGTTTCGCTTTTCTTGAAGTGGGGACCGTCCGCAAGAAAAACCAGGTCAATGCGCTGGTTAAGATTATTTCCGATTTTGGAATGTCGACTGTGGCTTATTTTCTGGTTGGCTACACGGTCGCCTATGGTGTCGATTTCTTCACTCCCGCCTCCGTTTTG
>Ga0181606_10003577_pt1 | contig 13119 bp, 12 predicted proteins | sample 041ome_10_FD_132994 | JGI IMG/M metagenome (GOLD analysis project Ga0181606, IMG submission 132994) | Coastal salt marsh microbial communities from the Groves Creek Marsh, Skidaway Island, Georgia - 041412US metaG (megahit assembly) | ecosystem: Environmental > Aquatic > Marine > Intertidal... | reverse complement strand
TCTTAAAACTTACAAAAACACCCTCAACAAGTCCCACATCTGCAATCATTCCCTCGATTACTTCTAATCCGAAAACAGCCGGAACAACTTCTCGCTTACCTGTGGCCAAATTATCAATAACAAGAATTTCATGGCCTTGAGGAAACCAATGCTCTATAAGATTAGAACCTAAACAGCCTGCACCCCCTGTAATTAGAATCCGCATATCAATTACTTCTTATCTTGTAGACGCAAGTGCGTGTACTCACCCAAAGTGCCATGTACCTTGTAATAAGACATTGCATCTGAAACGGTTTCTTGCAAAGGCGTAAATTCGATGTCTCCAAAATCCTTAAAGGTCCTTGCTGGGTCCAGCAAGATTGAAAATACATCATCTGGCCCCAAAGGCTTCACCTCAGCTTTTGGTTTTCCTGGCACATCGAGAGCTTCGACTACTGCATCATATAACTCTTGAATGGCAACATCCTTACCAGAGGAGAAATGGTAAGCTCCATGCCCAATACCATCAATTGCTCTTAGCGTCACTCTAGCCAAATCTTTTACGTAAACAAAATCTCGACGTGCTTCGGTAACGAAACATTGCTTTCCATCTTTCAATCTTTGGTAGAAGATTGGCAGCGGACCTGCAACATTACGAGGACCTACCACATTGGCAAGGCGGAATGTCACAAAATCTACACCCGATAATTCCAAATAAAATTCGTTAGTAGTTTTTGAGATAGCATAACTGCTGCTACTAGGATTGCGTGGGTGATCTAAACGAATTGGTTGTTGGCTGGGCTTTAAACCATAGCAAAGTGCTGTCTGAAAATATACAAATCGTTTGACCCCAAATTTTTTAGCAGCATCGACTATATTTGCTCCACCGACGCAATTGGTCAGAGTATCGTTGAACCAATCATCTGGATCCTTATAGGAGGCCGCCGTGTGAACAATCGCATCGGGTTTAAACTCACCCACTAGTTTTTCAACCAAGACCTTATCAGAAATCGTATCGATGACAACTTTTAAATTTGGATGATCTTGAAGGTGCTCGCGTCTTCCAGTGGCAAGATTATCTATCACAACCACTTGATCGCCTCGCTCGAGCAACATCTCAACAATGTGAGAACCAATCTGCCCTAATCCACCTGTTACAAAAATTTTTTTCATTTTATGCTTCCTGTTTTAAAATTTGATTAATAATTTGTTGTGATGCATTCCCATGACCATAAGGGAATTCACTCACTGTTTGCGGGATAGCTTCCCCATAGCTTTTAAATGCCTCAAGAATTTTCTCATCATTTGCACCCGTGAGCTTATTCCAACCTAAATTAACAGTCTCGACCCATTCCGTTTCATCTCGCATGGTGATACAAGGAACCTGATAGAAAAACGCCTCTTTTTGCACTCCACCTGAATCTGTGCAGATCATCTTCGCTGATTGTTCTAATGCAATCATGTCTAAAAAGGCCAAAGGTTCTGTCACAATCAAACTCGCTAACAAGTGAGATAACCCATAGGAATCAATTAATTTTTTGGTACGTGGATGCATCGGCAAAACAACTGAAATATTTGTAGCGATTTTCGATAACGCTTTTAGGATATTTTCTAGCCGGCTAATGTCATCTGTGTTTTCAGCACGATGACAGGTCGCTAAAATATAATTACCATTTGAGAGATTTAAAGTTTGAAGTATCTTACTTTGTTGTTTTGCCTGCTGTTTATAGTAGATTGCCACGTCGAACATCACGTCACCAGAGTTATAAACGCCAACAGACACCCCCTCATTACTTAAATTTTCAACTGCGATTTCGGTTGGACAGAATAGTAAAGAGGAGATCCTGTCTGTCAAAATACGATTAATTTCTTCTGGCATGCGCATATTAAATGAACGAAGTCCGGCCTCAATATGTGCTACAGGAATATGAAGCTTTGCTGCGGCAAGAGCACCAGCAAGAGTTGAGTTTGTATCGCCGTAAACCAATAAATAATCTGGTTTCTCATTAAGAATGACTTTCTCGATTGACTCAAGCATTCTCCCTGTCATTAAGCCGTGGCTACCGCCAGAGATTTCAAGGTTATATTGAGGTGTTGGGATATCTAGCTCATCAAAAAAAATTTTAGACATGTTATCATCAAAGTGTTGCCCTGTGTGCACCATCACTTCATTAAGCGAAGAACAAAAATCATTTTTAATGGCGCGAGATACAGCTGCAGCCTTAATGAATTGAGGCCTAGCACCAACAACCGTTAAAATTTTCATAACAATGAATCAATAACCTTCATTTGCAATGATGCATCCATATCTGGATACATAGGCAGGCTCATCACTTTTGAAGCTACCATAATCGACTCTGGACAACATTCAGGACAACATAAGTCCTGATAAGCTGGCTGAAGATGCATCGGTACTGGATAGTGAACTGCAGTAGGTATCTCTTTATTTTTTAGAATTACTTGAAGTTGTTCGCGATCATCTACAAATAAGGTGTACTGAGCAAATACGCTAGTTCTATCAGGACGCTGAGTGACAACTTTTACCTTATCAACCAGAAGCTTATTATAGCGAGCGCCAATCTTAATGCGCTGTTCGATCTCCCAATCAAAACGCTCTAATTTTGCCAGCACAATCGCACACTGCAAGGTGTCCATGCGCCCACCTACCCCTACCCTAGAGTGAACATAACGCTTAGATTGTCCGTGCACACGTATTTCTCGCATTACCTTTGCAAGCTCATCATTACTCGTAAAGATGGCACCACCATCACCGTAACAACCTAAGGGCTTGCTAGGGAAGAAACTCGTACAACCAATCATTGATAAATTGCAGCTCTTCTTTCCTTTGTAGGTCGCCCCAAAACTCTGAGCAGCATCTTCGATGACTACCAAATCATATTTTTCTGCAATTGCATTAATTTCATCCATATCAGCCGGCTGACCATAAAGTGAGACCGGTATAATTGCCCTTGTTTTTTCTGTAACCTTGGCTTCAATCAATGATGCATTCATATTGCAGGTATCTGGCTCAATATCAACAAATACAGGTTTTGCGCCTAATAAGACAATCACTTCGGCAGTGGCAATGAAAGAGAAAGGGGTTGTAATAACCTCGTCACCAGGTTTGATTCCTATCGCCATTAAAGAAATTAACAAGGCTTCTGTACCCGAAGCCACCGTGACGCAGTGTTTGGCTCCCGTATAATCAGAGAGTTTATCCTCTAATTCCTTTACCTCAGGCCCCATGATGTATTGACCGTGATCAAGTACCGTTTGAATACGCGTATTGATGCTTTCACGAAGGTGATTATACTGGGTTTTTAGATCAATAAATTCCATAACATTCTTTATTCAGTTAACTGCAATCGCACATTTACCATCAACGAGAACGTACTTTTCTTTAGTATGTGGACAAATACTTTCTGCATTACCGTTAACAGGTAAATCTAATCGTTCTCCGAAACGACTCATCCATCCGATCTGTTTTGCTGGCACCCCAACCATAAGTGCAAAATCAGGAACATCTTTATTAATAAGTGCTCCAGCACCTACAAACGAGTACTGACCGACTGTAATACCGCAAACAATTGTGGAATTTGCTCCTAAGGTCGCACCGCGTTTAATAAGGGTTTTGCGGTACTCATCTTTACGAATGACAGCAGAACGAGGGTTATACACATTCGTAAAAACCATACTTGGTCCACAAAATACATCGTCTTCGATGTTAACCGCATCATACACCGAAACATTATTCTGAATCCTAACGTTATTCCCAATGACAACATCATTACCCACGAACACATTTTGTCCGAGAGAACATTTGTCGCCAATCTTAGCGCCTGCACATACATGAGTAAAGTGCCACACACGACTACCCTCACCAATTTTTGCACCTTCATCAACAATTGCAGTAGGATGTATCATTTGTTGAGCCATTCAATTTATCTTTCTAGCCACTTTTTTAGCTAACGCGCGACAGGTTGTCCATTTACCGCCATAAATATTAATCAGCGCCTTATTTTTAAAAATAGCATACTCTCTGGTAGCTAAAGAGGGGCTGTTAGATGATAAAATCAGAGGCCTCAGTCCAGCGAAAGACTCTTGAACATCATCCTCACTTATAGGGTCTTGCATCCAGTAATTATAAGAATTAATCAGGTACATCATTTCCTCGCGACTACACTCAACTTTTTCATTAAGTCTTTGTCTTATCTCAGTTGTTCCAATAAGCATTTTGTTTTTCCATGGCAACACAAAAAATATTCTTTTTTCATTAGGGACCTCAAGCATATAAGCTTGATCACAGTAACGATTCACAATTAGATGACTTCCTCTAACCAAATCTAGCTTAAATGGTGATGATATTTTACTACTTTGTAACAAATTTTCCGACCAGGGGCCTGCAGCATTAATAATACGATCAAACTTATAGACATTGCCGGAAATGTCAATCAATTCTCCAGTTGTTCGAATTTGGTTTATTTCGGTATCTTCCAAAACAATGAGCCCGAGATTAATTGATTGCTCAACAATCCAAGAACCTAAGGCATAATCATCCATTTGAGCATCATAGAATTGATAGCCGCCAATTAATTGGCTTTTCTTTAAGGCTGGGCATAGCTTTACTATCTTCCTTTTATCGACCCATCTTGGAGATGGGATAGGGGACCTTGCTGCCATTAACTTATATAACCAAACGCCTAACCCAACCCACCACTTTTTTCTTCGAGCATTTTCATAAATAGGATAAGTTAATCTAATTGGGTGAACAAGATCAGTCTTCATCTTGAGCCAAGCGTCTCGCTCCTTGAGAGCTTCAAACACAAGACCAAATTCAAAATTTTCAAGATACCTTAAACCACCATGTAAGAGTTTAGACGAATTACTACTTGTTGCAGACATTAGTTTATTTTTCTCAAACAGAGTAACTTTATGACCATCCTTGAGCAACTGCCATGCAATTGCCAAGCCATTTACTCCCCCCCCTACGATTCCAACATTCATAACTTAGTAATCTAGTGGCAATGAAATTCTTTTCCCATCCCTTGCCGATAAATAAGTAGCTATTATGAGCTCAAGTGATTTTAGACCCTCACGTCCATCGGTCTCAGGCTCTGCTTCTCCGCGCATCACTTTAATCACGTTATCGTAGTAGAGCGGATGACCAAAGCCATAAACCGAGGTCGTAGCGTAACTCGCCTCTTTAACCTTGACATCATCAGGATCGGTGTCTTCAAATTCCCAATGCTGAACCTCATTAACTGCCATACCACCTATACGCACCGTACCTTTTTCACCAAGAATGGTAATACTACCTTCTAGATTCTTAGGGTAGGTAAGCATGGTCACATTCATCGAGCCCAATGCGCCACTTCTCCACTTTAAACTAATGACCCCAGTATCTTCAGCTTCAATATCACGTCTAAGTGTCGCTGTAAAGGCCTGCAAACTCTCAACAGGACCAATCAACCAATCGACCAAGTCCACGTAGTGACTCGCCTGGTTCATAAAGGCACCACCATCATATTCCCAACGACCACGCCAACCCCCCTGGTCATAATAAGACTGTGGGCGAGTCCAAAACACATTTATGTTTACCATGAAGATCTTACCAAAACGTTTTTTTTGAATAGCTTTTTTAAGGAGTTGTAAGGTTGCATTACGACGGTTCTGTTTAACGACAAAAAGCCTCACGCCAGCCAAATCGCAAGCTTTCACCATGCGCTTACCATCATCCCAGCGTGTGGCCATCGGTTTTTCCGTAACCACACTTTTGCCAGCGCTCGCAATCTCAATCGCCTGATCAGGATGCAGTCCCGAAGGGGTGGTCAAGATAAATACATCAGCATCACATCCAGCCAACATCTCAGTCAAGGTTTTGAATGGCTTGGCGCCTGTCGACTTGACAGCCTCAGCAAGTGCAACTGGATTGACATCAGATACCCCTAGCAGTTCAGCCCTATCCGAGTGCTGCTTAATCGCAGCAAAATGATTCTGCGCGATGCGGCCGCAACCAACGAGAGCAAAGCGAATTTTACGATCAGTAATGGGTGCTGGATATTTATACATAAGGCATCTCTAGTATTGAAATTGTTAAAATCTAAACAGGGTCAGGCCTAACTTGGCCGCCTCGTAACGGTTATAAAGGGCTTTTAAGTCGGCTAAAACTGGCTTATCTGACTTAAGCATTTTCTTAAGCGCTGTGAGCTCCATCTGCCTGTAAATCTGATGACCTACCGCCACCACTAAGGCATCCACATCATAAAGATCTGCCATAACGCTTAACCTAAAACCATACTCTTGCATCACCTCATCAGCATCCGCATATGGGTCGGTAATTATAACGTTCACACCCCAAGCCTCAAACTCTTTAACAAGATCAACTACCTTACTGTTTCGAATATCGGGGCAGTCCTCCTTGAAGGTGATTCCCATCACCCCTACCTTACTCTTTGAGACATCAATGTCATTAAGCAGCATCAGCTTAATGACATTCCTTGCAGCGTAGCGAGACATATTGTCGTTCATGCGTCGACCTGAAGCGATGATTTGGGGATGATAACCCACCTCCTCCGCCTTGTGAGTCAGATAGTAGGGATCCACTCCAATGCAGTGACCTCCCACCATACCAGGGCGAAAGGGCAAGAAATTCCATTTTGTACCTGCCGCCTCTAACACTTCAATCGTATCAATACCGAGGCGATTAAACAAAACAGAGAGTTCGTTAACCAGTGCAATATTCAAATCGCGCTGGACGTTCTCAATAACCTTAGATGCCTCTGCGACTTTGATGTTGGCTGCTTTGTGCGTACCCGCGGTAATAATTGAGGCATAGAGACTATCCACTGCATCAGCCACCTCTGGCGTTGAACCACTGGTAACCTTCTTGACCTTAATGAGCGTATTGACCTTATCGCCAGGATTAATCCGCTCCGGACTGTACCCGCAATAAAAATCTTGATTAAATTTGAGACCAGAATTTTTCTCAAGTACTGGCACGCAGACCTCTTCAGTACAGCCTGGGTAGACCGTGGATTCGTAGATCACGATATTCCCCTTCTTGAGCGACTTACCCACCATTTCACTTGCCTTAATTAAAGGAGTTAAATCGGGTCGATTGACGCTATCAATAGGCGTTGGCACGGTCACAATATAGATCTGTGCATTATTAAGTACTGAGGATTCCGCGGAGTACTCAAGGTGCTTAGCAAGCATCAACTCCTCTGGTGAAACTTCTAGGGTATTATCTTCACCACCTGTAAGTTCAGCAATACGTTTTTTATTGATATCAAAACCAATCACCGGCCTTGTCTTACCAAACTCAACAGCCAATGGCAATCCCACATAACCCAACCCAATAATTGCTATTGTCTTATCTTTTAGATATAACATCTAAAGCCTTTTAATAATAACAGCATGTTAATTTTATAATTAAAGTCGCTCATTAGGCAAAGAAATTATTTAAGAGATTTTTTAAGCTAACGTTCAATATCGAAAATGAAGATCATTATATTGAGAAAATTAATTACGATATTCATTATTTCTATTTTTGCAATATATTATCCAGTAAAATCCCAGATAGATAATTATCATCGTTAAAATGAAAAATCCAATCAAGAAAATATTATCTCTTATTGTCAGTATGAGAATAAAGGGTAATCCCCAAAAAATTATAAGAGAGGGCATAACAAGAGAGTTTGCATAACGGGTATTGATGTTATTTTTTTTTAATAAATTAAAAATCATATTATGCAAGTGTTCTTGATCAGGAGACATTTGTTTTTTGTGTTGAAAACTTCTTCGCATCATTGAAAATAATAACTCAAATCCAGGATAAAATAATATAGCTACTCCAAGCCATGTCGGTAATTCAGGATGCTTACTGAATAAAATTATGGTAAGCAGGCTAGTCATAAATCCCAACAAATATGCCCCAGCATCACCCAAAAATATTTTACCCCATGGGTAATTAAAAATTAGAAAAATTAAAAGTGGGATTAGCAAAGAGGATAAACAAGTCATCAACTCTATATCATTCGTCAGATAAGAAAGATACATTAAACTTAAAAGTTGCATAAGAATGGTTATAGGAAGTAGTCCGTTCGTTCCATCTATAAGATTGCTACCATTAATGATTACTAAAACACATAATAAAAAAAATATCTTAGCAAATAATGGAAAATGCGTTAGCCATTCTCCGAGAAAAGGGGCTTCAATTTTTGGAAATTCTATATCGTAAATTATAAAAAATAAAATGATGCTAACGCACATAGCCATTAATCGTGTAATAGGATAAGTATTATGGAAAACATCTTCTTTGAGGGAAATTAGAAGTAGAGGTAAACTTGAAACCAAAAAAAATTGGATAAATATCAAAGATTGTTGATTGCTATTTAATAACCAAAAAATTGACAAATTTATAAAAATAACCAACCCCCCGATACGAGGAATTTCACCTTCATGAGTTCTCTGTATACCCGAATATTGCTTAAAAAATAAATATGATCTTTGCAATTTTGACCACATAAAAATAATAACTGCATACAATGAGAAAGAAACTACAATTGAAATAAGCAACTTAAATTGTAATAACTCATTTAATACTATTTCAATCATTGTTAATTCTTTTATAAATTATAACTTTAGGTTTCTCTTCGGATGGAAAATACTCTATAGGCAGATAATTTGGAATATCGTTAATAATAAAATTATTATCATGACGGATTATAAGATATTGGTATTTGAGTACTTCAACTGCTTCACTAAAATCGACTATTTCATATCCTAAAAAACCTGCATAATAAGCAATACGGTTTTGATTAAAGTAAATTTCATTCGCATTTAGTTGATTTGATTTAACCCAGTCCCCAGCATCTTTTTCAAAATTTTTGCTTGGTTTATCGATTAGTATATTTAAAAAATAGAAAATCATAATAACAACTAAGAAAGTCTTCATCAATACTCTTCTTGGGTGTTTCAATTCACCTATAACTGTCCACAAATTATTTAGACCAATAGAAGCAATAATATAAACAATCCAAAAATTTATCATCCAATATCGATTAACTAATACATAAGAAGTGAAGAAATGAAATATGGTTATAAACACAGTTATTATAAAAAATATTGTAAGTGCTCTAATGAAGAGAGAGTCGATTAAGCCTTGCTTGAGAGCATAACTAAATAAAAAAAGATGCAAGAGCCCTAAACCTGTTACCCATTTAAAAACACTTATATAGCTAAAAAAAAGATACTTAAAAGCAAGACTATAATCATCAATTAAAATCTTTATAAAATAATCTTGTGAATGAATATCTAATGGTTGGGCAAATTTCTTTAAAAAGATCAAGGGTAAGATAATAAATTCATTTAAACGGGTTAATTCATGCGAATTGATTTTAAAGTTAAAAATGTATACTAAGACTAACAAAATGATTAAACCAATTAATGAAATACTAATTGACTGAATGAAAGATTTTAACCGATCAGTTTTTACGAAAAATAATTGATGAGTGAAAGGCAGAAAAATATTGAATACTAAGCATTCTGGGCGAAAAAATGTACCAAAAAAAAATCCCGCTTGGTATACAAATGACCATCTCCAGTTAGAATCTTTAATCCAACGTAAATAGCCAAAAACACCAATCATCATTCCCGCCCATAAACCATGGTCTCTTAAAACCATGCTCAAATAATCATCCATTAGGGTTATAGAAGTTAATAGAATAAGTGTTGCAAAAAATATAGAGTTCTTATTACGTGAGACCAAAGAAACATTCTTAAAATAAAAGAAGCACGCCGTTATAAATAAAATAATATTTATTAAATGTCCAGAATACTGCAAAGTTAAACCTGTAAGGCTGTGTAATGATGCGATCAGTATGCTAAAAAAGGGCCAATTATAAACTGACATTGCCTTATCCCAGTTTCCGTCCACAATAAACTGTGCCTGAGTGAGATACAAGACTCCATCACGGTTGATTTCTCCATTTTGAAAAATAACAATCAAAAAACTTACAACAATCAAAAAAAATATATTAAGCGAGAGTCTATTAAGCATATTTATTATCTTATCGAATCCTTGAAAAATTTATAAAATTATTTAACATTTTTATATAAGTACCACATAATACAGTTAGATGTGTTGCGCAAATCTCCAAGCATCAAAGCACATTTCATTTAAGTTATGTTCGACTTTAAAACCTAAAATATTTTCTGCTTTTGATGGATCAGCAAATACAGATGCAGCATCGCCCAATCGTCTTTCTACTATTTCATATGGAACTTTAACTTTATTCACCTTTGTAAATGTATTTATTAAATCAAGCACTGAATAGCCCTGACCTGTTCCTAAATTAAAAATAGACACACCTTTTTTTTTGTAATTTAAAGCTTTAATATGTCCATTTACTAGATCCATGATGTGAATATAGTCGCGAATACCCGTACCATCATGAGTATTATAATCGCCACCAAAAATATGTACTCTATCTTGTTCCTTTTTGGCAACTTTCAAAATAATCGGCATTAGATTATTGGGCATCCCTTTTGACATTTCACCAATTAACCCACTTGGATGAGCGCCAATTGGATTAAAATAACGAAGAATTTTAACACTACAATCATTTTGGAAATATGGATCATTTATTAATAAATTTTCAATATCTACTTTAGTCTTACCATACGGATTAATTGATCGAATCGGATGATTTTCATTTAATGGTAAATAAATAGGATTTCCATAAACTGTAGCTGATGAAGAAAAAATAAAATTTCTTATTTTATATTCTTTGGCTAACATTAAAATATTTTTAGTGCCGAGTAAATTGACGTATGAGTATTTACTGGGATGTCTTAAAGACTCTGCGACAGATTTCAATCCAGCAAAATGAGCTATTGAATCTATATCATTAAACTTTATTATTTTTTCAATAGTAAATTTATCATGGATGTCACATTTCTTAAATTCCAATATAGGGTATTTGTTTTTAGATTTTAAAAATGAAAGTTTATTGAAAACTGAAATATTTGAATTTGATAGATTATCAACAATAATTATTTTTTTAAATTCATTCTTTAAAAAACTTGCAAAATGAGACCCGATATAACCAAGACCGCCTGTAATTAAAATATTATTCATTCTATCTTAAAAATTATTTATCTTTTTCACTAAGTAAAACATTTTCGAAATTTGGCCATTTGATGTCAAACTCATTTTTCCAATGTATATTTTTTTCATGCTCTTTTGAATAAAAATTTGTTGTTTTATATAAAAATTCACATACCTTACTCAAGGTTAAAAATCCATGTGCAAAGCCCTCTGGGATCCACAGCTGTTTTTTATTTTCTGCAGACAGTATCTCTGACAACCATTGTCCATATGTTGGGGAATCTTTTCTAATGTCAACCGCGACATCAAACACCTCACCGTTTATCACGCGAACCAACTTTCCCTGCTCAAAGGGTTTTTCTTGATAGTGAAGGCCGCGCAAAACACCCTTGGTTGATTTCGAATGATTATCTTGAACAAATGTAATATCCTTACCAATCGCCTCGTTAAATTTTTGCTGATTGAAGGACTCGTAAAAAAATCCTCGCTCATCTTCAAATACATCTGGCTCAATCAATTTGACATCAGGTATTTTAAGGGTCGTAACTTTCATAATTATTTAATGAGTTTTAAAAGATACTCACCATACTGATTCTTGAGTAATGGTTTGGCTAAATTTTCTAAATCAGATGTGGTGATCCATTGTTTACGATAGGCGACTTCTTCAGGACATGCTACTTTTAATCCTTGGCGATTTTCTATTGTTGAAATAAATTGACCTGCGTCAAGAAGGCTGTCATGCGTTCCAGTGTCTAGCCATGCATAACCTCGATCCATTATCTCCACATATAATTCGTTATTGTCTAGATACAATTTATTTAAATCAGTAATCTCCAACTCCCCACGAGCTGATGGTTTGAGATTATTAGTTAACTCAACCACCTTATGATCATAAAAATAAAGACCCGTCACCGCATAATTGGATTTTGGTTGTTTTGGTTTTTCTTCTAAAGAGATCACTTGGTTATCCGTGTTAAATTCCGCAACTCCATATCGCTCTGGATCATTAACATGATAGGCAAACACAGTTGCTCCGGTTTCTCTTATGTTCGCTGAATGCAGCAAATGTTCAAGATCGTGGCCGTAAAAAATATTATCCCCCAAAATCAATGTCGATATATCGTCACCAATAAAGTCTTCGCCTAAGATAAAAGCCTGGGCCAGACCATCGGGACTGGGTTGTGCTGTGTAACTTAACTTTAATCCCCATTGTGATCCATTGCCCAATAAATTTTCAAACTGAGGAAGGTCTTGGGGTGTTGATATGATCAAGATGTCACGGATATCCGCTAACATAAGCGTTGTTAGAGGATAATAAATCATCGGCTTGTCATAAACTGGAAGGAGTTGTTTGGAGATGGTATGCGTCACTGGATACAGCCTTGTACCCGAACCGCCTGCTAAAATAATGCCCTTACGCTTCATAAATGACTTTCTCTAACTCTGTTTGCCAATAATTGAATTCTAAATTAAATGTTTGTTTTATTTTAGCATTATTGAGGATACTATTTTTGGGACGCTTCGTTTTTGTGGGGAACTCATGCGTTTGAATCGCATGTAAATTATTCAAACTAAATTGAGGATTGGTCTGGTTGATAATTTGTTTGGCAAACTCATACCAGGAGCAGAATCCATCCGGCACTAAATGATAGACTCCGGTATTATTTTGATTGAGCTGAGGAACGATGTTTTTAATCTGTTCGGCGATGAATTGGTTGGAAGTGGGAACACCTGTTTGGTCTGCCACAACCTTTAATTCATCTCGTTCATAACTTAACTTTTTCATGGTGAGATAAAAGTTGTGCCCGAGATTCGAATACACCCAACTCGTTCTAAAAATATAAATTTGCCCACCGACTTCTTGAATAGCTTCCTCGCAGGCACACTTTGAATGTCCATAGACACCTAACGGATGCGTTGGATCATCCTCCACATAAGCCTCTTCTTTCTCACCATCAAACACGTAGTCGGTCGAGAAGTGAATGAGTGGGATATGGTATTCACGAGCCTTTTCAGCCATCACCTTCGGT
>Ga0181606_10003570_pt1 | contig 13137 bp, 10 predicted proteins | sample 041ome_10_FD_132994 | JGI IMG/M metagenome (GOLD analysis project Ga0181606, IMG submission 132994) | Coastal salt marsh microbial communities from the Groves Creek Marsh, Skidaway Island, Georgia - 041412US metaG (megahit assembly) | ecosystem: Environmental > Aquatic > Marine > Intertidal... | reverse complement strand
CTTTGGTAGCGATTGCAACCGCTTGGCGGCTTGCTGCATGGCTTCAAGGCGCAACAATTGATAGCGCAGCGCATCAGTCATATCGACAATTTCGTCGCTTTGCTCGGGTTCTGGGTCAGGCAATAGCAAGCGCGATTTTAAATAGGCCAACCACGCCGCCATCACCAGATAGTCAGCGGCGATTTCAAGGTCTAGGTCACGCGCATTATGAATAAAATCCAAATATTGTTCGGCAAGCGGCAGGATAGCGATTTTTGTTAAATCAAGTTTTTGGTCGCGGGCCAGATTGAGCAGCAGGTCAATTGGCCCTTCAAACCCATCAAGATTTACAAACAATGCCAGTTGTTCCGGTTGTGGCTCCGCCTCATCCACCGCGTGGGGCTCGTCAAATGGATCATGTGGCGTCACTGTCATCTCGGTCTAAACTCTCACTCAGTCGCTGGGTGATACGAATTTGCGTAAAAAACAATCCTGCCCGGCGCGGCGCAGCCGGTCGCATGCCTCTTCGGCAACCGGCCGTGTCAAAGGCGCGCTGACCACTCTGAAAAACACACCGTTAGCGCCAGTATCAAGCCGCATTGTTTCCAGCCGGATGTCGTCTAAACGTGAAGTGTGCTTTTCTGATAGAAGATTCGCAACTTCTGACGCCTTTGCCTCATTACGAAATGCCGCAAGCTGAATGACAAATAGCGGTGTATTGGCATCAACAGCAACGGTTTTGCGCTTCGGATTCGTGGGCGTTGCCGGCGCGGTTGGCTTTGGCGCCGTTTCAGCCGGTGCTTCAGCCGGTGTTTCGGCCTTAGTCACTGGCGTTTCAGGAGCGGCTAATAACGTGGCTGTTTCGTCCGCGGCTTTCGACGCGACGCTGTTTGCTGCAGCGCTATCGGCCATATTAATTGGCGGCGGTTCAGGGTTGGCTGAGTTCGGCCGCAGCGTCTCAACATTGCCCGCATCACTGACCCCGTTTTTGAGCATGTCGATGACAAGCAACTCTTGGTGTTCAATAGTTTTGCCGCCGGGGTCAAGCGGCTTTACCTTTATCGGGCCGTCTACAGCTTTGACGATAATCAGGTCTGCGTTAGTGTCCAAACTTAGGCGCGGCACCAGCACATAGGCCACGATCGCGCCCAGAACAACCAGCCCAGCGACGATCCCAAGCCATTTCCAGTTTATGCCACTATCTTTGTCGCTGTCGGTATCCATGCGGTCTCTCTACATCTCTTCCAGAGCGTCAATCGATAGCATATTTAAGCCTGTACGGATAACCAAACTTGTCGCCTGCACAAGCATCAACCGGGCATTGGTCGCTGCCTGATTATTATCAACGATAAATCGTAATGACGGATCTTCGCGGCCCGCATTCCATAAGCTATGAAAATGGCTCGCCAGATCGACAAGATAAAAGGCAACGCGGTGGGGTTCATGTGCGAGGGCCGCAGATTCGATTAGCTTTGGCCACCCTGCTAATAATTTAATCAAAGACAACTCGGCGGGCGCACCCAGTTCGTTCAAATCGGCGTGATCCGGGGCGGATGCCTGTCGCAACACTGAACAGGCTCGCGCATGCGCATATTGAACATAAAAAACCGGATTGTCGCGAGATTGTTCGGTCACTTTGGCAAAATCAAAATCAAGGGTTTGGTCATTGCGGCGGGTCAGCATAATAAACCGGATAACATCTGCCCCTACGGTATCAATGACGTCACGCACAGTGACGAAGGTGCCAGCCCTTTTTGACATTTTTACCGGCTTGCCCTTATCCAGCAAATTCACCAATTGACACAGCTTTATATCAAGCATGCCCGTTTCACCTGAAAGCGCGGCAACGGCTGCGTTCATACGCTTTACATAGCCCCCATGATCCGCTCCGAAAATGTTGATAAGCTGGCCTTTTGTTCGTTCCAGCTTGTTTAGATGATAGGCAACATCGGCGGCGAAATAGGTCCAGCTGCCATCCGATTTTTGCAACGGCCGGTCGGTATCGTCGCCAAACGCCGAGGCTTTAAAAAGCAATTGTTCCCGTGGTTCCCAATCTTCGGGTTCCTTGCCCTTTGGCGGCGCCAAAATACCTTGATACAGATGCCCGGCTGCCTGCAACCTGTCTATGGCATGTTGAACAGCACCGGAGGCGACTAGGTTGCGTTCTGACGAAAACACATTCATATGGATGCCCAGCGCCAAAAGATCCTGTTTGATCATCGTCATAATAGCGTCAATGGCAAAACGCCGGACATCGTCAAGCCAGTCGGCTTCCGGCTTATCAAGATAACGTTCGCCAGAATCGGCGGCCAGCGCCGCTCCAACATCTTTCAAATATTCGCCTGGATATAACCCCGCGGGAATCTCGCCGATATCACGGCCCAGCGCCTCGCAATAACGCAGATAAGTCGAGCGTGCCAGCACATCAACCTGCCCGCCAGCATCATTAATGTAATATTCACGGGTAACGTTCCAGCCACAAAATTCCATCAACCCGGCCAAGGCATCACCGATTACCGCGCCGCGGGCGTGCGCCGCATGCAGAGGGCCAGTGGGGTTTGCCGATACAAATTCCACATTCACCATGGCCCCGGCCCCAATCTTGTTGCGACCATAATCAAGTCCGGCGTCAATAATATCCTGTATCTGTTGTGCCCATAAAATAGGGTTTACACGGATGTTAATAAAGCCGGGCCCGGCGATATCCACCGCGGTAACATTTTCTATTTTTTGAAATTCGGCAGCCAGTAATGTGGCCAGATCGCGTGGTGATTTTTGGGCTGGTTTGGCCAAAATCATCGCCGCATTGGTTGCAATATCGCCATGCGCGTGATCACGCGGCAACTCAAACACCACACGCGACGCATCAAGCGTGTCTGGCACCACGCCTTGCGCACTTAAATCGGTTAACATGCGGGTGAATTCGGTTTCGAAATGCTGAAAAATATTCATGTAAAACTAGCTTTGCATCTTTATCTAAAAATGGGGCCAAGATCGAACAGCCTTTGATGCTCAATGATCGCGTAACGGTCTGTCATTGACGCAATGTAATCGGCTATTATCCGGGCCCGCTTGGTTGATGTGAGGTCAGCAAGCGGTGTAGCACCGCTAAACTGCCAATCACGCGGCAATGTGTTCGGTTCGGACATAAACAAAACAAACAGATCTGTCACCACCCGTTTTGCTTTACTGGTCATTCGGTTGACTTTGAAGTGTCGCCACATATGTTCGAAAAGAAAGTCTCTCAGACATTCTAAATCGGCGGCCATTGGCGCACTAAAGGCGATTACGGGCCTGTCCGCAGCCCTGATGTCATCAGCTGTTTTCACCCCGGATTCAGCCAAATTGGCACGCGATACAGCCAACAGATCTTCAACAAATACTGAAATCAAACGCCGCACCAGCTCATGCGTCGTGCGACCGAGGTCAAGCGCGCCATAGCGTTTGTCTATATCCGATAGGGCTTGCCTGACTTGCGGCAGGTCCGAAATATCATCCATACTGAAAAGCTGTGCGCGCAGCCCATCGTCAAAATCATGCGAGAGATAAGCAATATCATCGGCGAGATTGGCAAGCTGGGCCTCAGCCGATGCATGATTATGGATATCAAGATCAAAATCTGCGTCAAGTTTCGCGACAAAAGCACCAAGGCTGGCGCGATTGCTTATAGGGCCATGATGTTTGACCACACCCTCAAGCGTCTCCCAGCTTAAATTTAGGCCGTTAAAAGCGGCATAACGTTGTTCCAAATGCGTTAATACCCGCACGGTTTGTTCATTATGGTCAAAACCGCCGTAATCGCGCATCACCTTATCCAAAGCGTCCTCGCCAGCATGACCAAATGGCGTGTGGCCAAGGTCATGTGCGAGGGCAACAGCCTCGGCAAGGTCGTCATTTAACTGCAGCGCCCGTGCCATTGACCGCGCGATTTGCGCCACCTCGAGCGAATGTGTGAGCCGCGTTCTATAATAATCACCTTCGTGATACACGAAAACCTGAGTTTTGTGCTTCAAGCGGCGAAACGCGCCGGAATGGATGATGCGGTCACGATCACGTTGAAATGGGGACCGGCTGGTGTTATCGCGTCCATCTTGCTCATCAAGCAACCGACCGCGCGATTGCGGGCCATGTGATGCGTAAGAGGCCAGCCCTCTATGTTCAATTATATCAGTCACTTTGCCCCACTTTGTACATGCAAGACAGATCAGCACCAAAGCGCCATTGCCGCGCTGTTAATGTAGGCCTTGTCGCAAGAAATCGCAATCTTATCTGAGCATGGTCGCCATGGAATAACTTGATTCGCCGCGCCAGAACGCTCATATTAAGGGGGGGGTCGGCGTGTTACCGGCACATTAACTGATTGGCAAATGACGCTATGACTACAAATCAAATCCTGACAACGGCCGACAGCGCCCCGAACGGCGCTATTGGCGGCAAATTTGGCCTAACAGCGGCAGCAGCGGCGCGCATTACAACAATGCTGCAAACCGAACCTGAAAATAGTTTTTTCCGGGTGGCGGTATTGGGCGGAGGCTGCTCTGGGTTTCAGTATGATTTTAGTATCGATAGCGATCGTCAATCAGATGATTGCGTGTTTTCGTCGCATGGTGTTGATGTGGTTATCGATAGTATGTCGCTTGAATTGGTCGACACTGCCGAGCTGGATTATGTGCAAGATTTGATGGGATCATATTTTGCTGTCAACAACCCAAACGCCACAGCGTCATGCGGTTGTGGCACCTCATTCTCTGTATAAATACATGCGTATTGCGAGCTGGAATATAAATTCTATAAAATCCAGATTAGACATTGTAATCAATTGGTTAGATTCTGGCTCTTGCGACGTTTTGTTGCTACAAGAAACAAAATCTCAAGACGAAAATTTTCCGCGTGACGCGTTTGAATCAATTGGCTGGCATGTCGCCATTCATGGTCAAAAGAGCTACAATGGTGTGGCCATTGCCAGCCGTCTGCCGCTGCTTGATGTGGTGGCTGGCCTGCCGGGTGACGATGACGATGAACAGGCGCGGTATATTGAGGCCAGCGTTAATGACGTGCGTGTCGCCAGCATTTATTTGCCCAATGGCAATCCGGTGCCGGGCCCTAAATTTGACTATAAATTACAATGGATGCGGCGCCTCAACAGGCGTGCAAGCGCCCTCCTCGCCAGCGAAAAGCCAGTTGTTCTTGGCGGCGACTTTAATGTTATCCCGACCGACCGCGATTGCTATGACCCCTTGGGGTGGGAGGGCGATGCCCTGACCCGGCCAGAAAGCCGACAAGAATTTCGCAAATTGGCATATGCCGGCTATAGCGATGCCTTGCGCGCGCTGCATCCAGAAACAGTGTTTTACACCTATTGGGATTATCAAGCCGGCGCTTGGCAACGCGACAATGGCGTGCGCATTGATCATTTGATGCTATCGCCGGAAGCCACCGATAAACTGCACGACGTTGGTATCGACAAAGGCCCGCGCGGCCTTGAAAAGCCGTCTGACCACACCCCAATTTGGTGCTCTCTTCAGCTATAATGACAGGGATAAACAGACCAGAAAAAAAGGCAGGGTAAACCTGCCTTTTTTATTATATTTCAAAAAAGTAGCCAGGCTCATATATCAGCATACATATGCGTTTCAGCAGCCCCGCCAGGATGCGTGATAGCACCTTTTTCGGCTGATCCCACGGTTTGCGCATATTTCCAGATTGCGCCGGCGTTGTAATCCGTGCCGCGCGGTTTCCAAGCCGCTTTGCGCTTTGCCAGCTCGGCATCACTGAGGTCAACATCGATTGTTCCGGCTTCGGCATCAATGGTAATGGTGTCACCATCCTGCAACAGACCAATAGGGCCACCGGCCGCAGCTTCTGGCCCAACGTGGCCAATACAAAACCCGCGGGTTGCGCCAGAAAAACGCCCATCAGTGATCAACGCAACCTTGTCGCCAGCCCCTTGCCCATAAAGCGCCGCGGTGGTCGCCAGCATTTCACGCATGCCCGGGCCACCTTTTGGGCCTTCGTAACGAAGGACCAAAACATCGCCCTCTTTGTAATCACGCCGTTCAACCGCGGCAAAAGCGTCTTCCTCACAATCAAAGCAGCGCGCTGTTCCAGTAAATTTCAGCACTTTCATACCGGCCACTTTGACCAAAGCCCCCTCTGGCGCCAAATTGCCGCGTAAGCCAACAACACCGCCGGTTGGCGACAATGGTTGTGCGGTTGTGCGCACTACGTCTTGGTTGGTTGGGAAGGTCACATCGGCAAGGTTTTCGGCAATTGTCTTGCCGGTCACGGTGATACAATCGCCATGCAAATAACCGCCGTCAAGCAACGCTTTCATCAACACCGGCACGCCACCGATTTCAAACATATCGCGTGCAACGTAACGCCCACCCGGCTTCAAATCTGCAATATACGGGGTCCGTTTGAAGATTTCCGCCACATCATGAAGGTCAAATTCGATACCACATTCGGACGCCATCGCCGGCAAATGCAAGCCGGCATTTGTCGAACCACCAGAGGCGGCAACAACAGTGGCGGCGTTTTCAAAGGCTTTGCGCGTCAGGATATCACGTGGGCGCAGCTGGCTTTTAATAAGGTCCATCACCACCCGGCCTGAATGATAGGCATATTCATCGCGCGTTTCATAAGGCGCTGGTGCGCCGGCTGACCCGGGTAAAGCAAGACCAATAGCTTCGGACACACACGCCATAGTATTTGCGGTAAATTGGCCACCACAAGACCCAGCACTCGGACAGGCAACACATTCCAGTTCATGCAAATCTTCGTCCGACATATTGCCGGCCGCATGCGCACCAACTGCCTCAAACACATCCTGTACGGTTACGTCTTTATCTTTGAAACGGCCGGGTAGAATAGACCCGCCATACATGAATACCGATGGCACATTTAATCTCGCCATGGCCATCATCACCCCCGGCAGTGATTTATCACAGCCAGCAAGCCCAACAATGGCATCATAGCAATGTCCACGCACTGTCAACTCGATAGAGTCTGCGATCACTTCCCGGCTAACCAGCGACGATTTCATGCCAGCATGCCCCATCGCAATACCATCGGTTACGGTAATGGTGGTAAATTCACGTGGTGAACCAGCATGATCACGCACGCCGCGCTTGGCGGCTTGGGCTTGGCGGGCCAATGCAATGTTGCACGGGGCTGCCTCATTCCAAGTGGAAACAACACCCACAAGCGGCTGCGCAATTTCTTCTTCGGTCATACCCATCGCATAATAATATGACCGATGCGGTGCTTTTTCGGGACCAACCGAAACGTGCCGGCTAGGTAGTTTACTTTTGTCGATCGGTTTAATGCTATCAGGCATTTTGCTCTCCTTTGTGACCCTGCCTAAGCCAGACGGTTAAGCGCGGCAGTTAATCCATTTAATTTAATTTGTTCATCATCAAGCCGGCGGCGGTTTTCAGCAATCACATCATCTGGGGCCTTTGCGACAAAATTCGGATTGCCTAATTTACTAGAAATTTTCTTAATTTCAGCTTCAACGCCACCAATGTTTTTTCTAAGCCGTGCCGCCTCGGCATCAAGGTCCAAGATTTCGGCAAGTGGCAGGCCAATATCCATACCATCAACCGTACCGCGCGCAGTACCTTTTGCAAATTGCGCGACAGTTTCAACTGCCGACACCCGCGCCAGACGCAGCAGAGCCGCTTTTTGGACGTCTACAGCGTTTACCTGCGGGCCAGACAAGCCGCGTAACTGCAAGGTTGGTTTAGCTGACAAGGGCACATTCATTTCTGACCGAATGTAGCGGATTTCGGTGATCAGATTGATCAGGGACCACACCTCGTCCACCGCGCCTTGGTCCGGGTCTGGGCTGGCTACCGGCCATGACGCCGCAATCAGCAAGCTGTCACTTGCGAAAATATTTTTGTTAAGCTCTTCAGTTAGGTACGGCATAAACGGGTGCAATAATCGCAAGGTCCCAGACAAAATGGTGCTTGCTGTAGCTTTAATCTCGGCCACCAATCGGTTGTCATCTTCGCCGAGGCTCGGCTTGATCAACTCCACATACCAATCACAATAACTATGCCACATAAAATGATACAACGCATCGGCGGCTTCGTTAAACCGGTAGGACTCTATAGCCTTTGTTGTTTTATCAATGGCCGTATTATATTCAGATACGATCCATTTATTTACCGGTGCCTGCACTGTTGACAAATCAATCATCGCCGCGTTCGTGCAACCGTTCATTTGCAAAAACCGGCAAGCATTCCAAATTTTAGTGGTGAAATTGCGGTACCCTTCCAAGCGGCTGGTTGACATTTTGATGTCACGCCCCTGGGCTGCCATTGCCGCTAGCGTAAAGCGCAATGAGTCAGCGCCATATTGGTCAATCAATTCCAGCGGGTCCAGAACATTGCCCTTAGATTTGGACATTTTCTGGCCTTTTTCATCACGCACCAAAGCGTGAATATAGACTTCACGGAACGGCACCTCACCACCCATGAAATGCATGCTCATCATCATCATGCGGGCGACCCAGAAGAAAATAATGTCAAAACCAGTCACCAGCACATCGCCAGGGTAATAGCGTTTCACTTCTTCAGTAGATTGAGGCCAGCCAAGCGTCGAAAACGGCCACAAGCCTGACGAAAACCAAGTGTCGAGGACATCTTCATCACGCGTCAAATCAACCGCTTTACCGTAATGCGTGGCGGCGGCGGCAAGGGCCGCTTCTTCGGTTTCTTCAACAAACGCCTCACCATCTGGGCCGTACCATGCCGGTATCTGGTGTCCCCACCACAGTTGGCGGGAAATGCACCATGGCTGGATATTGCGCATCCATTCAAAATAGGTTTTGTTCCAGCGCTCCGGTACAAATTTTGTACGCCCATCTTCAACCGCCTTGATCGCCGGTGCGGCAAGTCTTTCGGCGTTTACATACCATTGGTCCATAAGCCATGGTTCAATCACCACGCCAGAACGATCACCATGCGGCACGACATTCGCTAAAATTTCTTCACGCTCAACAAGACCTTCAGCCGCAAGGTCTTCAAGAATTTGGCGGCGCGCCTCATAGCGATCAAGCCCCCAGTATTTTTTCGGTATTTCGTCAATTGACTCCATCGCCGCGGTTGCCGTCATCAAATTTATCAACGGCAAATTATGGCGCCGGCCAACTTCAAAATCGTTGAAATCATGAGCTGGAGTGATTTTTACGGCGCCAGAGCCTTTATCCATTTTGGCATAATCGTCGGCAATAATCGGAATTTGCCGGTTAGACAACGGCAGCACAGCCATTTTTCCAATCAGATGCTGGTAGCGCTCATCTTCTGGATTTACCGCAACGGCGCCGTCACCAAGCATCGTTTCAGGCCGCGTAGTGGCAATCGAAATAAAGCTATCTTCGGTACCAGCTATGCGATATTTCAGATGCCACATAGAGCTTTGCTGGTCGCGCTGTTCAACTTCCAAATCAGAAATTGCCGTCATTAATTGGGGGTCCCAGTTGACCAGACGCTTGTCTCGATAAATCAACCCGTCCCGGTGCAGCGCAACAAATGTTTTTATCACTGCATCAGATAAGCCGGGATCCATCGTAAAACGTTCACGATCCCAATCTGGCGAGGCACCAAGCCGTTTTAATTGCTTGTGAATCATGCCGCCAGACTCGGCTTTCCATTCCCAGACTTTTTCAACAAAGGCGTCACGGCCTAAATCGCGCCGGCTGATATTGCTAGCGGCCAGCTGGCGTTCCACAACCATCTGCGTGGCAATGCCAGCATGGTCAGTGCCCGGTTGCCACAAGGCATCACGTCCAGCCATGCGATGATAGCGGATCAATAAGTCTTGCAAAGTGAACGTCAGCGCGTGCCCCATATGCAAATTGCCGGTCACATTCGGTGGCGGCATCATAATGGTATAGGGCTGTTTTTCAGACGCCGGATCACAGGCAAAATGCCCGCTACTTATCCATTTGTCATACCAGCTGGATTCGATTGCGTGGGGATCATAGGTTTTCGGCAGGACAGGATCGGTCATGTTACAAACTGAATAAAGCGTCGGTTGAAATTATAAAGGCAGCGTTTTTGTACGACTTTGTTGGCGCGCATGCAACGAATCTTCGCGCATTTCTGCCATAATATCGTGAAACAGCATAAGCAAAACACGACGCTTGTGTGACAGTGCCCGCAATTTTGGATTTAGCCGTGATCGATAGATTTACAGATCGCTGCCACTGCTATTGTGGCGGTTACCGCGTAACACAACGTTGTCCAAGTCAACAACATCGCCAGCCGCATTTGCCAGATGGCTATTGGCAGCGGCACCCTCACCGCCCAGCGGGCTATGATGCGGTGCATGCCAAACTACCCGATCTAGCGCCACCACATCATTTACGGTGGCACACACCGGTTTCGAACAAAAACATTTTTTGACGATTTTGCTGAGAGAAAAGCCCACAAAAAAGCTATTCAGTTACGCGGCGCGAAAATGGAAACACGGTGCTGTAAGGGTCTGCCGGGACCGGCATATCAGACAGCGCGCCAAGAACCTCGCCCAACCCCATTGCCGCCGCCGTCAGGCCACCAACAGCCGATTGCAATCTGTAGGCCGCTAACCGCATGTTATGCTCGGCGGTAACAAGACGTAATTCGGCGTCATTTACATCTTGTTCGGCATCCAAAAGGTCGAGCGTTGTTTTTTGGCCAAATTGCGCCTCACTGGCGATGCCGGCGGCAACCAACTTTGAGGCTTTTAGTTCACGCTGCACCGCATCAAGGTTGATTTGGGCGGTCTGCCGGGTGCGAAACGCGGCGCGGGCGGCAACTTCCACAACCCGCATGGCTTCGCTACGGGCATATTTGGCTTGTTGATGCGTTGCGGCTATATTCCGGGCCTTAGCGCGGGTCGCGCTGGTCGACATGATCGGTGTTGAAAACACAAGCGCGCCCGCCAGCACGTCTGAGTCAGAGGATTTACCAGTGGCATCTTTGGATGTTGCCGACACTGACAATGACAAGGTTGGGCTTACTGACGCTTTCAAGGTGTCAAAGGCTTGGGCTGCGGCCTGCTCTGCCGCGATCGCCGCGCGCGCCGTAGGATGATTTGCAAGCGCCGTTTGTTCAGCGTCCAAAATATACGCTGGCAGGGTTTGCGGAGCCGCAGGCAAAGTCAAATTTGCTGCGGTTAAAGCAGTCAGTGACCGGTATTTATCTTCGGCGTTTTGTAAATCTGTCGTAGCCTCTAACGCGGTAGACTTTGCCCGGGCGAAACGGGCCTCGGCCTCGGCCAAGCGGGTCGGCGTTGCCGCGCCGGCCTCAACGCGAATGCGCGCCGCATTCACATGCGCTTCCAAGCGTTTTAGGTTGGCATCATTTAGCTGCACTTCACGGCGCGCTTTTAATACATTCAGATACGCTTCAATGGTCGCCAAAATGACTTTTTGTTCAGTACCCAAATAGACTGCGGTTGCCTGATCAAGCTGTATTTGTGCGAGCCGCGTGTTGGCTTTGGTTTGCCCCCCATCATACAAATCTTTGGCAAGGGTGATGCTGGTCGACGCATATTCTGATTGTTTAAACCCATCATTTGACGGGCTGTCAGTACGGGAATGATTGCCTGTCGCCGATAGGGTTGCGCTCAAATCACTGGTTGATGTTTTGGTTTTGACGGTTTCACGGGCCGCCAGCCAGCCTTGCCGTGCCGCAGACAATTCAGCTGAGGTCTGCAAACTGGCTCGCAGCGCCTCATCAAGGGTATCAGCGCCAGCCGAGATATCTGCCACAGCAACGAAACCGATACCAAGCCACATGACAGATACAGCGCGTAAAGTCCGGTTTAGCATAAAAAGGGCATCCATTCAGGGTTAAAAGGAAAATTCAGCCTTGGCAGTGAATTCATCAAGATTTGGCACACGCGCATCAAATAACGGGGTGCGCACAAAGCTTTTACCAGACCGCGTCCACAAACTGGCGACACCAACCGGCGTACCGGGTTTGCGATGTACCGCTGCCAAAATTCCTTTTGCAGACAATTGCTGCAATAGCTCATTTGGCACAGTTTCAACCCCGCCTTCGATCAAAATACGGTCGTATGGCGCCTCGTTTGGGTAACCATCAACCAGCCGTGCCTTCACAATCACCGCGTTATCAATGCCAATTGATACTAAAGCATCTTGCGCCTTTTCAACAAGCGTGGTGCGGGTTTCAATAGCAATAACCGACTTGGCCAAGCTGGCGACGATAGCTGTGCCGTAGCCACTGGCCGCACCAACAATCAACACATGGTCGTCTGGCCGCACATCCAAAGCCTGCACCAAACGCGCCAAAACCATAGGTTCCATTAAACTGCGCCCACCCGGCAATGGCAAATCTTCATCAACATATGCCAATGCACGTTGTTGCTTGCCAACAAACTCTTCGCGGGGCACGCTCAAAAAAGCGTCCAAAACATGCTGGTTGGTGACCTTTGACGGTCGTAACTGGCAATCCACCATTGTTTTACGCGCTGCTGCAAATGCGTTAGTACTCATCGTCATTACTCACTTGAACTGACTGGTTTTTAGGTTGCGTATTGTCGTGATCTCCGGACCGCAAGAAATCCACGAAAATCTACTTGTGAAAGCTGACCATACCCTTATACAATTTTTTGCCGGTGACACAATGATTTTGCCAGTAATTTTGACAGATATTTTTTACCCTTTGGACAGCTAATCAGTAATTTACACATGGTTAGTTTGATACGCAGTGCTTTTGGTGCGTGGCAGCATCAATCGGCACAACCGCGCCAAGCGAAATGTTGGGGTCATTCGGACTGCCTCCCCATTCGCGGTAATGGCCACATATGCTGTTTATTTCGCCATCTATACAGCTGTAAAGGTTATCAGGGTGTGCGAACCATAGGCCGGATGCCTTTGGCCCACCTAAAATCGCAAGATTGCTGTTGCCTTGCATTTGAACGGGCTGGCAGTTGTGCGGTGTCGGTGTGTCGCAACCGCCCTCTGCCAAGGTGCCAGCAGAAAAAAACGTAAACCGAAATTTTTTGTCCCGCGCAAAGGGCACAGCCTGATTCAAAGTGAAGTTAATCGGGTTGCTTTGATCAAAATCATGGGCAAAAAACCTTCTAGAAACCTCCATCCGGCCGGCATCAAACCGTTTATGTAGAGGCGCGGCGTATCTG
>Ga0181606_10003567_pt1 | contig 13141 bp, 25 predicted proteins | sample 041ome_10_FD_132994 | JGI IMG/M metagenome (GOLD analysis project Ga0181606, IMG submission 132994) | Coastal salt marsh microbial communities from the Groves Creek Marsh, Skidaway Island, Georgia - 041412US metaG (megahit assembly) | ecosystem: Environmental > Aquatic > Marine > Intertidal... | reverse complement strand
GAATGGATTGAGGATTATAAACTCCAATTAGCAGCATATGCACTAGCGCATAATGAAGTATATGGTACTGCGATTAACAAGGGTGTTAATCTTATTTGTACCAAAGATAATTACTTTCAAGAGTTTATGTTCGATGGTAATGAATTTAGACAGGCTAAATTTGATTGGTTAAGAAGAGTGGATCAGTATTATAATGAAAGGGAGAAAAATGTACAACAGAATAGTTAATATAGAAATGTATGAACTAGATGAAATTAAAAAAGATTATGACAAAGCTAGTGGTGAATTAAGAGCACAACTTAAACTTGCATGGTATAATAAGGTCAAAGAGATTGTGGCAAGAATAAGGCGAGAATGTGGCAAAAATATTTCATAAGATAGTAAACAAATGTTTACTAAATAGTAAACAAATGTTTACTGTAGTTAAAAAAAATGGCTCCTAGTGCGCATTGTAGATCCTGTAGTAACTCTGTAGTTACGAAAAGTGAGCAATACCAACCATTGTAGAGTTTTTAAGGATATTTTGGAAAGTAAATGAAAAAAATTTTTTCAAAAAAAAGTTTGAAGTGCCATTTTCTACTACAATTTTCCGGAAATCGTCTAGAAGTGTTGGTATCAGCGAATAATAACACATAAAAATTGTAGAGGTCACTTACTACAGGATCTACAATCGTTGGTATAAGCCACTTTTTTTTACTACAATTTTAAAAAAGTTACTACAATTTCTAAAAAATCGTGAAACATTGATGTTTCACGGAATCTTCTAGTCGTACTGTTGCAGATATGACACAGTATGAAATACTGGGAAGGTCAAAAAAATGTGCTATAAGGAATTATGCCAAAATCCAAAAGAAAAAAATCTAAGTTTAGATCATTAGTTATTGATAAGAAAAGATATTATTTTTATCGCATAGTTTGGTTTGACATCCTCGGGGATTCTGGGCATGCAAATTCAGAAGAGTTTAATTTAATGAAACCTGCAGAGATGGTTACTTATGGATATGTTTATTCTAAAGATAATAAGATGTTAAAAACTTTTGCAAGTTATGATTCCAAGGAAGAATGTTTTAGTGATAGAAATGTATTTCCAATTGGATGTATTGAAAGACTAGAAAAAATTAATCTGTAGATGAAACATCTTCTAATTCAATATCTTTATATTTTGGGAGTGTTCTCTCTTCTGATGCTTTTGTATTTTTTATTTGTTCTTTGAAATCTTTGTGTTCAACACCATTTAATATTGGTGAGTATTGATCTAATACTTCTGCAATTCTACTATCTAATTCCTCTTCAGATAAGTCATCTAACTTACCGGTTCTAATTATTTTTTGTTCAACATATAATCCGGCAGCCTTACCACGTGCTACCTCTGCATTGATTGCAGCTGTCCAAGCTTTGGCATCTAAAGCTTTGTTTCTCATATCACCTAATTGAGCCAGGTGAGATTCAAAATTAATATCATATTTTTTCTGTATCTCTTGTCTAAGTTCACCAATGTATTGTACTACTAGTGGATACATTTTTGGATTCTGTAATTCAGATGCAGTTACATGAGCTCTGTCTTCTGAATACTTAGCCTCGATTGCGCATTGTGTCGCAGTCTTTCTACCTTCGTTATAAACAAGCTCCTGTGCAAATTTTATTTGCTTTGGAGTTAAATTTTTATGCATACCCATAGTTGACAAATAACGTATATTTCTGTATAAGTCAAATACATCTTACCTCCATTAGATGTTTAACACTTTGAATTGACTGGGGGTTGGCTTACGATGCCGTGGGAATAAACCATTCGGCTGATACTGAGCCCCCAGTGAATTAATACAGATGATAAGTTTAAAACATTTCAGACAAGTTATAGATAAGTTTTTAAAATCACCTACGGCGGGTAACTCAAGAGTTCAAGTTGTTTTACCTAACGGTGAGTTTTACGATATTAAAGGAATTCAATTGATGGAGAATAAATTAATTGGAGTGAGAGAATCTCATAGATTAGTAATCACTATCAAACCAGAATCCTGGCGTATGGGTAAAGTTTTAAAGAAATTATGATAGAACAATTATTACTTTTTTCATTATTTTTTATTACGCTAGCAGTCCTAATTTAGCATCTTACATTACGGCGAATTTATGGCAAAAGATGAGTCTAAATTTTGGCAAGAAGTTAAGAAAAACATCAAGCAAATTTCCTTTACAAGACTAGAAAGTTGGGCCTCTGCAGGTGTCCCAGACTTGTTATGTTACAATGAAAAAGGAAAGTTTTTTACTATTGAATTGAAAGTAGAGAAACGTAAAAAATTAACGTTCTCACCACACCAAATTGCCTTCCATGTAACACATTCTAACAATACTTTTATCTTGGCAAAGTCCCTCGATCCTTTGTCCATAAAACTTTATGAAGGAAGAGATATACTTAAGCTCGTGAGCCGTGAGCCTTGTACCCCGGTCGCCGAGTCATGGACCAAGGTTCAAGAAATTCTTGTCAATGTGACATAACAACGCAGCGCGCTTGCGGGCGGGTCCCGCCCAATGCTTGCGTCTTGGTCAAGCTTGACGCTTGTGCCTTACTACAATTATTAATTATTATTATTAAAAAACCCCAGGCGATTTCTCGCCCAGGGTTGGAGGTAGAAACTATTTTAGAAAGTCTTCGTTCTTCTCCAGTTTTTCTTCCAGCCAGTTTTCTCCGGCCTTGATCCACCTTCGAATAAACTTACCTTGGATCGTAGGCCACGTTGCATTTGTAGCCTCTCATTCCATGAACCATACCTTTGACCCCCATCAGAGAACGTTTCTCTGTCCATGGTCCAAGACCCAACATTTGAAGAAACATGATCCGGAAAATAACCTCGTCCTGGTTTTCCTTCGTAACTGTTCCCATGTCGATAGCCATCATGGTCCAGCAAAAATTTGCAGCTGTGTCGTGCTGCTCCTTGGTCCATCCTTCTGTGTCCAAGGCAGTGTAGTCGTATTGTAATGCCATATTCACCTCCATTGTTGTTAATTTGACATCCTACAATATCCCATAACAATACGGCAGAATTAAGGCAGCGTAAAAAATAATTTAAGTTATCCACAAGCTTGTGCCTGTGACCTTGTACCGCGGGCCATGCGACAATATGCCTGTCAATATGACACATTGTCCCTGCGACAATTTGTCGCACCAGGGAAGAGCTTGTAGGCGGGCCCCCACCCTTAATTGGAGCTTGTGCCTTGATGTTGCTTGATGCTTGTGCCTTCATGAAATTTTATTTTTTTATTTCCTCCTGTAATTTTCTTTGACGCTGTAGGCCAGGCTGTCGATTTGCTCCCAGATATCTTCAGCCGGCCAGTGCTCTAAAGGCTCCCAGGCATTTTTTTCTAAGAAATTATTCAGCTTGCGATTTGACCAGGTGTCAAAATTTTGTGGCAAGTGAGTACATAGGTAATGACCAGACGCCCAGATTAAATTCTGTTTTTGATTTTTTTCAATTGATACTTTTTTACTCATATTTTTTTCTCCGTGGTTAGTGTTTTAAATATGCAATATTTTTGATCTTGCGGCTCCAGCATTTTCTACAATCAAGACATTTGCCGCCCTGAGTTGGCGCTGGACATGTGGCCTTCTTAGGGTCAGTTGTTACAGTACTTGTCCACTTCCAAAACTTACCCGCACCGCCGTCAACGTTGGTGCCTGATAATCTAATTATTAAATTTTTTGGAATTCTATTAACTGGAATATGTTTTAAAAACTGAGCTTCTTTAGTTGGCATCCAGTGTTTAACGCTAGGCGTTAATTTACAAACTTTAAAAATTTTTAATAAATGTTTAATGCTTTGAATATCTCCTGCATCGTGCCATCGGAATTCTTTACACTTAAAAGAATTAATTTGCGCAGCCATAGCTCGAACCCATAAAGGTCTAGTAATAGATTTTAATCGGACGTATTGCGCAGCCTTCACGCCTTTATACATAGAATAAAAACCACGCTTAGCATAACAGCCAAAGCAAACAGTACCAGGAATTAAAGCAAGTTTGCCGCCTGTCTTACATTCCCATGCGGGCAAGCCGTAGCTGTAACCTGGCATCTTTGAAGGCTTACTAAATGATCCAGTAATTAATTTTAATTCCTTTTTATTCATAGTTAAGTTTTAACAGATTCATGAGCCGTGAATATTGGCCAAATTGACGCAGGCAGAGAAGAGCTTGTGGGCGGGGCCCACCCATAAAAAAAGAAATAAAAAAAATGGCGGATGAGCCTTTAATCTCTCTCCGCCATTCTCGATAAGATTACAATGCTTACCGCATTAACAACATAATATTTAAGTCCAGAAGTTATGGACTCGCTTATCGGCTAGAGTTCTATGGTCTAGCTTTCCCCCGCGTTAGCGGATAAAGGATAAGCACAGTATTTTAGCTGTCACTCTCGCGACAACAGGATTGCTGTATCACCTTGAGGGTTTCCCAATTTTAAGTGTAGTACAACCCCACAATCGAACACTAAGACCAAAAACTCAGAGTACCACCATGACAGGCATCTCGTACTTTTTGCCCTACTGGACTGGTTCTTGATCCCAGATCCCTTGCGTGCCGTGCACTTAACATCTGAGATTTTTCATATTGATCAATATTACTTTATCTCAGCATAATCTTATCTGCTCCACAAGGGATCAGGGATCAAGTGGTTGATGGTGTGCACACCTTAAAGCAGTCAACCGCCACTCATGATCACAATATCACAACCAATATACAGATCAACGCGCAGATTGTCGCATGGGTGGGGAGTGCATGTGGGCGGGGCCCACCCTAATAAAAAAACAAAAACTGCGACAATTTGTCAAATGGTAATGCGAACACATGTGTTTTAAAACACATGTGTATTTAACAAATGGAGGAAATACATATGACAAGAGCAATGACGAAGTATCAATTAGATCACTTCAAAGAAAAAGTAAGAAGACAATTTGATCCATTGATCGAAGACCAAGAACTGTTGGTAAAACAGTTTAAAACAAAAGCGACTGATGTTGCTGTTTCCAAACTTTCAAAAAAGATTGGCGCGGATAAAATAATAAAGGCCTTTGAAGATGCTGAAAAAAGATTAGAAGAAGTTAGAGCAACGGCCTTAACTTTCTTTACAAAGAAAAAACCACAAGAAGCTGAATTAAGTTATAAATTCAGAAATGGTGGAAGTAGTTGGAGGGATGAGAAACTTACACTTTCAGATTGTAAAGACGAGTTAAGACAGTGGTCTTCAAATCAAGCTGAAAAAGAGTTAGAGCGAAGACCAGAAGGCGCAAGGTTAAGACAGTTAAAACAGTTAAAACAAAAAGCCTTGGATACTGTCATGGAAGCGGGAACACCAGATAGTCTGGCCATTGCTTTAAATGAAGTAAGTAAAAAAATAGGGTTAAGTTGGAACCAAGATTTAACAGCTTTACCTAACATAAAAAACGAAAACTAACACTTGACAATGGTTATGGGATAATGTAATTATTATCCCATAACGAAAGGAATATATGACAAACATAAACGACATAACAAAATCATTAAATAGAATAGCTGATACGTTAGATGAAGTTTTAACATTAGTTAAAAAAGATATGGAAGATAATAAAGCTCGTATCACAGCACAATGGGACAATGAGTTAGATAAAAGAGAAGTAATTAAAAAAGATGAAAACTTTAATTACTCTCAATTAGAACTACCATTTCCAGAGGTTGAATAATGAAGAGAATATTAGAAGACTTTGAATACATTTATTTTTTTAAAGACGCTTTTAATTCTAGGTTAATTGGAAGACCTTATTTAATAAATGACAAGGGCTTTAATGAAGATGAAATCAAAGAGGCCAAAGAGTTTATTAAAAAGAATGGTACTGAATTCTATACAGTTGATGATGATGACCTTGATAAAACCGAGGGTTATTATTATTCAAAGAATGGAATTGACTTTGAACCATTAGACAAAATGGAAGCGGATAGTGGTCATACTAAATTGTACTATTATGAAAATAATAAATGGAGTCAATTATAATGGGAACTTTAGATGATCTAAAAAAGGAAGAGTTTATTGGCAAGGGCTTCTCTAAAAAAGAAGCCTTGACCAAGGCGCTCGAGTGGTGCCAACAAACGAACACTTGTCGTGGGTGTAGTCAAGCCGTGAAGCCTGGCGAGTGGTCTAAATCTTTTAAAGGTGAAGGCTACTGTATAGGTTGCATGGGCTAGTCAATATGTCATAACGTCGCACCCACTAGATATAGTAGGTGCGACAAAGTGTCGCAGGTGGGGAGTGCATGTGGGCGGGTCCCACCCACAATAGATAGAGGTACCAGGCCAAAGTCAAAAGTCGAACTTTTTAAAAGGGGGGAGGGGTATAAATCAAAATATAGGGATCCTAAATGTATGCTTTAGACTTGGATTTACATAGAGAATGGTATAGAATAGTTTTTAACCTAGACAAATCCAAACCTACTTTTTTTAAAGAGGGGGGAGGGGTAAAAAAATTGTTTAGGTACCATAATTAAATATTATGCTTAATTTAGAACAAATAAATAAAATTGCAGATCCGAAAGTTAGAAGACAATTAAAATTAGATATTTTAACTAAGGTAAAAAAATCTACACAATCTAAATATCGTTCTGATTTTTTATCTTTTGTAAAATATACTTGGCCAGAATTTATTGAAGGGTACCATCATAAAAAAATTTCAGATGCATTTAATAGAATCTTAAGTGGAGAATGTAAAAGATTAATTATTAACATGCCACCTAGACATACTAAATCTGAATTTGCATCTTATTTTTTACCTGCATGGATGATTGGTAACAGACCTAATTTAAAAATTATTCAAGCAACTCACACAGCTGAACTTGCAATTCGTTTTGGTAGAAAAGCTAAAACATTAATTGACTCACAAGAATACCAGGATTTATTTCAAACAAGACTCAGAGAAGATTCTAAAGCCGCGGGCCGTTGGGAAACAAACGGAGGTGGTGAATACTTTGCAGTTGGTGTCCAAGGTGCGGTGACCGGGAGGGGTGCTGACTTATTAATTATTGACGATCCACATTCTGAGCAAGATGTAAATTCACCTACAGCATTTGATAATGCATATGAATGGTATACCTCAGGACCAAGGCAAAGGCTTCAACCAGGTGGAGCTATTGTGGTTGTAATGACAAGATGGTCTACAAAAGATTTAACAGCACAACTAGTTAATGCTGGAGCTAAAGAAGAGAAAGCTGATCAATGGGAAGTAATTGAGTTTCCTGCAATCATGCCAACAGGAAAACCAGTATGGCCAGAGTATTGGAAGTTAGAAGAATTAGAAAAAGTAAAAGCATCTGCAGGTATTGCAAAATGGAATGCACAGTATATGCAAAATCCAACTGCAGAAGAAGGTGCATTATTAAAAAGAGAATGGTGGCAAGATTGGGATAAAGATTATTTACCTCCATTACTTCATGTTATTCAAAGTTATGATACTGCATTTTTAAAAAAAGAAACTGCTGACTTTAGTGCTATCACTACTTGGGGAGTCTTTGCAGAAAATGAAGGAGATCCTCAACATATAATTTTACTTGATGCATTAAAAGAACGTTTGGAATTTCCTGAACTAAGAAGGGTTGCAAAAGAACAATATGACTATTGGCAACCTGAGACAGTTTTAGTTGAAGCCAAAGCTTCTGGTCTTCCACTAACCTACGAACTCAGACAGATGGGGATACCTGTCGTTAATTTTTCTCCCTCTAAAGGTAACGACAAACACAGCCGTGTAAATTCTGTAGCCCCACTGTTTGAGTCCGGAATGGTTTGGGCTCCTAAACAAAGAGAATTTGCTCAAGAAGTAATTGAAGAATGTGCATCGTTTCCATATGGAGATCATGATGACTTAGTAGATAGTACAACACAAGCTTTAATGAGATTTAGACAAGGGGGGTTGATTATTCATCCAGAAGACTATAAAGAAGAACAACTACCCAGAAAAAAAAGAAGTTATTATTGGTAAATGACATTTGTATGGAAACACCCAAGTAAGTATAGAAAACTTACTACAACAACACCTCCTAAATCAGGACCTTTATCACAAGGCTTGAATATTGAGTATAATACTGTTAAAGATGTAAAATTGGAGAAAATTAATGGCGACAATAGACAAAGCACTTCCAAACGAAGTTAAAAAACAAATTGAAATAGAAGGACCTGAAACAGCGGTCGAAGAAAATATTGAAATACAAGAAGATTTACCTGATGTAGGTGAAACAGAAATTACACCCACTGAAGATGGTGGTGTAGAAATTAATTTTGAACCAGGAGCCTTCAACCAGGCTCAAACAGAAAATCATTACGACAATCTAGCAGAGTTACTACCCGAGGAAATATTGAATCCTCTTGGTTCAGAATTACATCAAAATTATTCAGACTATAAATCTTCAAGACAAGATTGGGAACAAGCTTATGTAAAAGGTTTAGATCTTTTAGGATTTAAATATGAACAAAAAACAGAACCGTTCCAAGGAGCATCAGGTGCAACTCATCCTGTTCTAGCAGAAGCAGTCACGCAATTCCAAGCATTGGCTTATAAAGAATTGCTCCCGGCTCAAGGACCTGTAAGAACTCAAGTTATTGGAGCTCCATCTCAAGAAAAATCTACTCAAGCAGAACGAGTAAAAGAATTTATGAATTATCAATTGATGGATCAAATGCCAGAGTATGAAAGTGAGTTTGATCAAATGTTATTTTATTTACCTCTATCAGGTTCTGCATTTAAAAAAGTTTACTATGATGAATTACTAGGAAGAGCTGTATCAAAGTTTGTTCCTGCTGATGATTTAATTGTTCCGTATACAGCTACCTCATTAGATGATGCGGAATCAATTATTCATCGAATTAAAACTTCTGGAAATGATTTAAGAAAACAACAAGTCGGAGGATTTTATAGAGATATAGATTTAACTCCTGGTTATGACAACGAAACTGATTTAGATAAAAAAGAACTTGAAATAGAAGGCATGAGACAATCAGGTAGAAACAATGAAGACATCTTCACATTACTTGAATGTCATGTTAATCTAGACATCGAAGGTTTTGAAGATCGAGGACCCGATGGGGAAGTGACTGGTATAAAATTACCTTATATTGTAACGATCGAAGAAAACTCTCGTGAAGTATTATCAATTAGAAGAAACTATGAAATTGGTGATCCGTTAAGAAAAAAGATTTCTTATTTTGTACACTTTAAATTTTTACCTGGTTTAGGATTTTATGGATTTGGTTTAATCCATATGATCGGTGGATTATCTAGAACTGCAACATCAGCATTAAGATCATTATTAGATGCTGGTACATTATCAAACTTACCTGCTGGATTTAAGCAAAGAGGAATCAGAATTAGAGATGATGCACAATCAATACAACCTGGTGAATTCAGAGATGTAGATGCTCCTGGTGGAAACATAAGAGATGCTTTTATGACATTACCATTCAAAGAGCCAAGTGCAACACTTCTTCAACTTATGGGTGTCGTCGTACAAGCTGGTCAGCGTTTTGCATCTATAGCTGACATGCAAGTAGGTGAGGGTAATCAACAAGCTGCAGTGGGGACGACTGTTGCATTGCTTGAACGTGGATCACGAACAATGAGTGCAATTCACAAAAGATTGTATGTTGGTCTTAAAAATGAATTTAAATTATTAGCTAGAGTATTTAAACTTTATCTACCTGCAGAGTACCCATACGATGTAGTTGGTGGTCAAAGAGTAATTAAACAAACTGACTTTGATGATAAAGTAGATATTTTACCTGTTGCAGATCCAAATATATTTTCTCAAACTCAAAGAATATCTTTAGCACAAACTGAATTACAATTAGCTCAATCGAATCCACAAATTCATAATTTATATCAAGCTTATAGAAATATGTATGAAGCATTGGGTGTAAAAAATATTGATTTAATTTTAAAAAAACCCCAACAACCAATGCCTAAAGATCCATCATTAGAACATATTGATGCATTAAGTAGTATACCATTCCAAGCTTTCAAAGGACAAGACCATAGAGCTCATATAACTTCTCATTTAAATTTTATGGGAACTAATATTGCAAAAAACAATCCAGTGATTGCAGCATCTTTACAGAAAAATATCTTTGAACATATTTCTTTAATGGCTTTAGAACAAGTTGAAATGGAATTTGCACAAGAGATTATGCAATTACAAGCTATGCAACAAAATCCTGCGGCAATGCAAAACCCACAGATCCAACAAATGGCTATGCAAATTAATATGAAGATTGAATCTAGAAAAGCAGTATTGATTGCTGAAATGACAGATGAATATTTACAAGAAGAAAAGAAAATTAATGGTGATTTTGGTAATGATCCAATTGCTAAATTAAAATCTAGAGAACTGGATATCAGAGCACAAGAAAATTATAGAAGAAAAGAGCAAGATGAACAGAGAATTAATCTAGATAAGATGAAAGCAATGATGAATCAAATGACAGATCAGCAAAAACTAGATCAAAATGAAGAATTAGCTAACTTAAGAGCTGATACTTCTATTGAAAAAACAGTTTTACAACATGCATTAAAACAACAGGAGCCAAATTAATGAAAAAAGGTCAGAAAAAAGTTGCAAAAGTCATGAGAGAGTTTAAAAAAGGTAAATTGCATAGCGGAAAATCTAAAAAAATAGTAAAAAATCCAAAACAAGCTATTGCAATTGCATTATCTGAAGCTAAACTATCTAAGAAGAGGAAAAAATGATGAAAAAATCTAAATCAATGCCTAAATGCGATTACGAAGTAGGTGCTCCAGAAGGTGGAAAGAAAATCGAAACACCTAAAGCTGGTAAAAGCGAAAAAGTAGTTGTTAAAGGTACAAAAACTTTAAAAAAACAAACAGCTACTTGGTACTAATTTTATGTTTCCGTGGAGTCTAATAGGCACGGCGTTAAAAACAGGTGCTGAGATTTATAAGAATAAGAAAAAATCTGAAATTATAATGTCAGAGGCACAAATTGTTCATGCAGAAAAAATGAAAGCCGGAGAAATAGAATTTACTGGGCAGATTGCTCAAAATCAAAAAGGCGACTGGAAGGACGAATTTATTTTATTAATTCTCTCATCGCCATTGTTCCTGCTTGCATATTCTGTTTTTGCAGAAGATGAAGAGATTGGTCAAAAATTAGATTTGTATTTTGAAAAATTACAAACAATGCCATGGTGGATAATTTCATTATGGGTAGCAGTCGTTGGAGCTGTATATGGAATTAAAGCTACGGAATTAAAACACTTAGGAGGAAAAAAATAATGAGTATATTAAATAAAATAAAAGATTGGTCTATTTGGTTAGCTTGTAATATTCTTGATTTAATCAGATGGGCAGTTTGTAAACTTTTAAAAATTATTCCTTGCAAATGCGACCATGATTGTGGTTGTAAAAATGCGCATGGAAATAAATCAGGCGAAGGGGTATAATATGAAAAAGAAAATACCTGCAGGTAAAAAAGGAAAAGGCATTAGAATGCTAAAAAAGAAAGCACCTGAAGTTGCAAAACGAATGGGCTATAAAAAAGGAAGTATGAAGTATGGCAAGTAAGATGCATAAAACTAAATCTGGTAAAATGGCAAAGAAAGGTCTTTGGTATAATATCCAGCAAAAGAAAAAAAGAATTGCTGCCGGTTCAGGTGAGAAGATGAGAAAACCTGGAACTAAAGGTGCACCAACAGCAAAAGCTATTAAAAAATCACAAGGTAAATAATGGCAAGAACTGCTGCATGGCAAAGAAAAGAAGGAAAGTCTCCGTCAGGAGGTTTGAACAAAAAGGGAGTTGCATCTTATAGAGCAGCTAATCCTGGTTCAAAGTTAAAAACAGCTGTAACAACGAAACCATCTAAATTAAAGAAAGGTTCTAAGGCTGCTAATCGTAGAAAGAGTTTCTGCGCGCGTATGACTGGTATGAAAAAAAGATTAACATCTGCCAAAACTGCACGTGACCCAAATTCTAGGATTAACAAGAGTCTTAGAAAATGGAACTGCTAATGGCAAAAGACGCACTTACATTCGAAGGATTTGTAACTAAACTTAGAAGAAACTTAAGAGATTCTTATCAGCAAATAGGTGATGCTATGGTTGCTGGTGGAGTAAAAGACATGGAAAATTATAAGTACATGTTAGGACAGGCACATGCCTATCAATTAATCGATCAGGAGATTTCAAACCTGCTAAATCCAAAGGAGGATAAAAAACATGAAACTGAAAGACCAGAAAACGTCGTCGACTTCGGAAAGCCCAAAAATTAAATTAGCGCTTGAAGAAAAATACAACGAAGAAAATAAAAAAGCTGAAGAAGCTATTGATAAACATAATTCAATAAAAGACAAAGAGGCTAGTAAACTTCCTAAACCTACGGGTTGGAGAATGTTAGTTTTACCTTTTAAACAAAAAGAAAAAACTAAAGGTGGAATTTATTTAGCCGATGAGTCTATTGAAAGATCGCAAGTTGCTTCAACCTGCGGACTCGTTCTTGATATGGGACCACATTGTTATGACAAGGAAAAATTTCCTGAAGGTCCTTGGTGCAAGAAGGGTGATTGGATAATCTTTGCAAGATATGCAGGGAGCAGAATCCAAATAGAAGGCGGGGAGGTTAGACTTCTAAATGATGATGAAGTATTAGCCACAGTGGAAAACCCGGAAGATATTTTCCACCAATTTTAACATAGGAGGATACTATGCAAAACGCAGAAGAAAAAACAGTTGACATAGATACATCAGGTCCAGGAGCCGAGGTTGAATTACCGGAGGAACAAACACCTGAATTAAACATAGAGGTATCAAATGACACTGAAAACAATACTGAGTCCAATGACTCAGCTGAGAAACCTGATGAGCAGTCTACTGTTCAAGCAGACACAACCACGGACCAAGGAACAGAAGCGAAAGCTAATGAAGACAAAAAGAAAGAATTAGAAGATTACTCCGAAGGAGTTAAAAGAAGAATAGCAAAGTTAACTAGAAAAATGCGTGAGGCAGAGAGAAGAGAAGAAGCTGCTTTGCAATACGCAAAAAGAGTTCAAACTGAGCAAGAACTTCTTAAATCCAGATATTCTAAATTGGATACAGGTTATGTATCTGAAATGGAAAATAGAATAAAATCTT
>Ga0181606_10003565_pt1 | contig 13142 bp, 18 predicted proteins | sample 041ome_10_FD_132994 | JGI IMG/M metagenome (GOLD analysis project Ga0181606, IMG submission 132994) | Coastal salt marsh microbial communities from the Groves Creek Marsh, Skidaway Island, Georgia - 041412US metaG (megahit assembly) | ecosystem: Environmental > Aquatic > Marine > Intertidal... | reverse complement strand
CAGTCAGTTAATACGATTTACTTTAAAAATAACAAAGTTATTGGGCACAATACAGATATAGAGGGGTTTGAGTTAGCCATCAAAAACTTAAAATTTGATATGATGGATAAAAAAATATTTATATTAGGAGCAGGTGGAGTTGTCCCATCAATTGTTTTTGCTTTAAATAGAATGAAAGTTTCTGAAATAACTATAAGCAATAGAACAAAAACTAAAGCTGAACAGTTAAATAACTTATTCAAAAACTTGAAAATTGTTAATTGGGGAGATATTCCAGAGTTTGATGTGATAATTAATGCTACTAGCATTGGTCTTAATAAAAACGATGAAATAAATTTAGACTTTACTAAAATTGGAACAAATAAATTATTTTATGATGTAATCTATAATCCAAAGGAAACAAATTTTTTAAAAACTGGAAAAAAGCTGGGGAACGCGACAGAAAATGGTAAATTAATGTTTATTTATCAAGCATTTTTATCTTTTAGTTTATGGCACGAAATTGAGCCTAAAATTAATAATGAAGTAATCAGACTTTTGAAACATGATTAGAATAGGAATTTTGGGAGATATTGGCTCTGGAAAAAGTTATGTTGCTAAAGAATTTGGTTACCCAGTTTTTAATGCAGATATAGAAGTTAGTAAATTATATAAAAAAGATAAAACTATTTACAAAAAATTAAACAAAAGATTACCCAAACATATACATACATTTCCTATTGATAAAAAAGAAATTTCCAACGCAATATTGACCAATAAAAACAATCTTAAAAAAATTGCCAAAATTGTTCATTCAGAAATAAGAAAAAAATTAAATATTTTTTTAAAAAAAAATAAAAACAAAAAATTAGTAATTCTCGATATTCCTCTTTTATTAGAAAACAAAATTAATCAAAGAAAGGATATTTTGATTTTTATACAATCACATAAAAATGATATTTATAAAAGATTAAAAAAAAGAAATAATTTTAATTTAAAATTGTTAAATTTGTTTAAAAGCATTCAATATTCGTTAAATTATAAAAAAAAAAAATCAAAGTTTATAATTAAAAATGATTTTGTGAAAAAAACTGTAAAAAAAGAAATAAAAATTATTTTAAAAAAAATTTTATAAATGAAAGAAATAATATTAGACACCGAGACAACAGGTATTTCAGTTAAAGAAGGTCATAGAATTGTAGAAATAGGCTGTATAGAGTTAAATGACCTAATTCCAACTAAAAATAAATTTCATTGTTATCTTAATCCTGAGAGAAAAGTTTCTGAAAAAGCTTTTCAAGTTCATGGTTATACTGATGAATTTTTATCCAAACAAAAAAAATTTATGGAACTAGTAGAAGAATTTTTAGATTTTATTAAAGATAAAAGACTAATAATCCATAATGCTGAATTTGACATTGGCCATCTTAATAATGAGCTTTCTTTATTAGGGAAAAAAAAATTAACTAATGAAGTAATTGATACATTAACCTTAGCTAGAGATAAATTTCCTGGTTCACCAGTTAGTTTGGACGCTCTTTGCAAAAGGTATAGAATCGATAATTCAAAAAGAACCAATCACACGGCATTAATTGACTGTGATTTGCTTGCCAAAGTGTACATTAATCTAACAGATCAAAAAGAACCTACACTTAACTTTCAAAATCAAGACTCTGAATTAAAAATAAATAATAGAAATGTAATAGAGTATTTTAAAAAAATAGTTTTACCGAGTGCTGATGAGTTAAAAAAACATAAAGAATATTTAAAACATAGTCTTAAAAAAAATTTTTTTAATTAAATTTGTTATTATATAGAGTTTCAAAATCTACTTTTTTTTCAAACTTAATTCCCTGAAAACCAGAATTGTGAAGCATATCTAAAAGAGATTTTTCTAGATCAGGATAGATTTTAATTTGAACATCACATAATATAATTTTTTCCAGTTCTTTCTTATCTTTTATTTCTTCATCTATTCTAATAATCGTAGAGTAAATTATTTCAAAATGTGATCTTTTGTCATTTTCTTCATTATCTTGAAATTTTAGGTTTGTATTTATCTCTATAAGTTTATTTTTAAGTGGTTTTGAGGTTATATCTATACCAAGCTTATATTTTGCGATTTTGTTTTTTACGAATAAATAGGTTTCAATGTCTTTTGTTTCACTAGACATATCCTTAATAAATTTTCCTAAAATTTTATATTTTTCTGTCATCATCGTTTTCTATATCCTCATAGTCACCATCTATAAAATTATTTTCTCTAATCCCTTTATGTTTAAATTTTTTTGAAAGTATACCAAAAAAAAAATTTCTACTTATTGGAAAAATTAGTAAAAATCCCAAAATATCGGTCATAAATCCAGGAATAATTAAAAGCAATGCTGCAAATGCAATAGCAGCTCCAGATATCATTTCGTATGTTGGTGGTTTATTTTTGCTTAATTGCATAAATCCGGATTTCAAAGTATTCAAACCTTCATATTTTGCATAATAAACTCCAACTATAGCTGTGGTAAAAATTAATAAAATTGTAGTAATCGCTCCAATTTGTGAACCTATTTTTATTAAAAGATAAATTTCAACTGCTGGAACTAATAATATTGATAAGAAAATCGGGTTCATTTGTCCTTAATCTAAATTGCTAGTTGAAATTAATCAACATAGTAATTACTATAATAACATGAGTTATAGTTTTGAATACATCGACATAATTTTATTAGCAATGATTGCTGGGTTCATTTTTTTAAGATTAAGAGGAATTCTTGGAAAAAGAACTGGTTTTGAGGGAAAAGCACCTCCAAAATTTGAAGAAGTTTTAAATAAAATTAAAACAGAGAAAGTTCAAAAAATAAATGAGAACTTTGATGAAAATGCTCAAAAAGAATTTTTGAAAGGTGCAAAGATTGCTTACGAAACTATTATTACAGATTTTAGTGATAATGATAATAAAATTATTGCTAGCAAACCACTTCTTAGTAAAGAAATCTTTAATCAATTTGAAGAAGCATTAAAAGAAAGAAGTAAAAGAGGACATTACGCAGAAATAACTTTTATTGGTATTAATTCTGCAACCATTAAAGAACATAAAAAAATTGATAAAATTTTAAATGTGACAGTAGACTTTATAGCCGAGGTAATAACTTGTATTAAAGACCAAGATAAAAAAATTATTTCAGGTGATTCTGAAAAAATAAAAAAAATCTATGATACCTGGGTATTTTCAAGAGATATCACTTCAGCTAATCCTAACTGGAAATTAGTTAATACCCTAACTTAATTGACCGATAATATTTCAGAAAAAGATAAAAAAGATTGGGAAAATTTTCTTTCAAAAAATGAAAAATTGCCAAACAAAGATTTAAAAATAGATAAAAAAATAACCTTTAAAACAAAATCAATAGATTTGCACGGGTATACCCTTGAGGAAGCTAATAAATCAATTGAGGATTTTATTATTAAATCTTATCAAGAAAAAATAAATAAGTTGATAGTTGTTACCGGAAAGGGAATTCATTCCCAGAACGAAAAAGATCCTTATGTCTCAAAGGATTTAAGTATTTTAAAATATTCAGTGCCAGAATTTATTTCAAAAAATGAAAATTTAATGAAAATTATTTATGAAATGAGGGACGCAAAGATAGAAGATGGTGGCAGTGGGGCTTTTTATATTTTTTTGAAAAAAAATAAGGCTATAAAATAAATTTTGAAAGATCCGTATCTTTAACTAAATTATCTAAATTTTTATCAATATATTCTTTATTAATAATGATCTTTTGACCTGAACGATCAGTTGCGGTAAAGCTGATTTCGTCTAAAATTTTTTCAATTATTGTGTGAAGTCTTCTAGCTCCAATATTTTCTACAGTAGTATTTACCTCTGATGCAATGTTTGCGATAGCATCAATACCATCCTCCGAAAATTCCAAATCTACATTTTCAGTTTTTAATAAAGCGATATATTGTTTAATTAAACTAAAATCAGGTTCTCTCAAAATTCGTTTAAAATCATCACTAGTTAATGCTTCCAGTTCAACTCTTATAGGTAAACGTCCTTGAAGTTCAGGAAGAAGATCGGATGGTTTCGCAAGTTGAAACGCTCCAGATGCAATAAATAAGATATGATCAGTTTTAATTGGGCCGTGTTTTGTGTTCACAGTTGTTCCTTCAATTAAAGGTAACAAATCTCTTTGAACACCCTCACGAGAAACATCTCCCCCAACTCTATCTGTTCTTGCAGAAATTTTGTCTATTTCGTCTAAAAATACTATTCCATTATTTTCGGTTGATAATTTTGCTGCTTTCACAATTTTATCTTGTTCAATTAATTTATCTGACTCATCGTTAATTAAAATTTCATGAGATTCTTTTACAGTCATTTTCTTTTTTTTTTCTTTATTTCCCATTGATTTACCAATCATTTCACCAATGTTAATCATCCCAACATTTGCACCAGGCATTCCAGGTATTTCAAAAGAAGTATTATTCGATCCGCTGTCGCTTACAGCGATTTCAATTTCGTTGTCATCTAGATCACCATTTCTAAGTCTTTTTCTAAAACTTTCTCTTGTTGCAAGGCTCGCTTTTTTACCAACTAAAGCATCCAAAACTTTTTCTTCAGCAGATTTTTGAGCTTGAGCATGGACTTCTTTTCTCATTTTTACTTTTTCCATACCAATTGCAATTTCAATCAAATCTCTTATTATTTGTTCTACATCTCTTCCAACATAACCAACTTCGGTAAATCTTGTAGCTTCAACTTTAACAAATGGAGCTTCTGCTAATTTTGATAATCTTCTAGAAATTTCTGTTTTACCAACACCAGTTGGTCCAATCATTAAAATATTCTTTGGTAAAACTTCGTTTTTCATTTCACCTTTGAGGGCCTGTCTTCTCCATCTATTTCTTAATGCAACAGCAACTGCTTTTTTAGCCTTATTTTGTCCAACTACAAATCTATCTAGTTCAGATACAATTTCTCTTGGAGATAATGAGCTTACTAGTGAATTTTCTTCTTTTGCATTTTTGTCTTTAGGAACTAGAGGAGTTACGTTTGAATTTTCCATTATATTTTAAGAACCTTAATATTATCATTTGTAAAAACACAAATTTCTGAAGCAACTTTAATAGCTTTTTTTGCAATTTCCTCTGCACTTTTATCTGTCTCCATTAAAACTTTGCCAGCAGCTAGTGCGTAGTTACCACCCGAACCTATTCCAATGACGTCACCCTCAGGTTCTAAAACATCTCCAGTTCCAGATATAATATAGCTATTATCTTTGTCTCCAATAGCCATCAATGCTTCCAATCTTCTAAGATATTTATCTGTTCTCCAGTCTTTCGCTAATTCTACGGCAGCTCTTGATAAGTTGCCTGCATGCTTTTCAATCTTAGCTTCTAATCTTTCAAATAAAGTAAGCGCATCTGCAGTTGAACCTGCAAATCCAGCTACCACATCTCTTTTTTCAATTTTTCTAATTTTTGAAGCAGTACTTTTAACCACGGTATTTCCCATACTTACTTGGCCATCTCCAGCCACAACTACTTCATTATTTTTTCTAACTAATACGATTGTTGTCATTCTTCTTAAATGGTAACGATTTTTTATACTTCAAGTGTTTATACTAATATTGATATAGGGTGATTATGTATGTATACCTCTAAAATATATGGCTAGAAAAGGAAAAGTATCTAGAAAAACTAAAGAAACTAGCATTAGTGTTGAGGTAAATATTGATGGCAAGGGTCAGTATAAAATTGACACTGGAATTGGTTTTCTAGATCATATGCTTGAACAGCTGTCAAAACATTCTCTTATAGATTTAAAAGTTAAAGCAAAAGGGGACACCCACATAGATCTTCACCATACAACAGAAGATACAGGAATTGCTATCGGTGAGGCTTTAAAAAAAGCGTTAAAAAACTATCAAGGAATTAGAAGATATGCACACGCAATGATTCCAATGGATGAAACATTAACAAGAGTTGCAATAGATGTTTCAAATAGACCCTATTTAATTTGGAAAGTTAAGCTAAAAGTAGAGAGACTTGGGGAAATGGATACAGAACTTTTTAAAGAGTGGTTCCAAGCATTTTCTCAGTCCGCAGGAGTAACATTGCATATGGAAAATATTTATGGAGATAACAGCCACCATATTATCGAGTCATGTTTTAAGGCTTTAGCGAGGTCATTAAGAGCAGCTTTAGAAATAGATCCTAGAAATAAGAAGAGCATTCCATCAACTAAGGGCTCTTTATAAATTTAATGAACGTCACGATTGTTGACTATAATTCAGGAAATATTAGTTCTGTAATAAATTCTTTTAAGGAAGTTGCTAAAGATGAAGTAAGTATTGAAGTTACTTCTGATCTAAAAAAGATTAAATCAAGTGATAAAGTTGTTTTGCCAGGCCAAGGATCGTTTAAGAGCTGTGTTGATGCCTTAACCAGTATAAATGGCTTAGTTGATACTTTAAATGAATTTGTAATTGATAACAAAAAACCACTTCTTGGAATTTGTGTTGGTTTACAAATGTTTGCTGATATTGGTTATGAAGAAATAGAAACAAAGGGTTTAGGTTGGATTTCTGGAAAAGTTTCTAAAATTGATAATCAAAACAATAAATACAAACTTCCACACATTGGTTGGAATGAAATAAATATTGTTAAAGATAGTAAGATTTTTAAAGATATAAAAAATAATTCTCACATGTATTTTGTGCATAGTTATGAATTTATCCCTGAAGATAAAAAAGTAATTTCAGCAACAACAGATTATTCATCAAATATTGTTTGTTCAGTTGAAAAAGAAAATATTTTTGGAACTCAATTTCACCCAGAAAAGAGTGATAAAATTGGGTTACAAATTATTGGTAATTTTATAAATTTATAAAATGAAATTTTTTTTATTATTTTTGTTCTTTAGCTTTACTTTATTAAGTTCGAGTTTTTCTAAAATTCTTAATATTGAAAACAAAATACAAATTGAAGTACCAGCTAGTCACAAATTTATAAAGTATGACAATAAAGAAGTAAAAAATAGTATTGAGGAATTTGTTCAGGAATATGAAGGAATGGAGATAGATGTTTATTTAGTAGGGCCAAAAAAATATGTTGATTTAGAGCAAGCAATTCTGGATGGAGAAGATCCAATGAATAATGAATATGTTCGATCAATAATGAATAAATTTAAAAGAAAAAATTTCAAGGATGAGGTGAGAGCTGGTAAATGGATGGTTTCTGAAGCGAAAAAAATCATGAAAAAAGAAAAAATAGACTTCATTACCTATGCACTGGTATCTAATCAAAGTTGGATTAAAATATCAGCAGATGAAGGGGGTGAATTGGGCGATATGATTAATGAAATTCAGACCATGGATAATCAAGAACTTAAAGAAGCAACAAAAGAAATTAGAGAGGAAATTACTAAGTTATCAGGAAATAATAAAAGTATACCTATAAATGAATCAATGACTATAAATCTTAGTAAATTTGACATTGCTAAAAATGAAAACGATGAATTATTTTTAAAAAGCAACGGTAAATTAATAATGGTTTATGGAGCAATAAAATTAGATGTAAGGCTTAATGTTTTTATTGCTGAGCATAAAAGTAAGACTTATGCATTTATATCTGCGTGTTATGTTGACTGTTCTAAATTTAATAGCAAATTTAATAATATGATTAAGCCAGTTTTCTCTACAATAAAAAAAACTGTAAAAACCAAAACTATCAACTCATCAAATAATGATTTGATAGAACAATTAGAAAAGTTGAACAGTTTATTTAAATCTGGAGTTCTGACAAAAGAAGAATTTGAAAAAGCTAAGAAGAAAATTCTGAATTAAATGAAAATATTTCCTGCTATAGACATTAAAGATAAAAAGTGTGTGAGGTTAGTTAAGGGAGACTTTGATAATAAAACAGAATATGAAATGTCGCCGATTGAACAAGCTGGTAAATATAAAGATCATGGTTTAAAAGATTTGCACGTAGTTGATTTAGATGGTGCTTTAACAGGAGAAGCAGTTAATTTGGATATTATTCAAGAAATAGTTAAAAAATTTGATCTTAAAATTGAAATTGGTGGAGGAATAAGAAATTTTGAAAGTATTCAAAAATATGTTGATGCTGGTGTTGAAAAAGTAATTTTGGGAAGCGCTGCTATAAAAGATAAAAATTTTTTAAAAAATGCTTGTGAAAAATTTCCAAATAAAATTGCGTTAGGTTTAGACGCTAAAGATGGTTATTTGTCTGTTTCTGGCTGGAAAGAAAATTCTCACCAATTAACATTAAATTATTTAAAAGAAGTTAATAATTATGGGGCAAGTAGATTAATTTATACTGATATTAATAGAGATGGTATGAAGCAAAGTCCTAATTTTGAGGAAACATCTAAGATTGCTAACATTTCGAACTGTCCTGTAATCATATCTGGTGGAGTTTCATCAATTGAAGATATTAAAAAAGCTAAGGAATTGAATAATAGTAATATCGAAGGCATCATAGTTGGAAAAGCTATCTATGATGGTGACATTAAATTAGAGGAACTTGTTAAGGAATTGAATGCTTAAAAATAGAATTATACCATGTTTGGACGTTAAAAATGGTCGTGTAGTAAAAGGGATTAATTTTATTGATCTCAAAGATGCTGGTGATCCAGTTGAACAAGCTAAAATTTATAGTGATGGTGGTGCAGATGAAATTTGTTTTTTAGACATTACGGCTTCTAATGAAAATAGAGAAACAATTTATGAAGTTGTTGAAAGAACATCAAAAAAATGCTTTGTGCCATTAACAGTGGGTGGAGGAGTAAGAAGTGTTGATGATATTAATAAATTATTGAATTGTGGGGCAGATAAAGTTTCAATTAATACTGCTGCTGTCGAAAATCCAGAAGTAATTATAGAAAGCTCAAGAAAATTTGGATCTCAATGTATAGTTGTTGCAATTGATGCAAAAAAAAATTTTGATAAATGGGAAATTTTTACTCATGGTGGAAGAAATAATACGGGTATCAATGCAATAGATTTTGCAAAAAAAATGGAAGATAGTGGGGCAGGTGAGCTGCTAGTAACTTCAATGGATAGAGATGGTACCCAAGTTGGATATGATATAGAGCTAATGTCAAAAATATCTTCTAAAGTGAATATTCCAGTTATTGCTTCTGGTGGAGTTGGTAATTTGGATCATTTAGTTGAAGGTATAAAGTTAGGTAAATCGAGCGCTGTGTTAGCTGCATCTATATTTCACTACGGCAAACATTCTGTCAAAGAGGCCAAGGAGTATTTGGATTCGAAAGGAATACCTGTTAGAATTTAGAATGCTTAGAACTTTAGAAAACCTTATTAAACTTGCAAGAGAAAGAAAAGCTTCACCTGTTGAAGGCTCCTATACTAATAAACTGCTTATGGATAAATCATTAAGCAAAGCAAAAGTTTTAGAGGAAGTTGATGAATTAATCGAAGCTATAGAAGAAGACTCAAACAAAATACATGAAGCAGCGGATGTTTTTTATCATTTATTGATGTACTTAGAAGCCAATGATGTAAAGATTGAAGAAGTGATGCAGGAATTAGAAAAAAGAAAAAAATGAGTTATGATAATAATAATATTTTTGCAAAAATATTAAGAAGAGAAATACCTTGCAAAAAAATTTATGAAGATAATTTTGTTTTATCTTTTCACGATATAAATCCTCAAAAAAAAATTCACGCTTTGGTCATTCCAAAAGGAAAATATATTGATCTAGATGATTTTATTTTAAAAGCTAACCCAGAAGAGATGGTTGGGTTGCTTAGAGGTATAAATATAGTAGCTAAAAAGCTAGGTATTTCAACAGAAGTAGGCAAGGGCTATAGAGCTTTGGCAAATATAAGTGATCATGGTGGTCAAGAGGTTCCACATTTACATTTTCATCTTTTTGGAGGTGAGAAAGTTGGAAAAATGGTTGAGTGACACAAGAAGTAAAAAGAAATTATTTAGAGATAACTTCTCTAAAAGAACTTAAAGAAGGTAATAAACCAACTGAAGATTATTCTTTAAATTTAATTGACCCAGTTGATTTTCAATTAAATAAATTTTTTTACAAAAATATTGGAAAAAAACATAAATGGATAGATAGACTTGCTTGGTCAGAAGAAAAATGGATTAGTTATGTATCTTCTACAAATGTAACTACTTATGTTTTAAAGTATAAAGAAGATCTAGTTGGATTTTTTGAATTAATTTTGCATCAAGATAATAAAGAGATTGAGATTGCTTATTTTGGAATTTTAGAAGAATACCAAAATAATAAATTAGGTTCATATTTATTATCAGAAGCTATTAAACAATCTTTGCATAAAAAAAATATTGAACGTGTATGGCTTCATACATGTTCTCTTGATCACAAAAATGCTTTAAATAATTATTTAGCTCGTGGAATGAAAATTTTTAAAACAGAAATTATAAACATTTAATTTCTTGTTGGAATTTTAAATAAATTTTTTGGGATTAATCTGTTTTTTCTTATTCCTGAGATGAATGTAATATTAAAATTTTGGTACATGTCTTTATTTTGCCAACCAATTAAATCATAATTTTGTTTGTCAAAGAAAATACTAATTTCATAATCTTTTTCTTTTATAGTGTAGTTAATTAAATTTTCATCTATTATTCTTTCACTGATTTTATAAATTTTTTCTATTAAAAAATTTTTATCTAGAATTAAATTCAAAGGTGTTTTGTTTATTGGATATTGATAAAAACTGCTTCTTGTTTTCACAACTAGGTATTTACCATCTGAAACTAATATTTTGTTATTACTTCTAGCATATTCACAAAAAATTTTTTTTGGATATTCAATTGTACATTGTCCATTTTCAATTTTTCCATTTATGTTTTGCTCAAATTTAAAATCAAAGTTATCTGTATTTTTAAGGTTTTTTATTATATTATCTTTTTCATTTCCATTTACTTCAAGTGTAAATAAAATTAAAAAAAAAATAATTATAGAAACATTATAAAACATCTCTTTTTCCAACATGATTTGCTTTGCTTACAATACCTTCTGCCTCCATCATATCAATTATTCTTGCAGCTCTATTGTAACCAATTTGAAGCTTTCTTTGTAGAAACGAAGTTGAAGCCTTTCCTTCTGATTTAATAATTTCTAATGCAGATTGATAAAGTTCATCTTTATCCCCTTGGCTCTGTACGTCTCCAATTTCCTTTTCATCAGCAAAATTTAAAATTTCATCGATATAATCAGGCTCAGCTTGAGATCTTAAGAAGTTATTTATTTTTTCAATTTCATTGTCAGAAACAAATGGCGCATGAATTCTAACTATTCTATTTGCAGATGACATATAAAGCATATCTCCTTTACCCAAAAGTTGTTCTGCGCCTTGTTCTCCAAGAATAGTTCTGCTGTCAATTTTAGAGGTAACTTGGAAAGATATTCTAGTTGGAAAATTAGCTTTAATAGTACCGGTTATAACATCAACACTCGGTCTTTGCGTTGCCATAATAATATGTATTCCAGCTGCTCTTGCCATTTGTGATAGTTTTTGAATATAATTTTCGATTTCTTTTCCTGCAACAAGCATCAAATCTGACATCTCATCAACAACAACCACTATATAAGGCATAGGAAGCTTATGTTTTGAGTTATAACCATCAATATTTCTAACTCCTTCTTTTGTCATCAATCTGTATCTACTCTCCATTTCCTTAACTACCCAACCAAGAACAGAAGCAGCTTTCTTAGCTTCTGTAATCACTGGACATAATAAATGTGGGATACCCTCATAAGTTGATAGCTCAAGCATTTTTGGGTCTATTAAAATAAATTTACATTTATCGGGTGTGTGTCGATAAAGAAGAGAGAGTATGATTGTATTAATACAAACAGATTTACCTGATCCGGTTGTACCAGCAATTAAAAGATGGGGCATGGAAGCTAAATCACCAACAATCGGAACACCCGAAATATTCTTTCCAAGTGCTATTGGAAGTTTTATTTCTTTCTTTTTAAAGTCTGAATTATTTAATATTTCACTTAAATAAACGTTCTCTCTAGAATTATTTGGAAGTTCAATTCCAACTGTATTACTTCCAGGTATCGTTGCAATTCTTGCAGACTCAGAACTTGTATTTCGAGCTATATCATCTGATAAATTAATTATTTTAGAGACCTTAACTCCTGCAGCAGGTTCAAACTCATTAAGAGTAACAACGGGTCCATGACTTACTTTTTTAATATTTCCACTAACACCAAAATCCATCAAAATTTTTTCCAAAAATTCAGGGTCATGAGTTTCGTTTTTGTTAAATTTCTCTCTTTCTTTTTTTGTTGGAATTTTTAATAAATCAATATTTGGTAATTTAAATTTGAATTTATTATCTAAAGCTTTTTCACTTTTTATAAAAGGTAAATCTTCTTGAATAAGATTTTTAATTTCTTCTTGAGGTATGTATTCACTAATTATTTCACTCTTATTAGTATATATTTTTTCTTCATTTTTTGAAAATAAAGAAATTAAATTCTTAATTAATAGTAAAAATTTTTTTGAATTAAAATTAATACTAATCAAAAATAATATTAAAATTAATAAAATTAAAATATAATAAGATATATTTTCATTAATCTGTATTAAAGAATTGAAAAATGTCTGGTTTAGGTAGTTACCAACAAACCCACCATTTCCATTTATATAAAGAGAAAATCCTTTTGAGTAAAAGAAAGCTAAAAAAAGTGTTCCAAATATAGAATACAGTGAAGCAAAAAAAATATTTTCAAGAATTAGAAAAAATTCTTTTGAAATAAATATATTGATACCAGTTATTATTAAAGTAAAAGAAATTAAATAAGAGATCAAACCAACAGATTGAAATAATAAATCTGAAATATAACTTCCTTGAAAACCTAATAAATTTTTAATCTCAGTATTATCTGGAAAAATGAAATTAGGATCTTCGGGTGAATAAGTTATTAAAGCCAATAGCAATAATGTGCCAAATGTAAATATTATAATTCCCAAAATCTCCGCAAGTCTTTTAATAGCGAAATTTAGTAATAAATTAGCTGTTTTTTTAATATTCATATAAATGAATCAATTTAATCACTTTGTATCATCTAATTTTTGTTGTTAAAATTAAATATTATGACAGTTTGTATACTT
>Ga0181606_10003561_pt1 | contig 13148 bp, 12 predicted proteins | sample 041ome_10_FD_132994 | JGI IMG/M metagenome (GOLD analysis project Ga0181606, IMG submission 132994) | Coastal salt marsh microbial communities from the Groves Creek Marsh, Skidaway Island, Georgia - 041412US metaG (megahit assembly) | ecosystem: Environmental > Aquatic > Marine > Intertidal... | reverse complement strand
CTCAGTGCGCCAGCACCGTCTGTCTTTAAGACATAGCCAGCAGTAGAGTCTGTTGTAGGAAGGGTAAAGGTTGTTACAAAAGATTGCAGATTGCTATCGTATGCTAATACATTGACACCGATGTCTGCATCAAGAAGGGTTGTTGGATCGTTGACTTCCGCGCCTACTGCTATGCCATCTAGCTTAGTCTCGTCAGCAGTTGTAAAGGAAGCAGTAGTAGCAGCTAGTACAGCACTGTAGGCTTGTACACTTACACCTATGTCACTTGACTGTAATGCTGAGTCAGCAAGTGTACCTTGTGCAGCAGTAGCGAATGCTGTAGCGTGATTACCATCGAGCAGGTCTGCGTCTAAGCCTGTACCTGTCCCGTCCACTGTAAGGAGAGCTGAAAGTATTTCAGAGGCTGTTTGGTCGGCAGTAGCTCCTGTCTCAATACCGTCTAGCTTGGTTTCGTCTGCTGTGGTAAAAGAAGCAGTAGTAGCAGCTAAAATAGAACTATAAGCTTGAACATTTACGCCTATGTCTGCATCAAGCAGAGTAGTTGGATCATTAACCTGTGCGCCAACTGCTATCCCATCTAATTTTGTTTCATCAGCAGTAGTAAAAGAAGCAGTAGTAGCAGCTAGTACAGGGTCGTATGCCTGTACATCAGTACCTATAGTAAGTCCAAGAGAAGCTCTTGCTGTAGCTCCTGTCTCTTGTACCCATGCGGTTCCGTTACCTACAATAAAATTGCTGTCAGTAGGAGTAAGAGCAGCAATAGCTGTTAAGTCAGCATCTAAATCTTGAAGAGCGTCTAGCTGTGTTTGAATGTTAGATGTGACACCATCAACATAGTTTAATTCTGTGACGGTTGCTGTTATACCATCTAAAGTATTTAATTCAGCAGCAGTAGCTGTAATAGCTGTCCCGTTAAAAGTAATAGCATCAGCAGCAAGTGTATCAATGTTAGCTGTGCCATCAATGTATAAATTTTTAAATTCTAAAGAAGCTGTACCTAAATCAATATCATTATCAAGTACAGGTACAATTGCACCATCTTGAAAACGTATTTGCTCCACAGCAGTACCAGTTACCTCAACAAATACACCCCATCGATTATTAGTACTGTCGGCTTCTATTTTATTAAAGAAATCTTGGTCACCGATAACATAGATATTACCGCCTTCTCCAGCAGAACCATCATGTCTATGTCCAGTAGTACCGCTATTAGAATAAGCAAAAGCATTCACAAGCTGATTATATTCATTATTAAATAATGAAGCAGTAATCGTATCTCCATCTGTAAATGTGCTTTGTCTAGTATAACTGGTAGCCATCTTTGTTATCTCCTACCCGAAGGCATGTAATCTATATATAAACCGTTTATCGAATATGCAGCCCTGTTGTCATCGCTAGAAACACGGAAACTTGCTACATGCCCACTCCCCTGTAGTGATTGGCGAACTAGTGGGTCTAATGAACCGCCAAATACATTGACACCAAATACCGAGCTTCCAAATAAAGAAGGAGTCTGCACTTCATCTAGTGTGTAATCTGATGGTTGAGGTATGCTAGTATCTTCATAATTAAATCTTACACGTAGTGCTGGCTGTACATCTCCTTCAGGACTTAAAGATATTTTAGCATAATGTAAAGTTTTTAATGTACCAGCATCTCCAAAATCTAAATTTGGAGTTTTATATTTTGCAGATATTATTTTAGTACTACCTGCCTCATAAAAATTATTACCCTGATCATGTAGGTAAATGTATCCCCTGTTATCACCATGATATGTTTTTTCAATGTTTGAACTAAGAAATGCAGATGCAATAGCTGGTGCTTGTATTCCCTCTGTTTCTGACCATTCAAAACCATTAGGAGTTAATGTACCTATTAAACCTCTTGATGCACTAATAGGTGTACCTGTTGGGGTATAAAATAATCTGTACTGAGATTTGTTTCTAAGCACTACGCTGCTTATTGTGTAATTAGTAATATTAGCAGCTAAATCTGCAACAATAGATTGTACCTGTCTAGATACAGAACTCAACTCAACGTCACCAATACGAGCAGTAGCAGCTACAAGACGAATACCATCTGGTGCTAAAAATAGAACATCACCACCAATTTCTTGAATGCTTTGACCATCAAGACAGCCTACGTTAGACGTAATCTGGGAAACACTTACGGCTGTCGGATCATTAATGTTGTCTAATCTATGTATAGTATTTTGACAGAAAATATAAAGAGAATCACGAAAGCTTTTTATACCTACAATATTATCGTCTATTGTTACTGAGCCGGAACCAAGGCCAGTAAAATCTCTATCATCATTTGTTCTACTGTAATAAACAGTTGAAGGTTCGTTTGCGGTATCTACAAGACAAATATGTTTGTTATGATTTTCAACATATGTTCCAGCAGCAGGTGTGCTTATTTCTTCGTAAGAAAATAATCTACTTGGGCCTGTGCCATCAATATGGAAGTGAGCTACTTTATCTGCACCTGTTGCTATAGTTAAAGAGCCATATTTACTAGTCGAATGCGCAGTAGGTGCTTTCATTATTGCAAATGAAGCTTGTGCTTGGTTAGGTCTATCAAGAACAGGTGATGTACTAAGCTGAGTTTCAGTTACGCCACTATGACCTGTATCTTTATTTATTTGAGTCCATGTTGTGCCATCTTCACTATAATAAATACTTGTGTTTACACAAACTACAACACCTAACGCATAGGGATACAAGCCTAAAATTGGCGTATTTCCTTCGGGTTGGGTATCCCCAAACGGCACATAACCACTTATTCTTCTATAACCACCATCCGGGTCTACTTCAAAATTTAAAAGCTGCGTAGCAAATCCCGGCTGTTGCAGCATGTCAAACTGGTTTAAGTTAGTATTTAAACCACCCCTGCATGAAAGACCAAAAGGCTGCGACATTATGTATATACCAATCTATCGTCTGAAAAATATTTAGGTGAGGGATTCAATAAATTAGAACGCATAGTCCTTATACCCCTATTATAATCATCCAGAGCAAACGCAGCAGCTTGGGGATTATCTTTAAATTGCCATACATAATATCTGGCTCGTGCCATTAATACTGGTTTGTAAACATTGGGAAATACAATTTCATTATTAAACTCAACTAATTCGGTAGGTAAATTCCAAGCATAAAACCAGACACGATAGGTTTGTTTTGGGATAGGACTTAATCCGAATTTTCTAGAATCGGGACTACGGATAACATATGCTGGTTCCCCCCAAGTTTGTTGATCAGCATCATCTGCATTTTCTGATGCGCGTCTAAAATTTTTCCAATCTTCTATAGTTAGAAATTTTAAATTCTTAGAGACATAAGGGGTTGTTTCACCCTCTACCCCTATAGTAGTGATATAAAAATTAGACCAATCAATAGCTCCATAATCTGTTGTAAGATTAGAGCTGACTTCTTTTAACTCATAAAAACGTGTACCTGCTACTGTTTCAACATATACATTGCCATACATCGGATCAATATTACCACTTTCACCCGCTGATAAAAAAGGCCACTTAGGTTCTGCATTTGCAATATCTAAGTAAGCCCTGTTTATACAATCTTTAGCATGCTGCTGTATGCCTGTTGCTGATGCAAAATTAGCAGATGTTAATATAACTTCATTGAGTTCACGCAAAAGCTCATTGGTTAATGTTAAATATGATGCTGCCATTATTTATCCTTTTTAAAGATACGATCCCAATTACTAGCATATTGCTCAGATGAAATCTGTCTTTTGCGAGAGCGTCCTCTTTGTTTACTTCGGGACTTTAATACAATTTCTTTTTGTTTCATTAAAGTATGGGGGCAGTTTCCCACCCCCATCTCTCTATTGCTTATTAGTCAATAGTATAGTACGCACCTATAATTGCTTCAGGACGCAATACTTTAATACCGTGAACATGAAGACCACGAACGATATCACCGAAAGATGATGGATCGCGGATAACTTCAGTATTAACGATAGTCTGAGCAGTAGCTACAGCAGACATATGACCACCAAGAACTAGACCAGTAGCAGTAGTAGCGGGCATGTTGTTGGATTTATACATGCTAAACCCACGCAGTTTGCCTTCAGCTACTAGACCATTACGGATAGAACCTTGACCGCCATTGTAATCAACAGACAGCAATTTAGAATCTGTCTGTGACAGTTCTTCATAGAAGTCTGGAGAAGCTACAATCCAACGACCTTCTTCAGGAACATTCTGTTCATCAAGAAGACGAGCCATACGTGCCATTACATCCAGAGGGTCAGTTTCGCCTGAACCAAGGTCAATAGAACCAGCACCATCATATGCACCAACAGCAAGCGGAGTTGCAGAGTCAGTACCCAGAGTATGGTCAGGAGCAGAAGCAGCCAGACCAGCCTGAATTTTAGCTAGTACATTCTGATCAAATGCATCACGCAGAGCATAAGCAGCAGAAGAAGCAGCTACTTCACGCCAGTTTACATGAGACATGTTGCTTTCAATATCATCAACGATGAACTTGAATGCATTCGCAGTATCTACAACCAGAGTAACTTCCTGATCGGTAAGTGTAGACTTAGTGATATCTGCGCCACGCTCATACTGATACACATCGATTGTTGGCTCTTTGATGATCTTGACAGAGTCACCGTAAGAAGCAATTTCTCCTGCATAGTCAGTGTTAGTGATAGCTTCACCAACGGCTGCCTTACGGAAGAAGTTAAGTACTGTTTTACTATAAACCGAGGGCAGGAAGAAAGAATTATTCTGACCCGCTACGGAGTTTCCAAAGTTAGCATCAGTATCAACACTAGGTTCAAAATACTGATCAGAGACATTATTAGCCATTTTAAATTACCTTATTAAAGACAAAAATATTATTTAATTACCCTGCCTTCAGAAATAGCTTGATTAATTTCATCTTCATATTTATCAAACTGATCTATAGACATGCGGGCAATTTCCCGTTCTGTCCAAACCTTGGCTTCTTTTGTGTCTACAGTCTTAGTCTTAGTAGAGACCATATCAGCAGCACTAGCAGCTTTTGGTTTAGACTTTGAAGTTTTAGACTGTTGGATATCGTTTTCAAGCTTATAAATATCAATTGCACGACTAGCTAATGTAGCATTATCGGGGTTGTTATATATCCAGTTTTGTATTTCTTCAGGCTGACCCTTTGCCCACTCATGGAAATTATCATCTCCACGAATTTCTTCAAAGTCTGGGTGACGAGTTTTTAAATCCGCGTGAGCTTCTTTGCGAACAATATCGGCTTCACGTTGTTTAATACTCACCAGCTGTTCCCTGATGTCAGAAATCTGCTCCTCACTTCGTAAGTGAGCTACAGTTTCAACAGTTTCATACAAATCGGGATACTGACTTTTAAACTTTTCTAAATCTTCAATAGACTTAGGAGCTTTATATTCAGGAGCAGCAACTCGTGCTTCTGCCAACAACTCTTGCTCTTTCTGTTTAAATTCAGAAACTTTCCGATCATAATGTTTTTTTAGATCATCGTACCTTTTTTTATAGTTTGTTGTTGAAGTAGTTTCTTCAGGGGCTTCAGCTTCTTTTTTGCTGGAGGTAGCCTTCGGTTTACTTTCTTCTACAAACAGCGAATCAGCACTAGAAAAAGTTTTATCAGTTCCTTTGTGCCATTCTTTCCTCATGTTATAAGGATTAGCTTGTACTTCTTCGTTATCCATAACTTCTTCAGTCATTGTTTTCTCCTAACGGGGCTTGCTGTCTACAAGGTAGCCTTACCATTATCATCTCGTCAGATAGGTAGGGGCTTGTTATTACAAGGTAGCCGTATTATCGAACACTAGGCATCCGGTTTGCATCTAACATTTGCTTACGAATTTCTTCGTCAGTTAATGTGGTATCTGCATTCCTGTCGGATGGCATACTCATTAAACCACAATCATAAGCACGTTCGGCCTCATCCATCATAGTTTGGAGGTTGTCTGCGCCTATTTGATCGGTAGCTTTCTTAGTGATCACAAATTCACCCGCAGATAGTCTTGCAGGTATTGAATCTGATACATCACTTCCGGGGCCAGTAACTTCACCTGACCCACTAAACTCTGATGCTGTTTCTACAACTTTGTCAAAGATTTGACTTAGCTGTGGATCGGCACTCAGCGAATTCATCAAGTAGTCTTGTTCTTCATCATCTAATGATTGACTGACTACAAAATCTATATATTCTTGCATCATTTCTTCATCTGGAAGTTGAGATGCCATTGCTTCGTCCATTTCTTCGGGCGGGATGTTGGGATAAGTATCAACAGGAACTTCTGTTTCAGAATCCATATCTTCCATTTCGGGAGGGACTAACATACTTCCTTCAGCATATTTTTTCATTTTACCGCCACCGTATTTTTTTTCTTTCATATCAGTATTGTAAGCTCTTCCTTCGAACATAAATACATCTGCATTTTTATCTACTGCATCTTTAAAAGCTTGTCTAAAAGATTGAGCTGACTCTGTATCTTTTTTATACGCTGGATAATCCGCTGGATTTACTCTTTCGCCAAGCTCAACAACAGTTGCGGGCTTTTCACCAGCTTCTGCTTTTGCAATTATATTCTTACCTTCTTCTGAATTAAGTGCATAACCAACTCCCCCTGAAACTACTACAGCACCTGCCATATCTTTAGCATAACCCTGCTGCTTTCTAGTCAAGTTTTTCATTACTTGCTTCTGATCTGCACTTAAAGGTTTTATAATTTTAAGAGCAGTTTTTACTATACTGCCTAATGCATACTGCTCTCTTTCTGGAGGAACCATTAAACTACCATTTGATTTTTTCTCTTTATTTTCCATAGCGTAATATACCTGTTCACCTTTTTCTGAACCGTATTCTTTCTTCATGGCTTTCATTTTATCTTTGTTAACAGGCATATCTATACTCTTAAAAAATAATTATGAGGAGAACAAGTACAACTACAGCAGCTACTCCAGCTGTACCTGCACCGAGTTTTAAATCTTCTACACTATTAATAGTAGCTTTTACTTTAGCACCAAGCTGATTGCATAGTTCAGTAGCTTTTGTTTTTAAAAATGTCATGTTCTATATTTCCTAGCTGTTTGAGTAGAAGGCTTACTTGGTGTAATTTCCTGCTTTATTTACTGTTGACTTTTTTTTCATGGGTAAAAGTTATGGAGTTTTACTTTCGTTAAGAGTTCTTTTTACATTATCTTTAAGCTGCTCTAGGCGTTCCAGAGAATTCACTCTCCCCTGACTGCGGTACAGCTCCAGTTCCGATGTTGCCCCCACCAGTACCCGTAGCTCCAAGGTCTTGGCCTTGTGGAGGTACTCCTTCAGGGCTTCCCATAGTTCCGGGTTGTTCACCACCGGGGCCAGCTTGTGGGCCAGTTCCTTGTCCAGCATTTTGTAGTCCTATGATTTGTGCCATAATAGCTGCTTCTTCAGGATTGTTCAGGATTTCATCCGGGTCAAGTTCTAAAGAATAAGCAAGTTCACTAATAAGTTTATCAATTTTAATGAAAGGTGCAATAGCTGGATTCTGAGCAGTTTGTAAAAACATGGTCAGACGCTGACTACGTACTTCTTTTTGCATTAAACTATTTGTACCTGTTGCTTTAACTTCTAAATCGCCTGTGACATTTAATTTAGAATCAAGAAACTGCATATTCCATTGGAAGTAGGCTTCACCTAGAGGCCGGAGCAGGAAGTCATCTAAGTTTTTAATCACGGTTTTAATATTCAAAGAAGCAGCACCCAGCAGCATCGACATACCAGATGCTGTACGAGTCATACTTTGTACGCCTGTTTGACCGTGACTGTAGCTAGGAATACCTGTTTGTTCATCAGCTAACTGTCGGAATCTGTCGAACATCATCATATTTTCATTAGAAGTATTGGGGAACTTTAATCCATTTATCGCTTGACCGGGAACACCCGCCTGTCTTCTAAATATCTTGCCGGGATAGATATCCATACTCTGACCGCCTACTAGCGCAGATTCGTCCACATCAAATACAAGTGAGCCGGATAGCGCAAGATTATCAATAGCCATACGCGCATGACCGTTCATAATCTTTTGAGAATCGTCCATATTTTCAGCTACTCCAATACCAAAGAAGCTGTATGGATTTCGTTCATACGAAAAAGCGTGATATGGAATGCGATGAGGTGTGAATGGATTAATAACAGCTCTGAGTATATTTCCGTTACAAACCCATGCATTTATCTGAACCTCATCGAGATCATCGACTTCTTCAGATAATTCCATGCCTATTTGTCGGGCATACTCAGCATCCATTATTCCCCAATACTCTAATACTTCATACTGGCCTGAACCGTAGTCATCATTTCTTTGATCATCTTTTAGCTGATGCTCATAGTCTTCTGGCTCATAGTTCGGCCCCATGCTTAAAGATTCTCGTATTGCATCCTTATTAAAGTAAGGCATACGAGACAAGCCTCTAAGCTGAGACTTATTCATTTTATGACGATGGAAAATATATTCACACTCTTCCATTGTAGTAGCATTGGGATCAGGAAAGAAATCCCACAAACTTACAAACTCAATGCGGGGAACACGTACATCAACAGGATTGTACTCCCTGCTGCCGTCTTCTGATTCTTCCCAGCGATTTAGTTTCTTGTTAAAGTTGAATGGGCCTTTTAAAATTCCTGTGCCAAATAAGGCAGCTTCGAACAAAGAGTTTCTTATTTCACTTGATCCATGAGACTCTTCTATCTGATCATGGATTAATTTTTCCATCCGTCTAGCTGCTTCTTGGGCGGGTTTAGTTTGAAACATTCCTTGGACAGGAGCAGGGCCAACATTTAAATTATCTTTAAGGATAGCATCTAAATCTTCTGTTGCTCCTTTTAAGTATGTACTACCTGCTGCTGCTACTTCTTTTTTCTCATCACGACCATCACCAGCATAACCCACATTGAGTGGATCAAGGGTCTTTTCTACTTCAGGGCTAGAAGTTTCTATCCCCGGTAACGGGTTGGATGTATCAAGATGCGCATACTCTGCGACACCTTCTGGTATATAAGTTTCGGAAATACCTATTGGAAACTTACCTGATCCAAAGATAACATCTACTAATTGACCATAAGCAGCAAGCACTTTAGTTTTAGTTACTTTAACAAAGACTCTAGATTTTTCTGAATCTCTAAATTTTAAATGTTTTGGATATATACCACGATAATTATGATAAGCAGTTATCCAACGCTTTTCATCAAAATCTCTAGCTTGCTGTGCTGCAATATATCGCTCTGTAACAAGACCGACAAACTGATTATGAAGCTGCTCTTCTAGGGTTAGAACCCGAGCATCTTCACCTTCTACCTTTTCAAAGTAGAGGTTATCGGCTCCCATTACTATGCTGTTGTCTGACATTTAACTTTCCTTTAGTACCCGAATTCTGAATCAATCGGAGTATAGGCTTGTTCCAATCTTAAATTTCGTAACCGTGCAATTGGGTCTTCAATACGTGGTCTAGACATTACTAAATATCTTAATGCATCATACGCATGATCAGAAGCATGTGTATCCACATCTTCTGGGTTTGTTTTATCCAGAGGAATACTTTGAAGTTCCCGTATCAGATTAGGGCAAGTATTAAATATTTGTAGTCGTGGCCTACCGCTTTGGCGCAACTTCAAGTATTCGTGGATTTGTATTTTTCCGGGTATTCGTGCTTTATCAGCTCTTCGTAGTTTATGGCCTATCTTTATCAAGGCTTCTCCTACAGTAGGGCCAGTAGCACCTGTCTTAGCCCATGCTGCTGTATCGAGTACTCCCGGTACAGCGAAAGGATCATCTAGTTCCATTTCAGCTATAAGATGTCCTAAGTCTTCTCCTGTCAGCCCTTTGCGGTATAACTCGCGGTATATTATCAATGTACCGTCTGAGGGGTCAACACAGCCCCATACACACGCGCTTTCAGAAGCATAACCATAGTCGATACCCTTGACTCTTTCCCAGCCTATGGGTATCTGAAACGGTGTTACGATATGTGCTTCACTATCGAACTCCGTGAATGCTGCGCCCTCTGCAATATCCCAATTGCCTTCTAGCAGTTGCTTCCGCTGAATATCTGGCAGAGCTTTCAGCATTTGTTCATACCTGCCATCACTAGCTAGATATGGATTATCATTTAAAGAAGCGGGTATAAATTTCCGGGTTAGACCGTCTTCTCCTTTAAATGTTTCATGGGGCGGGTTAGGATCAATGTATCGTTTCTTAACCCAATGCGCCCCTACGCCACCCGGGTTGGCAGTACACCTCATGTACGGTGTTATCTCCGGGTCAGTTGTTCTAAGTCGGGAAGCCAGATAGTTCCAACCAAACTCAGTGGGCAGATGCGTTATCTCATCAAACCCAATCCAACTGTATGCTTGTCCTTGGTAGCGGTACACATCAGCATCTCGCTCCAAGAATCCAAACTCTACTTTAGCCCCTGACGGGAAGTTCCAAAGTTTTTCTACTTCGCGGTACTTACAACCCGGGAAAGCTCTCGGGTATAGTTCCCTACTCTTGTCGATCAACTCCCGCAACTCTGGCATAGAACGTCTTAAAATTAATGCTCTATGTGCGGGACGATGCGCATAACGCAGCGGGTCAATCAACATAGCGTAGCTTTTACCGCCACCTGCTGCACCACCAAATAATACATCTGTTTCTGGCGCAGCTAGAAAATCTTCCTGTGGCCCTGCGTTTGGTTGAAAGATTACATTATCTTTAACTTCATCGCGCAGTGCTTTAGGTATTTTAGATAATACATCAGCATCTATAACTTTACTTGTATTATTCTTTTCTAACTTTGAAAGGGTTTCTTTTGAAGCTTTTAGCTTTTCTTTCTGCTGGTGTAGCTTGACCCTATCTTTTTCTATCTTCTGTTGCTTCTGTTTAACAGCTCTACGTGCTGCTATCTTAGCTTTGGTCTCAGAATGAAAGTGGTAGCCCCTGCCCTTAGACCCCGCAGGTCTTCCAGTTTTTTTGCGGGGCGTACCATCTTTTTTTAATACAAAATTACCTTCTTCGTCTTTGAGGTAATTGTCGGGGTTCTGTTCCCAATCATCCATTTTTCTTTATTATATGACCTAAACCTACGTGGCTCAGAGGTCTTCCAGTTTTGTGATATAAATAATCAGCTCCTTCGCGGAGACTAAAAGCTTTAGAGGTAACATAGTTCTTTACTTCTTCTAAAGCTGCTAGTTGTTCTTCAACTGGCACTAATTGGTTTGTTTCTTCGTCTAGGTTATAGCCAAACGGTATCGTGCTGCTTGTTCTACGCATCTTCCCTGATCATTCCTTTGGCGGGCAATATGAATAAACCCCCCTGAATATTGTTATTTACTTCAAGCCTTTCCTGTTTACCCAGACCTGTACGATCTAATATAGTCTGAGCTGCTTGAAGTTTCATGTTAGCTTGAGGAATAGGAGCATCTGAGTTCATTACCTCTACTAACTTTATTGCTGCTGTAGGAGCTGACTGTGCAAGTATACCCGCAGCTAATTCTATTATCTCGTGCTTTAAAGATTTAACAACTTGATAATAACTGCTAGTACTATACCCAGCTAATTCGGCAGCCTTCTTTGGATCACCTCCAGTAGTAACTAAGTTATCTAGAAAGGTTTGTTGTTTCACTGTTAATTCTTTATTAGCCATACATAGTATTATAGGGGTGAATCACAACTTTGTCAAGAACTACTTGACAAAACTTCAAAACAGTATTATACTATAGCTATAAACCCCCCCGGGTCACACCTAGATATAACAGAGCAACAGCAGCAGCATGTTAAAGGTGAATCAAGTCTTCATTTCTTTATAGTCTTTAAAAGCCCGCCCAAAATCTAAAAGCTAAATACCCTCTAGGGAAGCTCCCGAATACTGAAGCTAGTGCAGGGTAGAACTCTAGAAGCCCGCCCGAACTGCTTAACATCCTTAATGCTCCGAAATGTATGAGATTTAGTATATATATGGGGGGTACCCCTATGGCCTCCTGCCCCCCCTCTAAAGTCTTGAGAGACTTTAGAGTAACTCTATAAATCTAAAAGATTTATAGAACTCTCCAAGCTACGCTTGAACCTCTCCAACCTCCCTAAAGCTAAAAGCTTTAAAGCTGCTGCTGCTACTACCTCCGATCTACCTCCAAAGCTACGCTTTGAGACTACCTAGTTTACAAATAATTTAAGAATTATTTGAATTGTTAAAGTAAACTTTAAACTCTACAGATTCCAAAGGAATCAGTAACTTACAGAGTTAACCCTCCTCCCGCTAAAACTCTGTTAGAGTTTTAAAAAGACCCGCCAAAAATCATAGATTTTAATCGTTACATGTACATATGATGCGCACATGATGCAGGGTTTCTTCGCCTGTTTTAGCCCGCATTATGCGCAGGAAAAATCGCGCACTAGAAACTTGTTGCAAAAAATTTGGAGATGTGAGTTTAATGTTTAGGCCTCGACAAATCGGGGCAACAAAAACTAAAACATACACAACTCCAAAGGAGCATACACATGAAAGCAACATCCAAGTCATTCGCTAGTATCGACAACAACCGTCTCGCAACTGCAAAGCAGTTCTTCAGGGTGACCGTTCATTTAGCTAATCTCGTTAAAGACGAGATGAACATCCCTGAAAAATTCTTTTTCAGACTAAGAAAGCAAGTTGGTGGTGTTATGGGTCGCCACAACCCTGAAGGGTTGACTCATGGTGATGTGCAAAAATGCCTAGCTTCAACGAAGCTTCCCACGTATTTAATTGCCAATCTTCAGCTGGTGTCCCTAGTAGGGACTGAGAAAGTCGCCCCGAAAAAACAGCCAAAGGCTGTAAAGAAGCCACAGCCACCAAGACAGCCAAAGGCTGAGACTCAACCACAGGTTGTTAGCACAGTTCGCAGTAAAAAAGATAAAATCAGTAACTTTCCGCAAGTTGATAGCAGACTCACCTTCCTTGAAGAGGAAGTGAGCCGGACTAAAACTGATAAAGTTGATGTCAGACTCACCTTCCTTGAAGAGGAAGTGAGCCAGATGTCAAATAAAATAGAAGATATCAAAACTACTCTGGAAGGTTTACTTTCCCGATTCTAAAATTCACGGCCAAGGACGGCTAAACTCAAGGAGTTTAAAATGGTAGTTTTAAAATTATTTAATTTAATATT
>Ga0181606_10003537_pt1 | contig 13196 bp, 16 predicted proteins | sample 041ome_10_FD_132994 | JGI IMG/M metagenome (GOLD analysis project Ga0181606, IMG submission 132994) | Coastal salt marsh microbial communities from the Groves Creek Marsh, Skidaway Island, Georgia - 041412US metaG (megahit assembly) | ecosystem: Environmental > Aquatic > Marine > Intertidal... | reverse complement strand
CATTTATCATTGTATTAATTATTATTTTATGAAAAGAAATTTAGCAATATTTGATTTAGATAATACCATTCTTAATGGAGATTCTGATTATTCATGGATTAATTTTTTAATTCAAACTGGACATGTTGATAAAGAAGAATATGAGAAAAAAAATCAGTACTTCTATGACAAATATTATGAAGGTAATTTAGACTATGATGAGTGGGCTGAGTTTGCCCTTTCAACAATAAAAGGAAAAACTCCGGATCATGTTGAACATCTTATGATTGAGTTCCTGTCTTCAGTAATTGAGCCGATGATTAATATATATGCATTGAGGTTATTACATGATCACCATCATAATAACGATGTTATGCTACTTGCCTCTGCAACAAATTCTGTAATAGTCAATCCTATAGCCAAGAGGTTGGGATTTGAAAATATTGTTGCAACAGAGGTTGAAGTGATTGATGGGGTTTATTCTGGAAAGATTAAAGGTATACCAGCTTTAGGGGAGGGAAAACTCTGTAAGGTTAGAGAATGGATGCTCAATAATAATTTCGATGATTTTAAAAATACTACATTTTATTCTGATTCCATGAATGATTTCCCATTGCTTTTAGCTGCCAATAAACCAATAGCTGTAAATCCTGATAACAAATTAAGAGAGGAGTGCAAGAAAAGGTCTTGGGAAATTATAGATTTACCTTAGTTGGGATCTATTTTGTCTGCAACAATTTGTGCTGTTTGTGCGCTTAACGTCCAGCCAAGATGACCATGGCCTGCATGATAGTAAACTCCTTTCATTTTACTTTCTCTTGTAATTGGCATCATGTTTGGAGTCATAGGCCTTAATCCCGCCCATGGTGTATAAGTTTCAGTGCTGACATTTGGAAAATATTTTTCAACCCATTTTAGTAGAGGCTTAATTCTGTCTTGTCTGATATCAGTATTTATACCAGCAAGCTCTGCTGTGCCAGCAACCCTAAATCTATCACCCAGCCTACTAGCAACAATTTTTACTGGTTGATCAATTAATGATACTGTTGGGGCACATTGCTTAGATATTTCATCTTTAAGATCAATTGTAACGCTATAACCTTTAACTGGATATATATTCATTATGTCACCCAGTCTGTTTGCAAAGTTTTGTGTATTTACCCCTGCACATATGACAACATTATCGAAGCCATCATTGAGTATTTCATTTTCGTGTCGCATTGTGAGAACTAATTTATCTTTTTGCCTGGTTATATACTCAACAGTTGTTTTGAGTTGAAGGTTTGCTGAGTATTTGTCTACAAGAATTTGTTCTAGATTTGTACAAAATTTGTGAATGTCACCACTTGCATCAGATTTTGTGTATATACCACCGAGAATTTTTTCATAATTTTTATTATTTTCAAAGGCTGGTTCTATTTCTTTAACTTCCTCAGTAGTTAATATATCCCACTCCATTCCTTCTTGGTCTAGCCAAGATGCCTTTTCTTGATCTAATTTAAACTCCTTTTCATTATCATAGAATCTTAAGATACCTTTTTTTAGTAACTCAAATTCTATTCCTTCTTCATCAGCTATTTTGAAATATATTTCCCTAGCTTTTTTTGCAATATCGATTGTTTCAAGAGTATTTTTTTTATGCTCACCTTTAAGAGTTGCCCAAAGAAACCCCAACATCCATTTATATTTTTGAATTTCAGGTGATGGATTAAACAACAGCGGGGCATCTGGCGTAAACATCCATTTGATTCCACTCACAACATTTTTAGTTGTATTCCATGTTTCTGCGTTGCTTGCACTTAATTGCCCGCCATTAGCATAGCTTGTCGCCATTGCAGGGTATCTTCGAGAATCAATAATAGTTACGCTATGGCCTTTCTTAAGAAGAGCGTAGGCCGTAGTAGTGCCAGCGATACCAGCACCAATTACAGCAATTTTTTTCATAATGCATTGTCTCAACAAAACAAAATAAAATCGACAAAATAATATTAAAAACATACTTTTTATTTAATAAAAATTTAGTTACAATCTAAATAAGAATGATTCTCATTTAGAAAACCCTTAAGGACATGACGTGAGCGAATTTATTATTGTATTTAGAGAAGTTTTAGAGGCATCTCTTGTCGTTGGAATTATTTATTTGATTTTAGAGAAATCAAATCAATTAAGTCATTTATATAAACTATGGTTAGGTGTCTTGGCAGCAATTATTGCAAGCATTTTAGTGGGTTATTTTGTTCTAGAAGCAAAGGAATCTCTTGGAAATGACTCTATAGCAGCCTTATTCGAGGGCATTTTCCTGTATCTAACAGCTATTTTGATTTGGTATGTAATATTTTGGCTATCTAAACATGTAAGTGATAGAAAAGAACTCGAAGGAAAAACTTTAAATGCAATTAAACTTTCTTCATGGGGTGTGTTTTTAGTGGTTTTCTTTGCAATTCTCAGAGAAGGTTTTGAAACAGCGGTATTTTTAATTTCAAGTTTTTCTATTACTGGGTCATTTTCATATTTAGGATTTATAACTGGAGCACTTCTTGCAATTTTAATAGGATACTTAATTGTTCTTCAGGGAAGAAAAATAAATTTAAGATACGTATTTAAATACACAACTTTATTATTAGTTTTTCTATCCGCTGGGATGGTTGCCTATGGAACTCATGAGATTGAAGAGTATTTAGTAAAATCAGAACAAATTGAGAAAACAGAAATATATAGACCTTGGGATATATTGCAACCACAAAAAGTTGAGGTAGGACAGAAGATTTATCATCCGCTTCATGACAAAGGATCTATTGGTGTTTTCTTGAAGGGATTTTTTGGATATAACAGCAATCCAAATATTCCTGAGGTTATTTTATGGATTTGTGCTTTGTTTTTTGGATTAAATATGTGGAGACGATTTTATTTTTAACTATCTAATTGGTCCATATTTTTTATAGCCTTATTCATTTGTCTCTCTCGTATAGCATGTTCATTAACTGCTTTGAGCATCGCATCTGCTTTTTTTAACAATTCTTCCGTGGAACTTCCAAACCTTTCAAATTCTTTTTTTAATTTTCCAAATTCCTCCATGATTTCTCCAGCCCTATTATTAAGAGCAAGAGTTCTAAAACCCATATGAACACTAATTAAATATGCCGCTAAAGAGTTTGGTCCCATAATCAGAACTCTTGAATCTCTAAAAATAGATTCTCTGAGATTTTCTATAGAATCAATTAACTGCATTAAAGATTCGCTAGGAATATACATAATACCTAGATCAACGGTTACGCCCGACTGAACATACTTGTCCTGAATATCAGATGCGTCTCTAATCACATGTCGCTTAATATCATCTATAGATTTTTTAATTTGTCTTTCATCGCGCTGATCAATTGAATCAAGGTAATTGTCGTAAAGCCCTGAAGGGAATTTAGCATCAATTGGTAGCATTAGTCCCTCAGGCATTTTTAGAACAAATTCAACCCTCTTACCAGAACCTTTGATTACCTCAGCATTTTTTTGATATTGATTCGGATTAAAGATATCCTGCATGATTGACTCTAATGACCATTCTCCAAATTTTCCTGCAAGAGTTCCTCCGGACAAATATCTCCTTAATTTATTTAATGGGTCATGAAATGACTGTATATCTTTCGTTAAATCTAATAGGGTATCTTCTTGTTTTACTAATGCCCTGTCTAATTCTTTTATTGACTCGATATCATTATTTTTATTTGCACGATTTTGAATTTGTAAAAATATAATAGCGATTAATAACGAAATAATTATTATTAATATGATTGTAATAATCCACAAATTCATTTTTTGCTCAAGAAAGTTTTAAATCTTCTTATAAAATATACCACTAATGATTTAATCCTATAAAATACCTTTTATGTTAGACAACATTTTAACTTATTTTGAAGAAATCAAGGCCCAAGGTCTGTCAATTGATATCACAAGAGGAAAACCAGATGCATCTCAGCTAGATTTAGCAAATGAACTTCTTCGTATGAATGTCGAGCCTTTTGATGGAGAGGTTGATTTGCGAAACTATGGCGAACCTTATGGTATTAAAGATGCAAGAATTCTTGGATCTGAGGTTCTTTCGGCTCCAATAGATAATGTTATTACAGGGGAGCAATCTAGTTTAATGCTCACATATCAGATGGTTCTCTCAAAATATCTATTTGCTAAACCATTGCCGTGGAAAGATGCTGAAGCTCCTAAATTTATATGCCCTGTTCCAGGTTTTGATAGACATTTTAGAATGTTGGAAGATTTTGGAATTGAAATGATAACAGTTCCTCTAATTGAAGATGGAGTTGATATCGATCTGCTTGCAGATGCACTTGAAAATAATACAAATGTACTCGGAATAATTTGTGTGCCTCGTCACTCAAATCCATCTGGTGAGGTATACAGCGACGATAACATAAACGAGCTTTTTAAAATTGGTAAGAAATATTCTGAAGATTTTCTCTTTCTTTTTGATCATGCTTATTTAGTTCATGACTTTCTTCCTACAAAAGATCAAACACCAGTATGGGAGCTTTCTGAACAAAACAACACTACCAATCAAACAGTAGTTGTAACTTCTTTTTCTAAAGTAACTTTTGGCGGCGGCGGCTTATCTTTTATGGCAGCTGGAGATGAAAATTTAGGCTTAATTAAAAGGATTAGAGGCTCTATGGTAATTTGTCCAGATAAGATAAATCAAAAGCGACATACACAGTTTTTTAAAGATTTAGATGCTGTCAAAAGTCACATGAAAAAACATGCTGACTTAGTAAGACCCAAATTTGAAATAGCATATAGAGCATTAGAAAAACTAGATAAAGATGTTGGTGAATATTCTCAACCAACTGGTGGTTATTTTATAACCTTTAAATCTCAAAAGCCTATCGCCTCAAAAATTGTTGAATACTGTAAAGAGGCAGGAGTGCTTTTAACTCCGGCAGGAGCAACACATCCATATGGCAATGATCCTAAAAATAATACCTTAAGAATTGCGCCAACCTTTATTACTGAAAAAGAGTTAGAAATAGCAATGGATGTTTTTGTAACGGCTGTTCAAATAGCACATAACCAACACTAATCTAGTTTTTTGCTTTTGAATAAGGAAAATAATTAGCACCATCAAATCTTTCAAATATTTCTTTTATTCCAGGATGATTGCATGGCTTCTTAGATCTATCTAATAGAAGATTTTGTTCCGAAACATAAGCTATATAGAAAATTTCTTTATTTTCAGCAAATAAATGATAAAAGGGTTGTTCTTTAATAGGTCTTATTTGCTCTGGTATAGCTTGATACCACTCTTCAGTATTATTAAACTCTGGATCCAGATCAAAAATGACGCCTCTAAAGTTTAAAAACTTATGTTTGACTATATTTCCTATAGAAAACTTTGCTTCAATTAATTTCTGCATTATATTTATAAATTAAACCATTTGAGGAAAAAAGTCATGATAGAAGATTCTAATGAAGAACAAATTAATAAAGATTTTTCAGTTGTAACAACAAATGACATTGATGGAGCTGAAATTATTGATTATGTTGGAATAGTACAGGGCAGCACTGTAAGGTCTAGAAATGTAGGATCTGATGTGTTTGCCGGATTAAAAAATTTAGTTGGAGGTGAGTTAGTTGGATATTCTAAATTACTACAAACCTCGAGAGATCAGGCATATAAAAGAATGCTGGATGATGCCAAAGCAAAGGGAGCAAATGCAATAGTTTGTTTTAGGTTTCAGACTTCTACCATAACTCAAGGAGCATCTGAAATTTTGGCATATGGCACAGGCGTAAAAATTAAAAAATAAGGAAAAAAATGAATAAGACAGAAAAAATTGCTTTTAGAGAAGCTGTGATAGTAGTATTAATGGGAGCAGTTATAAATTTTCCACTCCAGACATTTTTGTTGTGGTTAACAATTGATAGCTGGCAATGGTCAAACCCAATAACCATTTCACTATTTACTCAATCCATTTTAACTTTAGTTGCCCTGGTAAGAGTTTTTTCAATTAGAATGAGATTTCAAAGAGGAAAATTTTAGAGTCTAATCGTTTTTCTGTTTCTTTTCCTTCATATGATCTTTATGAGAACTATGCATTCTCATTTTCATTCTATGATCAATCATATCTTTACACCATACATCATAAACGGTGGAATAATTTGAAGCTAAGGCAGACAGGGCAATGGCATCGGCCCATTTTTCATCGTTCCACGATTTATCTTTTGAATCCCCGTGCTTTTTAATGTCATCAAAAACACTATCCGCAGCACCTAAAAACCATCCAATCCCAGATTTAGTCTCCATACATTCTTTTGCACTCATAAGCTTATTAGGATGTTGTGTTTTTGCCTTTTTATGATCATCTGCATGTAAAGATCCGAACATAGAAAAAGCAATTATTAAGGTAGTTATTTTCTTCATATTTCTCCAAAAATTTTATTTAGATTAATAGAGTAAATTATTTACAAAAAAGTTCAAAAAAATGTTTACTTTTAAAAAAAAATACTCATAATGCTTCGATATTTATACTTATAGGCATAATTCTTTTTGCCTATCAGTATGACTATCCTTGAAATTATTCAAATTTTTAGCGTTGTTTTTGGCACATTGATAGCCGCTCCACTTATTGTCTCAAAAAAACTTAATAAGAGATTATTAGGACTGATTGCAGTCGCAATGGGGAGTATTCTTGCAATGATCGTTCAACTTTACGCTGGGTTATATTATTTTTTCTTTGCTTCAGCTTTTTGGTTGCTGAACTCAGCCCATGCTATTCGTAAAATAATCAGAGCAAATAGAGAAATTTTTTAGGCATCAATAAAATCTTTATATTTCAAAACAGATAAGCCCTCTGAATTATCATTCATTTTTTGAACCATTGCTTTAGCAACAGATTGTGCGTTTATGAACCTAAAATCTGATAAGGGGCCAAGCATGAACGGATCAAATATCTTACCTCCAAGCTCTATTAATGAAACATCAATTTTAAAATGCTCATTAGCTCTTGTACCAAGTAGGTGGCTTGGCTGAGCAAAGATAGTCTTTGTAAATCCTATTTCTTTAACAAGCTTTTCCATAATACCTTTTGTTTGGAGGTATAAGTTTTTAGAGGTTTTATCTGCTCCTATTGCAGAGACTATTGCTATTGATTTTGCTCCATTTTGAAATGACTTTTTGGCTATGTTTAGGACATATTCACAATCTATCTTGATGAAATCATCTCTGTTAGATTTGCGAATATACATAAGCTCACTTGAACCCAATTTTTTTCCAATCGATATATAAACGTGATCAATCTTTGGAAATTCTATTTTATCAATGTCATCAAAGTTGCAAACGATCTCAATACAGCTATCTTTTACAGCACCTCTAGATGTTCTTGATAGTAATACAATATCTTGATTTTTCTTTGAAACACATTCAAGTATCTCGCTCCCAACAAGACCAGATGCCCCAACAATCAATGTTTTAGTTTTTCCCATCAAACAAACTTAATAATAATTGAAACTAAATTCTCTACCGATTCTTCACCATCTAATGTGGTATGTGCCCATTTTTTATATAAAGGTTCTCTTTCTTGATATATTTCATCAATAGTAGATCCTTCAGGAGCAGCTAAGCCTCTTTGTTGACCTTGGCCAATTCGATGTTTTATTACATCAAGAGGAGTATTTATATAAATAATTTCAGAAAAAGAACTTAAATGTAACATTGATTTATCAGAATAGACTGCGCTACCTCCTGTAGAGATAATTTTTATATGATTATCAAGACTTAGTATCGTCTCTTCTTCAGCATGCCTTACAAATTTATACCCATGGTTTTTTTTTATTTCCTCAAGAGAGGCTTTAAATTTATCTTCTATCAGCAGGTCAGTATCAACAAAATCAATGCCTAAATTTTGAGATAATGCTTTTCCAATAGTTGACTTTCCGCAACCTGCCATCCCTATAAAGCTTACATTCTTAATATTACGCATATTCATTTGTTGCTTTTATGAGCTCATGCGTTATTTCTTTTTCAAAAGCAGTATGTCCAGAGGAAGGTGCTATTATTAATTTAGCTTCAGGCCAATTTTTAGAAAGTTCCCATGCGGTTGCCATCGGGCAAACAATATCATATCTACCTTGAACAATCGTAGTAGGAATATGTCTAATAATATCTATTCCAGTTTCAATTAGTTGATTCTCATGTTCTAAAAAACCTTTATTTACAAAATAATGATTTTCAATAAGAGCAAAAGCTAATGCAAATTTAGGATTAGAGAAGCTATTAGCCATATCTGGGTTATAACTTAAACTACTGGTTGACCCTTCCCACCTAGACCAAGCTATTGCTGCAGATAATTTTTTTTCTTCATCATCACTTTTAAATATTTTATAGTATGCAGCCATTAAATTATTTCGTTGGTCTATATCAATTGGTTCTAAGAATTTCTCCCAAGCTTCTGGAAAAATATTGCTAGCTCCCTCTTGATAGAACCAATCAAGCTCTTTTTTTCTGAGCATGAAAATTCCACGAAGAACCATTTCGCTAACCGATTTTGGATAGGTTTGAGAGTATGCAAGAGATAAGGTGCTTCCCCAAGAGCCACCAAAAACAAGCCAATTATTAATCTCAAGCATGTTCTTCAGAGCTTCTATATCATCTACTAAGTCCCATGTAGTGTTATTCTCAAGACAACCGTGAGGCTTACTCCTGCCACAACCTCTTTGATCAAAGATCACAATGTTATATTTTTCTGGGTTAAAGAATCTTCTTACTGCAATACTGCCTCCACCGCCAGGACCTCCATGAAGAAAAACAGCTGGCTTTCCATTTGGGTTTCCGCATTGCTCATAATATATTTGATGTCCATCCCTTTCCATGTAACCACTATTAAATGGCTCAATTGGTGGATAAAGTGAAAAAACTTCTGACATAAAAACTAACTATACTTTTTTTTAAGAGCTTTTATTTCGTTTGATTGGATAACTTCTTTATCCTTAAAGAACTGCTCGTGGTTCTTTTCAACAACGTTTAGGTCATATAAATAATTAATCATTATTCCGTGAGATTGCTCAATGCCTTTTACAGACATATCCGCATTTAAATTTATTTTATGAAGAATTGCTCCGTTACCTAAATGAAATCTTGCCACCGGATCATTTGGCAGCAGATCTTCTCTATTGGACTCTGTTAAATAATTAATCGTTTTTTTGATAAGGTTTTCATCATCTTGAACTTTATTTAAACAATTTTCATAAACTAAAGGAGCATTATTTTCCATCCATTTCATTAATCCAGGAACTGGAGATAAAGTAACAAATGTATTAAGGCCTTGAATTTCTTGCTTTAGCTTGTGGGCTACTTTTTTAATTAGAAAATTGCCGAAAGAAATTCCAGATAAACCATCTTGACAGTTTGATATAGAGTAAAAAACTGCTGTATTAATTTCATCTGAGTTTATTTCATCTCTGTCCATTTTAATAATATTTTGGATTGATGTTGGTATTTCTTTTGTAAGTGCAACTTCAACAAATATTAGTGGATCTTCTGGTACCAACGGATGAAAGAATGCAAAACATTGTCTGTCATTAGGTGCCAACCTTGATCTTAAATCTTTCCATGAATTTATTTCATGAACAGCCTCATACTCTATTATTTTTTCAAGAACATTTGCTGGTGTTGACCAATCTATTTTTTCTAACACAAGAAATGATGGGTTAAACCAATACTTGAAAAGTTTAAGCAGGCCAGCATCAAGGGGTTTAAGTTGATTTTTGTCTTGTTTAAGAAGTAATCTGATTTTTTCTCTAAGCCCTATAAGTCTATGAGTCCCATTGGGAGTTGCATTTAGTCTTCTAAATAACTCAATCCATTTTGGCTCAGCAGCATTAGCAAGTTCTTGTAAATTTTTTTGATTTCTATCTATTGAATAATTTTTAGCAGCTTTAACAATAAATTCTGTGTCAACATCATATTCTTTTAGTAAATGTTCAAGATATATCACCAAATCCTCATCGCTCTTGCTCTCTATTAAATCTAATAAATGTTCAGCAAACGCAACCGATGACACTTCACCACTTGTATGCATCACCGACTCAGTTGCTTGATTTATATCTTTATGAAGAGTGCCAAAGCCTTGGGCACGAAACCTGCTCAGACTAAGACCATTCTCCATAATTGAAGAAATCATATTTTGGAAAAAATTCATAGTTAAACTATACTTTACCACTTTTATTTAGCTGAATTTATAAAAAAAATAAAGCGACTAATAATTATTTAATAATAAAATGAAAAACGAAGATTCGAATTCTAAATATTATATTCATCCTGAAGGGTGGAAGTTTGCCTTTATCTTTTTTGTATTATCTTTCTTAGTATCTTTAATTTATGCTCCAATATCATTCATAGGTTATTTACTAACATTATTCACATTGTGGTTTTTTAGAAATCCAGAAAGGAATACTCCTAAAAATCCAAATGCTGTTATTAGCTCTGCTGATGGAAAGGTCTGCTTAGTTGACCAAGCAATTCCGCCTCAAGAAGTTCAGCTTGGCAGTAATCAGATGCTTCGTATTTGTGTATTTATGAATGTATTCAATGTTCATATAAATAGAAGCCCTGTTGAAGGAAGAATAGATAAAATTATTTATAAAGAGGGAAGTTTTTTCAATGCTAGTTTAGATAAAGCTAGTGAAAAGAATGAGAGAAGTAGCATGGTTATCTCTACTTCTAATGGCATCCAACTTGTAGTTGTTCAAATTGCTGGGTTAATTGCTAGAAGAATTTTGGGCTTTGTCTCTGACAACCAGTATCTTGATCAAGGAGAAAGATATGGATTGATTAGGTTTGGATCTAGAGTCGACATTTATATGCCTTTGGATGCAACTTTAAATTGTAAAGTTGGTGACAAAGTTATAGCTGGAGAAAGTGTGCTCGCAACATTGAACTAAGCCTATGAAAAAAATATATCTAAGATCACTTTTACCAAATTTAATAACACTATCAGGTTTAAGTTTTGGATTGAGCTCAATGAGATTTGCAATCGAAGGAGAATTTAATCTAGCAATAATTTGTATTTTATTTGCTGCTGTATGCGATGCTCTTGACGGCATGCTTGCGAGACATTTAGATAGTGAATCAGATCTTGGATTTCAATTAGACTCTTTGTCAGACTTTTTAAGTTTTGGCATTGCTCCTGGCTTATTAATGTATATGGCAGTATTTGATCAAAATAGTATTGGTGCTTTTGCAGCCTTGATCTTTATTGTATTTTCTTGCTTGAGGTTGGCTCTTTTTAATGTTCTTCATGAAAGATCAAAGAGTAATGAGGCACACAGAGTTGACTTCTTTACTGGTATACCAACTCCAGCTGGCGCCATATTAATTATGCTTCCTTTGACCCATGTTTATATAGGATATGACTGGGCTTATGAGAATCTGAATTTTGTTGCAGGATATATAATTCTTATAAGTGGCTTATTGGTAAGTAAAATACCAACTTTCTCAATCAAAGGCAGGGATTTTTTTATCAAATCTAAACTAATGTTCTTAATGATCTTTTCTGCTCTAGTCCTAAGCATGATTAATTTTCCTTGGCATACGTTAAATGTATTGGCATTGATATATTTTTTTACAATCCCTTTCTCAATCCTGTCATGGCAAAGACAGAAATTTATTAATAGTTAAAATCTAAATTTTTGAGTAGAGCGCATCAATTAATTTATTAGCAGTCTTGTACAAATTTTTTGTGTCATGCATTTTGTTACACAAAAAAGAGAAACCTATTTTTTTATCTACATCTCCAAATGCAACTGCTCCACCAATACCTGCATGACCATACATTGATCCCATAAATCTTGGCGAAAAACTACCTTTTAAAAGCATCTCACTAGCTAACTCAAACCCAAGACCGAAAGTTATATCAGATCCAAATAAAACCGTATCCGGGCCAGATGAATAGGGCTTAATACAATATCTAAGGGTCTTAGGATTTATAATTTGATTTCCATTTTCTATACAATCTGAACTTAAAATTCCATACAGTTTAGCAAGACCCTCAGAAGTTCCATGACCATTTGCTGATGGAATTTGTGCCATGCGCCAGTCTGGTGAATTTACGTATTCTTTATTGTCGTCAGGCCTTTTTTGAAAAGCGATTTTGAAGTGACCAGTTTCCATAGATTTTTTTAAGTTTCTTAACTTTTCAGGCAGCATAATATCCGGGACGTATTTAATTTTTTCAAAAGGAGGGCTGCGATCACCAAAATCTTCAAGAACCTGCATATCTGCACAATCAACAAAATCCTCTTTTGACAGGCCAATCTTAAAATTTATATTTAACGGCTCAGCAATTTCCTCTTTAAAATAAGTACCAACATCGCGTCCATCAATCCTTCTTATAATTTCTCCAACAAGCCATCCATATGTTATAGCATGATAGCCTTGCATTGATCCCGGTTTTGCAAATGGCTCTTGTTTTGCAAGCATATCTGCAAAGACGTTCCAGTTTTGCCAACTATCTGTAGGGATTCCATTTTGAAAACCAAAGTTGCAAGCTCTATGACATAAAAAATCTATAACTTTGGTATTCTCTTTGCCATTGCAACCGTACTCAGGCCAGTAATCAGAAACTTTTTTATTAACATCAAGCTGGCCTCTATCTATTAGCATAGCAATACAAATTGCTGCAACACCCTTAGTAACTGAATAAGTATTAACAATAGTATCTTTATCCCAGGCTTTGTTCTTAGATTTATCTTTGTAGCCGCCATATAGGTCTACTATCATTTCTTTGTTATATGACACCGCCACAGAAGCACCAATCTCATAACCACACTCAATAGAATCTTTTAGAATATTTTCTATTTCTTTAAATTTGGAATCGCAATATCCTTTAACAACAGTCATGCAAAATATTTTTGTTGATTATTTATCTCCAATTAACAGATTAATATAGACTAGAAAAATTTAAAACAATTGAATGATAAAAATAGTAAACTATTTACATAATGTCTAATAGTTTCGTTCTATCATCTGAGATTTTAAATAATAAAATTAATGTCCCAAACTTTGAAAAAAAGTTTGTACATAGTCCATCAAATTTTCTGAATGATTTAGATCTTTTTACAAAAGGCCAACCCTTTGATTTATATAAAGAGCTTAGAGAAAGTGCCCCAGTATTTTTTCACCCCCCAATGTTGAGTGATCCAGAACCAGGTTATTGGGT
>Ga0181606_10003536_pt1 | contig 13196 bp, 11 predicted proteins | sample 041ome_10_FD_132994 | JGI IMG/M metagenome (GOLD analysis project Ga0181606, IMG submission 132994) | Coastal salt marsh microbial communities from the Groves Creek Marsh, Skidaway Island, Georgia - 041412US metaG (megahit assembly) | ecosystem: Environmental > Aquatic > Marine > Intertidal... | reverse complement strand
CCAGATGTTCTATCCGAACTATTTCCGCTGGTTCGATATCGGCACGCACAAGCTGCTGGATGCGGGCGGCGAGCCCTATGACAAGCTGGTGGAGGCCCGCAACATCGCCGGCCTGCCGCTGGTCGATGCACAGGCATCTTTCCGGGGCCGCTGCCGCTGGACTGACGATGTGGAAATCGAAAGCTTCATTTCACGCTTCGGCGGCAAAAGCTTTACCGTCACCCACAATATCTGGAACGCGGGCGAAATAGCGGTCGAAGGCACCGAGATCCGCATTTGGGGTCTGTTCGACCCCGACGACAACACCAAGCTGAAGGCCGGTGTTATTCCGGAAGATTTCAAGAAGATGTTTGGGTAGAGCGGCTACGAACAAGATTGAAAAAACGCCGGCGTGAATTTCACGCCGGCGTTCTTGTTTCTCCGCTCCACTACCGGAGCGTCGGCGACAATCCCTACATATTATCCCGGAACAGGCCGAGCTTTTCGTGCACGGGCTGGTCGGTGAAGCTGAACAGAAAGGCATCGTCATCGGCTTCGTGGCAGTGCTTGTACCAGGCGGGGACGACGAAGGTGTCCTTGGCCTTCCATTCGATGGTCTCGTCGCCGATATGGGTACGACCGCTGCCTTCGACGCAGTGATAGACCCAGGCCGCCGTGGTCTGATAATCGTCGCCGGCGAAGCCCTTTGGCAATTTCTGCATGTAGGTGGCGATGGTCGGCATCACCGGGCCGCCGGTATGCGGGTTGATGTATTCGAGCTTGTATCCGTGGCGCGAATCCATGTCCTGCGCCTTGGAAACGGTGTCGATCGTTTCGCGGATTTCCACGTAGGGGTAGTGGAAGACCGGCGAGTTTTCCGATGTAACCTTTTCGCCAAACGGCCGCATGTTGCTGCCGTAACGCGCCATGTTGTCGCCCGTGGGGCGCCCCGTGGGGAATTCGGCGTCGGGATAGGGCTCGGCGAAGACCGGACCAAGGTCGCGGACCAGCGGGATATCCAGCCCGTCGAGCCAGACCACCGGCACGTCGCCATCATGGCCGTGATCGTGCCACACCCAGGACGGGGTGAGGATCAGATCTCCGACTTCCATATATGCCTTTTCGCCGTTCAGCGCGGTGTAGGCGCCGGACCCTTCAACGATGAAGCGGAGCGCGCAGGGCGAATGGCGGTGCGCCGGGGCGACCTCGCCCGGCATGATGAGCTGCAGACCGGCATACAGCGCTTCCGAAATCCGCGACTTTCCTTCAAGTGTCGGATTTTCAAGCACCATCACGCGGCGTTCGGCTTCTTCCGCCGAAATGACATTGGCTGATTCAAGGATATATGGCCGGCAGGCGTCGTAATCCCATTTATGGGGCGTCGCCTCGGTCACGGGTTCAGTCGCCAGCAGCGTGTGCAGCACTTCCCATAGCGGTGTCATGTGCTGTTCGGCCATGCGCCCGTAGAAATCGGCGCGCGTATTGGTCATTGCGGGTTTTTCGTGAAGAGCCCTGCTCATCGTGTGTCCTCCTGATCCGTTTGCCGTCTGATCCGGCGCTATTGTCCTGCCGGTGGTTACCGGCGGTGTTGTCCTGCCGACAGTTGCCAGCGCTGTTTCGGGCAATGTTATCACTTTTGCCCGCTTTGCATCTGCTTGAATATAATCGTCCGTGTACGGATTAATCAAGCGAAATTCGCATTCCCATGGTGGCGGCGCGGGGCCAACCTGCCGGTGCTGCGCGAACGGGCCGAAATGGCGGCAACCGAGGCCCGGTTGAACGAGTTCATCCCGATCATCAAGCTCGATATCCTGCACGCCCATTCACCGGTGCTGAACGCGCTGCCTGCCATCCGAGACGGAAGGCGCCACGGCATTCCGGTGAATTACGAAGTCCGCGCTCTGGGAAGATGCCGCCGCCAGCCACGGATCTATCCCGGGTCACCCTGGGAGAACGGATACAACGAACGATTTAACGGAACTCTGCGCCGCGAGGTGCTCAATGCCGAATGGTTCAACACGACAAAGCAGGCTCAGATCGTCATCGATCAGTGGCTCAGACAGTACAATCACATCCGCCCACACCAGGCCCTCAACATGCGACCGCCAGTGCCGGAAACTCTAGTCAGGAATGGCTCAGAACTTGGGGGCTAGACACCCGGATATTTCCGCTCCGGTTTACAATACTCGCCAAAATCGATCGACTTCTGGCGCTTCCATTCCTTGGCGGCGCCCGGTTTTTCGCGGGACGCGTGGTTTTTGCCGGGACACTGAAATAGGACACGTTTTCAATTTGGGTGGATGTGAGATAGATAGACACTTGCGATTTGCAAAACTGCCAATACTGCCTCACATCCAATCCGCTTCCGGACAAATTCTATGAGCCCTACATTCCATCTGATTGCCGCTGCACGTCCCAATTTCATGAAGATTGCGCCGGTATATCATGCGATGAACGCCGCAGATTGGTGTGAGCCGGTGATTGTACATACCGGCCAACACTACGACGCGAATATGTCGGACAGCTTTTTCGAAGATCTTGGACTGCCGACGCCCGACTACAATCTAGAAGTCGGCAGCGGCAGCCACGCGGAACAGACGGGTGCGGTAATGGTCGCCTATGAAAAAATAATCATGGAGACACCGCCCGACGCGACCATCGTTGTCGGCGATGTCAATTCGACGATTGCCTGTACTCTGGCGGCAAAAAAACTTTGCCTCAAGGTCGCCCATCTCGAAGCCGGCCTACGCAGCAAGGACTGGGATATGCCGGAGGAAATCAACCGCATCGTCACGGATTCGATTTCAGACGTTTTGTGGACCCCATCACCGGATGGCGACCAGAACCTTTTGAAAGAAGGTGTCGCGCCCGAGCGGATTACCCGGGTCGGCAACGTGATGCTGGATTCCTACGAACTGATGCGTCCGCGAATCGAAGCCGAAAGCCCGAGAGAACATTTTGGCCTCGATGCAAAAGGCTATGGCATCGTCACCCTACACAGGCCGAGTAACGTCGACCGCAAGGAAACACTGGCACCACTGGTAAAGGCCTTGAAGTCGGCCGCGGCGCGGATACCAATAGTGTGTCCATTACACCCGCGCACCCGGAAGAGCCTCGAAACCCATGGCCTGCTTGACGATTTTTTGTCAGCGGAGGGTGTTCATGTCAGCGAACCGATCAATTACATACGGTTCATGGGCCTTGTCCGTGAAGCGGCTTTGGTCATAACCGATTCAGGCGGAATTCAGGAAGAAACGACCTATCTGAATATTCCGTGCATTACCCTGCGGGAGAACACCGAACGCCCGATCACGATTACCGAGGGTACCAACAAGCTGGCAAGAATTCCCGATCTACCGGACTACGTGGGAGATATCCTGAATGGCCGATGGCCGGCGGGACGCAAGCCAGAACTATGGGATGGGAAAACGGCAGACCGCATCATATCAGACCTGGCCAGACGATTCGGGTGAAGACCGAACCTGTCGTCGATCAGCAGGGCTCTTCTCCGCAATCGGTCACAAGACCCGGTGTGGAAGCGGAGACCCATGGCGGCGCATCGGGCTATCTGATCAAGCGAAAATAGGTCGGTCCTCCCCTAGGACAAACCGTTATATTCCTTGAACCATTCGACGAATTTGGGAACACCGATATCGATGGATGTCATCGGCTCGAACCCGAGATCACGACGGATTGCCTCAATATCGGCGAAACTTTCCTTCACATCCCCCATCTGCATGGGCTTCATGATGGTTTCGGCCTTTTTGCCGAGACAGTCTTCCAGAACGCTGATCATGCGCATCAACGGTTCGGATTGATGATTTCCAATATTATAGACACGGTGCGCCGGTCCCGGATCGGTGCTCGGCGCGTTGTCGTGAGCCGCGACGACCCCGGTAACGATGTCGTCCACGTATGTGAAATCACGTTTCATATCACCATGATTGAACACTTCGATCGGACGGCCATTCGTGATCGCATCGGCGAAAATATAGAGAGCCATATCGGGACGACCCCATGGGCCATACACGGTGAAAAACCGGAGCCCGGTCTGCGGCAGACCATAAAGATGGGCGTAGGAATAGCTCATATGCTCGTTCGCGCGCTTGGTCGCCGCATAAAGCGAGACCGGCGAATCAACCCTGTCTTCGATGGCAAAGGGTAGTTTGGTATTGCCGCCATAGACCGAGCTTGAACTGGCATAGACCAGATGATGGAAATTCGGCTGATGCCGGCATAGCTCCAGGATCGTCATGTGTGCGACCAGATTGGCATCGACATAATCGAACGGGTGTTCGATTGAATGACGCACACCGGCCTGGGCGGCGAGATGGATGGTACGCGTCACACCCTCGATCGCCCGACGGGTGTCGTCATAGGCCGCCCTGTCGGAAAGATCGAGCTTATGGAAGGTAAAACCCTTGTAAGCCTTGAGACGCTCTAGGCGAGCATTCTTAAGCGCCACGTCGTAATAATCGTTGACGATATCTATCCCGACAACCTCGTCGCCCCGATCAAGCAGCCTTGTTGCTGTATGATAGCCAATAAAACCGGCAGCACCGGTGACAAGCGTTTTCATGAATTGTGTATCCAAATATAGGAAGATATCGGCTCTTGAACTTGCTTTGTTTTTAACACATTCCTTCCTAAAACGTATACTGTAAGTCAAAAAATCAAAGTTCCAAGACAGCTTATTTTTCAGGAGATTAGCATGCGGTTTTCTGCGTGCAGCCAGTTCAAAACCTCAGCCACATGCATGATACTGTGCTTAATTTCAGGCGCTCTCAATGCAGCGACCGCCCAACGCCGGAAAACCGATTCATACAGTAAAGTGCCGGTTGCCATAAAGCCGATCTAAAATCCTCACACCAAAAGCTATTTTGAACTCCGGGTCGACCTGCCAAAACCGCCACAGTGGCGGAATGCCGTCCGCGATGCGCGCACCAAAACCTTCGAGGGCGTGCGTGGCCGTCTTGCGATCGTTGACGATCTCAAAACCCACAGTTTTCTCAGGGCGAATTTTACACTGAATGAACAGGCATGGATCGGATTGAGGTTTTTCTGCGGCGTCCGGAAACTCGTCTGGGCCGACAGTGAAATCCACGACCGGAAGGCCTTCAAAGCCTGGGCACATCAGTGGCACCGGACCAATATTACATGCCGCTCGCAGCCAATAAGTTATATGCCCGTTGCATATACAGCCACCAACAAGGGATTTAGATAGCAGGCTTTCAGGCCCGAAAAGTATTTCATCAGCTACTTTGTGGAATACCCCACGGGGTCTGAAGACCCTGAAGCTGACCGCAAAGATGCGAAGAAAAAGCAGTCTGAAGCCGCCGCGCCCAAGTCCAAAGAAACGCTCCCGAGCGTTTAGACCCCGGCCGCGAAGACTGACCCATCGGCCGCAACGATCGAGACAAAGCTCACCAAAGAATAGTCGTTATGTGAGCTCTGCCTGACGCCTGGCAAAGGTCGGCATCACTTTTTCGCCGAACAGCTTCAGTGATTTTTCCGCATCTTCATACGACATGTCGTTGAAATTCACCTGCAACGATGCATCGTCAAAGCCACCGATTGCGGTGTCGTATGCACGTATCTGTTCGCTGAGTTCTTCGGGCGTGCCGACCCAGGCGGAGCCTTTTTCGACCTGGGTCTCAAAAGTCTCAAGGGCGAGCGCCTCGATCATCTTGCCATACCCTTTGTAATTATCCGATACCGCCCCGTTGACCCAGTCCCGGGCCGAATCGACGAGCGATTTCAGATACCGGGTCAGCGGCCCCCGAGCGATACGCGCCGCTTCGTCAGTGTCTTCGTGACAATACATATGAAAAGCCAGCATGACCCGGCCGTTACCGGCATGACCGGCAGATTGCCATGCTTCGCGATAAATCCCGATCAGCTCCGCCATCTCTGAACTGCCGATCGGAATGGCCATAATGTAATTTCCGACCCGGCCGGCTTTTTCAAACGATTCCGGAGTCGCAAATGCCGCAGTCCAGAAGTTCGGCCGGGGTTTCTGCGTTGGACGGGGTAGCGATGTGACATTCCTGAACTGGTGAAATTCACCGTCATCCGAGACGTTCTCCCCAGTCAGCAGCATATCGATCTGCTTCATCCCCTCGTCGAACCGGGCGACACTCTCATCGAGGCTGATCCCGAAATGTTCATATTCATGCGGCAGGAAGGCGCGCGCGAAGCCGATCTCCGCCCGGCCGCCCGAGATCGCATCCAGCATGCCTATTTCACCGGCAAGCTTCAGGGGATTGTTGAACACAGGCAGGACCGCGCCGGCAATGACCCGCGCCTTCCGGGTGCGTTGTGACAGGGCAGAGAGAAAAACAATCGGGTTGGGGCTATAGCCGCCATAGGGATGGAAATAATGTTCCACAGTCCGGACATGCGTGAACCCGTATTCGTCGGCATAATCGGTCAGGCGCAGACATTCATCGAAATACTGCGCGCCCGATTTCTGATCCGGCCCCACACATGGAAAATACTGCAATCCGAATTCCATAACGCTCTCCCCTTTTTCTGTCCGGTATATGGGCCCGGATCTTTTATGCCTGACCAGCGAATGCTATCCGATTGCCCTAAAACACACACGCCCCGCTTATTCCGTGTACAGATTATAGCTGGTGCCATAAAATCTGCCCTTCACTCAATCGATGACACGAGATCCTGCTTGGCTGATGAACTTACCGAAAAGATGCTGGCATTTGAACAACGCCGGGTTGTCGGCCATCTGCTGAGGTTATGCCATCAACGTGCCGTCGATCTTTTTGTCGAGGAAGTTGGCGGCGACGGCCCCAATCCGCGGCAATTCTCCGTGCTGATTAACGTCTTCCAGAATCCGGGGATGAGCCAGACCGCCCTCGTCGAGGCGAGCGGAATCGACCGCAGCACGCTGACGGAAGTCCTGAAACGGATGATCGATCGGGGTATGATATCCAAACGCCGCGCTGCGGAAGACCAACGGACAAACGCACTTTTCCTCACCGATGAGGGCCGCGCCACGCTTGACGCTGCTTTCGAGGATGCTGAACGGGTACAGGAACGCATCCTGCGCCCGGTCGCCGAAGCAGACCGGAACGATGCCATCGCGCTTCTGACAGCCCTGTCCGGTTATCAGAACCCGCCGGGTGACACAAAATGACCGCGCCAGGGTTTTTGAATGCGTTTATTATTTTATAGTTCCGTATTCCTGATCCTGTACGGGTCGCTTTACCCATTCGATTTTTCGCTCAACGCGCTGACCGATACAGGCATTGAACGGTTTCTCTATACAATGGTCCCTGTTTTCCAGCCGGGGCGACGAATTGGGCAATATTGCGCTTTTTAGCCCATATGGATTCCTGGGAATTCTCTCCCTCGGGAGTCGGCGAAACCTGACCCCGGCGATAATTGCGCTGATCATCTTCGGTTTTATCCTCGCGGCCTGGCTGCAGGTCCTCCAACTGATGCTACCTTCCCGGGATGCGGCGATTGGAGATGTCTTCTGGAATATTGCCGGAATTGCTACCGGAATCGCGATGGCTCTTCCCCGGCGTGTCCGCGAGGCGGTTCTGCATCAATCCGTCGGCCAGTCGCAACTGATTGCTGTCCTGTTTCTGGGTTGCTGGCTCATCGCCGAACTTGCACCATTTGTTCCGTCGCTCGATCTCCAATCGTTTAAAGACAGCATCAAGCCGCTTTGGCAGTCATCTTCGTTTTCCATGCTGGCCCTGCTGCGAGACTCGGTTGCCTGGATCGTGATTGCATATATCGCTATTCGGTCATTCTCTCCGCGCACTGCTTGGCCGCTTGTGGCGCTGGCCATGTGCGGCACGCTCCTCGCCAAAATCGTGATCGTCAATAATACGCTCACCCCCGCCGATGTCGCAGCCATGCCATTGGCACTGACCGGAGCACTTGTCCTCGGGAAACAGGGCAGCCGCCAGCCCATCACCCTTATATGGCTGCTCGCGGGATACCTGGTCGTCTCGGGATTATCGCCTTTCAATTTTCACACAGCGCAGGTTTTCCACTGGATACCGTTTACCGGCTCACTCAGCGGATCAATGCTCCTGAATCTGAAAGCGCTTGCCGCCAAGGCGTTTTTTATCGGCGCACTGATATACCTCGCACTGGATTACGGGTTCACATTGAAACGGACTGCCACCGTGCTCGCGGCGAGCCTTCTTGCGCTGGAAATCGCGCAAGTCTGGGTCGGCACGCACACGCCGGAAATAACAGATGCGATCCTCGTTCTTTTCATCGCCAGCGCTTTTCTGGCTCTCCCGGGTGCAGGTACGCCGCATATCCCATCCAACGCCGCCGGGGACGCCGCTGATCACACTGCAGATCGACAACGTGACCGGATTAAAACCAGTTCCAACCCTGAGCCGGGCCTGCTTGATCGCGCGTGGCTTTATCCCCGTTCCGGCAGACTTGTGTTGTTGGTATTGGCAACAATCGCCCTGACCGCCCTGATCTACGCTGTCCTCGGTCTGCCGAAGATTCCCTACAACGTTCGCGAACTTTTCGGCGGACAGTCTTCGTGGTGGAGGATCGGGTTCTTTTCGCTCGCCATATTTTCGTTCGGGATCGGCGGGACCATTGCCGGACATTGCGTCGCCCGGAGCCGGGTGCCCTAGCTTGCGCTGCCCGTATACACCATCTTCGCCTGCTTCATCACCTATCTGCTTCTGGCGGCCTGCGTGACATCAGAAAGCCTTGCCGATATCGCCGGTTCGTCGAATACCTACTTCTTCGTTATGAAAAAAGGCATCTGGGGCGATACCGGCATCTGGCTTTACACACTGATCGGATCTCAAAGCCTGATTGCCGCGATAGAGCGGGTTGTCCGGTTCACCGCCCTGCTGAGGCCCGTCTTCGTCTGGCTTGCCATTTTTTCGGCCGTCTACTTCCGGGTGACCGGCGCGCGCTTCGTCCGGCCTGCCGCACGGATTCGGATAATGCTGTCTTCACTGATTGTCTTTACCCTGTCGGGCGCAATCTGGCTTTTTGCGTTCCGGCTTATCGCATTCCAGTATTCGTCCACGGACAATCTGAACGAACTCATTCAGGGAAACGGCGTGTTTCTCTATCTGCTACTGCTCCTGATCATGTTGAACGTCATCGCCGTCGTTCATGTGACAGTGTCGCCGGGTCCGAAGAAAATATTCTTTACGACAATCATCATTGCAGCATCCCTGCCGATCGGATGGCTTCTCTTCAGCAGCGGATTATCCGCACCTGTCGAAAAATACGGCATCACCTTTCGTGGAGCGGATTTTCTCCTTGGCCCCGACCGCCGCGAGATACTCCCTGAAAGCATCCTGATGATCCGTTGGGGGATCATCCAGATCGGTGCTGTCGCCGCGCTCGCATTCGGGATGCGCATCCTGCTTCCCGGCCGACAGACACAGGCAGCATCTGCATTACCAGTTCGGGACTCAAGGCCCCGCGCGTGATTCAGATCTGAAATCCAAACCTGCAGCCCGGAAATTTGCCGGTTTATCCGGACACACAACCTCTGCTATGCTTCTTGCAAGCGCGTATTAAAAAAAAATGCGCTTGAAACAAATAATTTGCTTAGGGAGCAAACAATGACAAATCACGTAGTGAAAGCCGCTGTGTTCGCAGCGGCTGTCGGTGCCTTTACTGTTTCCGCCGGAACCGCCGACGCAAAGCTCAAACGTATTACCATTGGCACCAACCCTCAGGGCTCGACCTACTTCCTGCTTGGCAGCGGCTTCGCCAAGCTTTTCCAGGAAAAAATGGGTGTCCGCGCCAATGCCCAGCCGCATGCGGGCTCGTCCGTCTATCTGCCGCTGATGAATGTGGGCGAGATCACGCTCGGCATCAATTCGTCTCTCGATTCCGGCATGGCATGGAGCGCGACCCCGCCCTACAAAGGGGCAACCAAGAAAGTCCGTTCGATCGCACGGATCTGGGTCCTTCCCTATGCCTACATGGTCAAGGAAAGCTCAGGCATCAAGACGCTTGCAGACCTGAAGGGCAAGCGCGTCGTGGTCAAGTTCAAGACCAACGTCTCGCTGGCCCAGGCAAACCGCACGATTCTCGCATCCGCCGGACTTACTGAAAACGATGTCACCTCGGTCGAATCCGGCGGCGTCGTCGCCAGTATCGGCATGGTCGTACAGGACCGCGTCGACGCGGCGCCAATTGCTACGGGTATGCCGCAGCTGCGCAAGGCGCATGCGACCGTCCCCGGCGGACTGCGCATCATTCCGGTTGGTCCCATGGGCACCGACGAGTTTATGGGCAAGGGAATGGCCGGTCTCTATACGGTCGCGGAAAAGAACAGCAAGCGCAAACCCTTCGTCAAAAGCGACATCAGGGTTCCCGCGTTCGATTCCTATCTCAACGCCGGGACCCAGGTATCCGATGAGGATGCCTATGGCATGGCCAAGGCGATTTACGAGAACTGGGGACAGATGCAGAAGGATTATCCCCCGCTCCGCGGCCTGAAAAAGTCCGCCATTGCGCCTTCGAACAATCCGATCCCGTATCATCCGGGCGCAGCCAAGTACTACAAGGAAGTCGGCATCTATGGCGACGCCCACATGAAAAACGACATGATGCTCACGAAATAGGCAAGGTCGCAGCATAACGATTGACACGCAGGAGTAGAACCGATGGAAAGATTTAGCGGGACGCTCCTGCGTGTCTGCCTCGCAGCAATGCCAGTACTCGGGATTGCTTGGATTCTGGCAATTACCGACTACTTTGGCGTCGCCCTGACCTTCCAGCAGGTCGTCGGAGTCATTCTTGGCATTGCCTGTGCCGCCGCGCTTCTGCGGTATCCCTATTTCGAAAAGCCGGGACTGCTCGAATTTGCACTTGCACTCGCAGCATTCCTGTCCTGGTTCTGGATGGCCTACAATTTCGAGGACTGGATCGTTACCGCGCACGAGCGCACGCCCGACAAATGGGTACCGGGTGTTATCGCCCTAGTGCTGATGATGGAGGGGCTGCGCAAGTCGGCTGGCCGGATTATCGCCGGACTGGTCTGGGTTCTTATCCTCTATGCCTTTTTGGGCGATGTTCTGCCCGGCGCCCTGGAAGCATCAATCTTCCCGCCGACCAAAACAATCACTTATCTCTATCAGGACAATAACGGCGTTCCCGGACTTGTCCTGCAGGTTATCGTAAATCTGGTTCTCGCTTTCATCCTTTTCGGCAAGCTGATGGAAGTCAGCGGCGGTACCGCCTTCCTCACCGATCTCGCCATGGGCTGGATGGGCCACCGCCGCGGCGGACCGGCCAAGGTCGCAGTTATCGCGTCGAGCGCTTTCGGTACGATTTCAGGGTCGACCGTCGGTAACATCATGTCGACCGGTATTGTGACGATCCCGCTGATGAAAAAGACCGGCTTCAAGCCCGAATACGCCGGCGCGATCGAAGCCGTCGCGTCCAATGGCGGACAGATCGCACCCCCGGTGATGGGTGCGACGGCGTTCATCATCGCCGAGTTCCTTGAAATTCCATACCAGGATGTCGTCATCGCGGCGGCCGTCCCGGCATTCCTCTATTTCCTCGTCCTGTTCATGCAGGTCGATGCAGTCGCCCGCCGTTTCCGGCTGAGCGGACTGCCCAAAGCCGAACTGCCTATCATCATCGACGTGCTCAAGGTCGGCTGGATATTCATCATCCCGATCGTCATCCTGATGTACTTCCTGTTCTGGCTCGGCTACCCGCCTGGTGTTGCGGCGTTGTATTCTGCCGCCAGTATGGTCGTGCTGATGACCGTGCGCGACCGCCGCCTGCCCACCATGGCCCACTGGAAGAACTTCTTTCTCGGCAGCGGCGAGATACTCGTCCCGCTGATCCTGATCGGCGGCGCCGCTGGGATCATCCTGGGCGTGATGAACTCCACGGGTCTTGCCTTCCAGCTCAGCCTGATCCTGGCGCATCTCGGCGAAGAATACGGCATCATGGTGATGTTGCTGATGACCTCGCTGATCTGCATCGTTCTCGGCATGGGCATGCCGACGGCGACGGTATATATCGTACTTGTGTCTGTGATTGGGCCGGCACTGATCAATATGGGGCTGGTGCCGATCGGCGCGCATCTCTTCCTGTTCTATTTCGGCCTGATCAGCATGCTGACGCCGCCGGTCGCGATCGCATCGATGGTCGCAGCCGAGATGGCCGGAGCGGACATGTGGAAGACCGGCTTTGTTGGCGTCCAGCTGGCCGCAACCGCGTACCTGCTGCCCTACTTGTGGGCCTTCAACCCGGCCTTGCTGCTGCAGGGAACGACGGTCGCCATAATCTTCGTTATTGCAACCGCCGTGTCGGCGGGCATGCTGCTGGCCCACTCGGTCACGGTACTGGGTACCGGAAACGCAATCGGCTGGTTATCGGCGGTCGGCATGTATGTCGCGGCGCTGACCGTGGGCTCATCCACAATCTGGCTTGGCGTTGAAAACCCGCTGACGCTGGCCGTCGCCGCCGGTGGCATGGGCGTGGTCTTCCTGATTACCAAGACCGTGAAAGTGCTCGAACCCACCGCCGCCGAATAGGCAGCATTGACCGCAGGCCAATACAATCCATGTTAGCGATATGGCAATGGACGAAAATCTGAACGCCGATCTGGCAGAACGCGCCGTTATGCACGCCGCCGATATGGCGTGGCAGCCGAGTCCGTCCCCCAGCGTCTGGCGGAAACGCTTTTACCGGGACGGGCCCGCTGAAGCCGGCATTGTCACGTCGGTCGTGCGCTATGAACCGGGAAGCGAATTCCCGACCCATCATCACCCCGGTGGAGAAGAAATTTTCGTTCTCGACGGAATGTTTTCAGACGAACATGGCGATTACCCCGCGGGGACATACCTGCTGAACCCGGATGGCACATCCCACGCGCCGTTCTCGAAGGATGGCTGCACATTGTTCGTCAAACTTCGTCAATATGCGGGTGACGGTCGTGCGCAGGTCGAAATGAACACCAATGTTCTCGACTGGCAGGCCCGCACCGAAACCGGCATCTGGCAGATTCCGCTCTACCGCCAGGGCGGCTACCGCGACTGGACGATGCTGCTCAAACTCGATCCCGGCGCGGAAAGTCCTCAACACAGCCACCCCAACGGCGAGGAAGTGTTCGTGATTGACGGTGAATTTTCCGACGGATTCGGCACCTACCCTGCCCGCACCTGGACCCGCAGTCCGCCCAGCTCATCCCATGCCATTCAATCCGAAAACGGTGCTATTCT
>Ga0181606_10003528_pt1 | contig 13210 bp, 13 predicted proteins | sample 041ome_10_FD_132994 | JGI IMG/M metagenome (GOLD analysis project Ga0181606, IMG submission 132994) | Coastal salt marsh microbial communities from the Groves Creek Marsh, Skidaway Island, Georgia - 041412US metaG (megahit assembly) | ecosystem: Environmental > Aquatic > Marine > Intertidal... | reverse complement strand
ACATTTAGAGCAAGTAATGGTAATGGAGCACCTAGTAACGGTGCTGGTGTTGTATTTAGTTTGAACGAAAAGGGTATTCCAATGCTAGACCCCTTACCAACAACTGTTAGCGGAAGTTATTATCCTACAATAGCAAGTAGATTCGAATATTTAAACCCACAACAAAACTATGTATTAGAGCAAACAGCTCATGGATTAGAAAAAGGTGATATAGTTGCTGTAAGTGGCTCAGGATTTAGTAAAGCAAATACAGACACAATGGCTAAAATGATAGGTGTTGTGACTCAGGCAGGGCCAGGTCCTAATCAGTTCATGATTATGCCCAATAACCAAATTATAGATTTTGAACCTAGCATACCTGGTAGTCAAGGTGATTACATTTATGTTAGTAGTGCAGGAGAATTTACAACTAGTGATACTGGTAAGATAGCATTCTTAAAAGTACAAGATTCTATTCCCACAGTATTAACAGGAACTGTAAATGATCCTTCGGTACCAGATACTCATAGTATTTTATTAAACACAAAAACAGTAACCTTTAGTGGTACTAATAATGCGAATGCAACACTTTCACAAATAGTAAGCCAGATAAACAATGTAGCAAATACCAATGTGGTTGCGGAAACAATACCTACCCCTAATACTATTAATAGTGATTCAAGTACTGCTATTTACGGATTGGTAGGTGGCTATACTCCATTTAGTGCATATATTGATAGTGGTAGTGGTAACACACTCGTAAACTTTACCACAAACGGTTCACAATATGCAGGTGTATCAACACCTGAGGATATGAAAACAGATTTAGATACAGTCGCAATAGCAAATCTTACTATAACCGCAACGGCAACAGTATTAACACTTACTGAAGCAAATGGTAATGCTATTACTTTTGCTAATGGTAATGCAGATACAAATAATAATCCTTTTGCTGGTGGCAGTAGTTTAACCGGGTATCCGTTAACTAATGCAAGTCCAGGTACAAGCAAACTAAAACTTACCAGAGCAGATGGTGGTCCTATTGACATATATGAAGGAACAGAAAACTTTAGAGTAGGCACAGGCATAGCAAGTGGACATACAGGAATGTATCCACTGGCAATGAACATTGAGCAAGGTATCAGAACAGGTGGTACAACACTAGTAGCAGACATAAGTGCCAGAGATAGTTTAAGTTCTCAAGCAGGTGACCAAGCATACGTTACAAATAAAGGCGACGGTGAATGGGGACTTTATCTTTATACAGGAAGTGCCTGGGTAGAGGTAAGTAATCAGGATAGTGCTACTGTTGATGCAAAAACTTTAACAGTAAACTTTGAAATGCCAGTTGGTGGATTTGGAACAAGTACAACAACAAATATGGGTAATATATCTCCTGGAAGAAAAATACAAAGTATTAGTGTTGAAGTGCATACAAACTTCACAGGACACTCAGGTGGTTCTCCAAACATCGAAGTAGGAACTATAGCAGACCCAGATATATTTTGTGACAGTCCTAGCAATGACTTAACTGCATTAGGATCTTATCTTTGTAATCCAGAGTATGTATATCCTGCTTCAGAGACACAAGATATTACCGTAAGAGCACGTTGTAATCATTACAACGCAAGTGCTGGAAATGTAACAGTAAAACTTACATACGTCTAATAAAAAACTTAAAATAAGATAAATACTAGTAACGTTCAGCGAAAGCGAAAACGTTATCGATAACGAATTAGAACACATAAGTATTAGGAGATACAAATGGCTGATATTAAAAACTTTGGTATCAAAGGTATAGCGGCTGATGTGCAAATGGGTAAATCTGGTGGACGTTTAAAATACGATTCCAGTAATAACAGATTTGACTTAACGCAAAGTGATGGATCTACTCTTGAAGATTTAAGAGTAGGTACCGTTACTTCTGGAGCCTGGAACGGCACAGCAATCAGTACAACATACGGTGGTACAGGACAAGATTTCAGTAGTAGTTCAGGAATTATTAAAGTCTCAAGCGGAACTATGTCCGCTGGTTCGATAGACCTTACAGCAGATGTAACAGGTACATTACCAGTTGCAAATGGTGGTACAGGTGCAACTTCGGCCGGTGATGCAAGAACGGCTTTAGGACTTGGTAATTTATCATTACAGGCCTCTAACTCTGTAGACATTGATGGCGGCGCCATTGATGGAACAGCAATTGGAGCCAATAGTGCAAGTACTATTATAGGAACAACAATTCAAGCAACCGGTGGTTTCACAGGTAATTTAACAGGTACAGCCGATGATGCAGACGCATTATCAAGTGCTGTAACAGTTGCTTTATCAGGTGATGCAACAGGAAGTGCAACATTTACAAACGCAGGTGATACTGCAACTATTGCCACAACACTAGCAGATAGCGGTGTTTCAGCAGGTAGTTACGGTAGTTCAAGTGCTATTCCAGTAATTACAGTTGATGCAAAAGGTAGAATTACAGCAGTAAGTACTGCGGCTACTTCAAGCACATTAACTATTGGAGCCGATAGTGGTGATGACGATACTGTCTCAGTTGGAACAGATACACTTAACTTTGTAGGTACAAGTAACGAAATAGAAACAACAGTTAGTAATAACCAAATTCAAATTGGTTTACCTAACGACGTAACAATAGGTAACAACCTAAGTGTAACTGGTAGTTTCTTATCAGACGACGTAACAGCAGATACTGTTACAATTAACGGTAACTTAACAGTTACAGGTACGCAAACAATAACAAACTCTACAACAGTTGAAGTTGCAGATCCAATTTTTACAATTGGTGATGATTCAAGTGATGACAACTTAGATAGAGGTGTTAAATTTAAATATAACAGTAGTGGTGCAAAAGCAGGTTTCTTTGGTTTTGATGACTCAACAGGTGTATTTACATTTATAGACGACGCAACTGACACAGGTTCAGTTATGTCAGGTTCCGCAGGTGCGGCTAAGTTTGGTGCTATTGAGGGTACATCATTTAGTGATGGTACTATTTCAGGTATTACATTTGTCGATGAAGACAATATGGCATCAGATAGTGCAACTAAAGTACCAACACAGCAATCTGTAAAAGCATACGTTGATGCACAGATTACTGCTCAGGACTTAGACTTTGCTGGTGATAGTGGTGGAGATCTTGCTATTGATTTAGATAGTGAAAAACTTACTATTGCAGGTGGAACAGGTTTAAGTACAGTAGGAAGTGGAAACAGTTTAACTGTAAACCTAGATGATACGGCAGTAACAGCCGATTCATATGGTAGTACAACTGAAATTCCAGTAATCACAGTTGATGCACAGGGTAGAATTACAGCGGCTTCAACAGCGGCAATTTCTACATCATTCACATTAAGTGATGGTAGTAACACTCAAACAGTTAATGGTGGTGACACTTTAACAGTTTCAGGTGGTACAAATATTACTTCAGTTGTAGGTGCTACTGATACAGTAACACTTAACTTGGATGGTGATATTGCATTAACAAGTGTAACCGCAACTGGTGCCGTAGAAGGTGGTAGTTTAACAGATGGTACAGCAACATTAAGTTCAGGTGCTTTAAGTGGAGCAACTACAGTTACAGCCAGTGGTGCAGTAACAGGTGGAAGTTTAACTGATGGTACTGCTACTTTAAGTAGTGGAGCATTAAGTGGTGCAACTACAGTTACAGCAAGTGGTGCCGTAACTGGTGGTAGTTTAACAGACGGTACAGCAACATTGGCTTCAGGGTCATTAACAGGTGCTGTAAACTTAACTGCTTCAGGTACTATTACAGATGGCGCGGCAAGTATTAGTGATGGTAACATTACTGGTGTTGTAAACGCAACTGCTTCAGGAACTGTACAATTTGGTTCATTAAGCGATGGTTCTATTAGTGTAACAGGATTTGTTGATGAAGATAACATGGCATCAGATAGTGCTACACTTATCCCAACACAACAATCTGTTAAAGCATACGTTGACGCTTCTGTTGGCGGTACTGACTTGGACTTCCAAGGAGATTCAGGTGGTGCATTAAGTATTGATCTTGATAGTGAAGTACTTGATATTGCTGGTGGTACTAACATTACTACAGTTGGTTCAGGTAATGAATTAACAGTTAACCTAGACGCAACATTGGCTGGTTTAACAAGTGTTACTTCAACAACAATAACAGACGGTACAGCAACACTAACAGGTGGTGCTTTATCAGGTGTTACAACTATTGCTACATCAGGTGATGTAACAGTTGGTGGTAACTTAACTGTAAGTGGTTCAACAACAAGTGTAAATTCAACTAATACAACTATTGAAGATACATTACTTGTTTTACAATCAGGCTTAACTGGTGCTAACCCTAACGATATCGGTCTTATCCTTGAAAGAGGTTCAGATGGCGATAACGGATTCTTAGGTTGGGATCAGAGTGTTGATAGATTTATAGCGGCTACAACAACTGCTGATGGTTCAGGTACAGGTGACTTGACACTAACAGCAAGTGATTTTGAAGCGGCAGGATTTATTGGCTCAAGTGCTACAATTAGTGGTGTTGTAAGTTTTGGTACATTAACAGACTCAGGTGAGAGCATTGCTGTTACTAAGTTTGTTGATGAAGCAGATGGAATTGCTAATAACGATAACGATACTAGTATTCCTACTTCAGCGGCAGTTGTTGACTATGTTGCAAATAATGGTGGTGATGGTCTCTTACTAAGAGCGGCATTATCAACAGGTGCAAATACATCAGCAGTAGGCACAATGCCTAATGTTTCAGGTAGAACTTACTATGCAACTAAACTTGTTGTTAAAATTGGTACAGCAGTTTCAGGTAATAACGTAAACTATATTACAGTCACAGAATCAGGTGGAAACACTTTGATTGCTAAAGCAGACGCAGATAGTTCAACAGTAGGAAACTACATTGTAGAACTAGACGGCGACGTTACTTTAGCAGGTGGCGGTACAGTTTCAGTTAATTACTTTGATGCTAGTGATAACGCAGTTAGCCCTACAGCAGGTGCTGGTACTGTTTCATTACATTACAACTGGGTATAATAACAGTTAGTTAGTAAACAAACTAAACAATTAAAAGGCTTACATTTGTAGGCCTTTTTTTTGACTATGCGGTCTTTTGCTCTATAAATACTACTATGTTAGGTTCAAGTAATGAATGGTCTCCTTTAAAAGAAGTAATCGTAGGCTCTATAAAAAGATTTAATCAGTACACTCATTATTCAGGAGAGCAACGTTCAAATGCATTCCTAATACCTATCATGTCAGAAGTCATAGAAGGACTTCAGACGTTTCAAAATTTATTAGAAAAAGAAGGTGTTAAAGTTTATCGCCCTAATGGGTTTTGCTATAATGTTAGGGATTGTGCAACTGTATTAGGAAATACTATACTAGAAGCACCAATGCAATATGAAATAGAACATCCATTTCAAAAGCCTTTAAAATCTATTTTTATGCAAAAGTGGTTAGAAGGTATGAACTGGATATCAGCACCTGAACCAACTTGGATTGATAGAGGCGTACACGAACCTCTTTTTGATGGAGCAAACATTTGCAGATTAGATAAGACGTTACTAGTTGCACTTAATCAAACTGCAAATCAACACGGACTATCTTGGTTGAAAAGGCAATTTCCTAAATATAATATAGAAGAAACTATATTAAATTCTGATATATCTCATATTGATACAAGTATATCTCCTATTTCCTCAAATACAGTTTTAATTAATTCAGATAGATATACACAATCTACTATACCAGATACATTTAAAGATTGGAATCAAATATGGATTGAAAGCAATGATTTAATTGAGGAACCTATCGTTAATGGTATGATGTCAGTTGCATCTAAGTGGGTTGGTATGAACACGTTGTCTCTTAATGAAACCACATTGTTTGTGAATGAATGTCAAGTAAACTTAATAGAAAAATTAGAACAAAATAATTTTAATTGCATACCTGTACCATTAAAACATACAAGAGAACTTGGTGGTGGACTGCATTGTTGCACTTTGGACTTAGTAAGAGATTAAGTTACTGCTTTACCATAAAGTTTATAGTAAATCCAATACAATTTATTCTACTTAAATTTGCTGTGAAACTAGCAGGGATATGACTTGGATAGAATACTACCTTATTATTTTTAGGTTTAATTATACACTCGGGTGAATGTATATTTGGTATATTTGCTACGGTCGAATTAAAATTTTCTAATTTTAAATGAGGACCCATATTAGTTGTTTGTAAAAATAATACTCCTGTGTACCAACTATACTTTGTAATACTAGGCATAATATTATGTAATGGTTTTACCATATGAACTTTAGGGTCTGTTAGTTCTATGTTTATAGTTTGACCCCATTGTTTAGCGGCGATATCAAAAAATTTATTACCCATAAGTTGAGTAAGTCTTCCTAATTGTGTTCCCAAGTTAGTACCTTTAGGAGTATTCCAACCATAATTAGTTTCATCCACTCTTTCATTTGCTACCAAGGTGTCAACATCTGATAAAATTTTATCCACAATCTCTTTAGAAAACTCCATCTTGTCTTCAAAAACAAAGTCCGGAAATACTGTAAAACCTTTTGTTGCCATACTACTATTTAACAAAAACGGTTGACTTTTTCCTTTTTTCTTGTATAATATTGGTGTAATATAGGAAAAAAATATGAATAAGAAAAAAATAATATTAACAGATTGCGATGGCGTAATTTTAGATTGGGAAGAAGGATTCTCAATATGGATGGAACACCATGGTCATAGTAAGGTTGATGGCTACCAATTCAAATATAGTATAGGAGATAGATACGGACTATCAAAAGAACAAGGAAATAAACTTGTTAAACAATTTAATGAAAGTGCGGCAATAGGATTCTTACCTCCCCTAAGAGATGCACAATACTTTGTAAAGAAGTTACATGAGCAACATCAATACAAATTTATTTGTATTACTAGTTTAAGTTTAGACCCTTATGCAAAATATTTGAGGAAAAGAAATCTTAAAAAACTTATGGGAGATGCATTTTTAGATGTTATTTGTTTAGATACAGGTGCTGATAAAGATGTAATACTTGCTGAATATGGTGCAAAATATACTGGAAATTACTGGATAGAGGACAAACCAGAAAATGTTAATTGGGGTATAGATGCCGGATTAAAAGGCATTCTTATTGAACATGGGCATAATCTAGACTATACTGGTCATGCAAATATTGTTAAAAATTGGGAAGAAATTTATAATTTAATCATAAAAAAGGCTTGACAAATCCCTATATTTTGCTATAATATATAGTATAAATGTTAGGAGTAACATATGACAACAGACAAATTAGATACTAAAACTAAAGCAAGTTCGCCTAAAGACGTTGCTAGTAATCCAATTGTAGAAATACCAGAAACAACTATGACTTCAGAAGAAGTTATAGATAGATTGATAAAGGCCAGAATAGAAATGCTGATGTCAGCACCTTTTTTTGGTAATCTTGCTACTAGACTTTTACTTAAAGACGCAACAGAATGGTGCCCTACAGCGGCAACAGATGGCAAGTATTTTTATTTCAATAGGAACTTTGTAGCCGCATTAAGCGATCAAGAAGTTGTATTCCTTGTAGGACATGAAGTCTTACATTGTGTATATGATCACATGGATGCTGACAGACGAGGTGATAGAAATCCTATGCTTTGGAATATTGCTAATGACTATGTTATTAATGCGGACCTCATAGATGGTCGTGTTGGTGAGCAAATTAAGTTAGTTGAAATATGTTACGACTGGAAATATAGAGGACAAGTCTCAGAAGAGATATATGATGACCTTTTTAAAGAAATGGAAGAAAAAGGACAAATACAATATACTCAAACATTAGATATACATTTAGACAGAGAAGAGGGCGACGACCCAGGTGCTGGTGAAGGTGCTGAAGGAAATGTAGAAGGTGATTCTAAAGGTGGAGAAGGTCCTGAACAATATACTGCTGAAGAAAAAGAAAAGATTAAGCAAGAGTTCCAAAATGCTGTAATGCAATCTGCCAAAGCCGCAGGTGCTGGTAACTTACCAGGTGGTGTAAAAAGATTACTAAATGATTTACTTAATCCACAATTAGACTGGCGTGAACTACTTGCTATGCAAGTACAATCAGTTATTAGAAGTGATTACACATACCAAACACCTTCTCGTAAGGGACAAGATGCAGGCTTTTATTTGCCAGGTATGGATAGAGAAACTACTATTGATATTGCAATGGCAATTGACACATCAGGCTCTATGAGTGACGATATGTTACTTGACATCCTAAGTGAGACTAAAGGTGTTATGGATCAGTATACAGATTTTAAGATACATTTATTCTGTTTTGATACAGATGTTCATAATCCACAAGAGTTCACTACAAGTAATATGGACGAGTTCTTACAGTATGAACCTGCTGGTGGCGGTGGCACTGAGTTTGATTGCGTATTTGATTATATGAAACAAGAAGGTATACAGCCTAAAAAACTTGTTATGTTTACAGATGGTTATCCTTGGGGTAGTTGGGGAGATGAGTCATACTGTGATACATTGTTTATTGTACATGGTGGAGGATATGGTGGCAGAACACCAGAAGCACCATTTGGCATTACTGTACCATATGAAAGAAATAACGATTAAGGAAACTAAATTATTATCAGATCAGGACTGGACTAATCTGCACGGTAACGAGTTATATGTTTCTATGCTGAATAATAAAGTTAAGTTACATGATGATGCAAAAAAGGATGAGCCTTATACCGATGTAATAGATTACTTAGACTTTGGTACAGAAGGTCTCTGTTATTATAAGGCAGAGAATGTATATGGTACTGTAAAGTACGAAATCTATTTTGAGAACGCAATAGACAAAGATAACTTTATTAGTTTTTATACTACTAGTAGAGGTTTAGATTTAATTAAAAAATAACCATTTTTATACAGTATAAATTAAAACACTTGTTAAATAATAACAAGTAAATATGTAAAGCAGTTTAACTAAGGAGATAAAATGACTGAAGCACAAAACGTAGAAGCGCCTGAAGTAGCAGACGCACCAGAAGGTCAAGCAGTACCTGAAAGCATTGGTCTTCAAGACCTACAACTTTTAGCACAGATTGTAGACCTTGCAACTCAAAGAGGTGCCTTTAGAGGCAACGAATTGACTCAAGTAGGATCTGTTTTTGATAAATTAACATCCTTCTTAAATCATGTTGCGGCAGAGCAACAAGCGAAAGCAGAAGCAGAAGGCGAAGAAGCACCTGCAGAAGCAGACGCACCAGCAGAAGCACCTGCTGAATAACAGGAGAAAATATGGCTAATATAATGAAACACGTTGGTACACATGGGCAAAAGCCTTGTGTAGTTGTGTTTAGAGAAGTGCCTAATGAACCCGATAATTGTTTAATAGTTGAGACTAGTACATTAGAAGATCAGAAGCATGACGACTTAATGAACGTTGTTCAAAGTTTAGAAGCTCAAGAGTCTAATAATATATCAGAAGTTTTATCTAGAAGAAACTTTACTGACGGTTCTAATATGCTTAATGACTTGCACTTTAGTAAAAAACTTATTAAGGTTAGTACAAATGATGTAAGTCTTACACCAACACCTGCTGATAGTATATCTTTAGCAGACGTAAATGCAGAAATTAATAAAATGGAAACAGGATCTAATCCACCTTTAAATACTGAGGTTGCTCCAGAAACATTGGAAAGACCAGCACCAGTAGATACAGGTGCAGAAGGAGAAGCACAAGGTTTATTAATTCAAGCAGATCTTTTAGAAGAAGATGCAAAGGCTTTAATGACTGATGCAGAATCTAAAAGAGCTCAAGCATATTCTATGGACCCAAGCCTTGCCCCTAAGAAGGGACCAGGCAGACCTAAAAAGACTTCATAAGTGTCTAACAAGGGCACCAAAATTGTCCTTTTAGGTAAACGTACTGAAGACGGAGAATCGTTAGATATGATTCTTACGGAAGTCTTTCCGAATAGTATACCAAAAGATTTTGTTCATAACTTCTCTATTACAATACATGATGGAGAAGTTATCGATATTCCTAATGAGATGTTACCTGATTTTATTGAGGTTCAACATCCTGTTGACATCCTCAAATCTATTAATATTAAAAATGCAAAAGTAGATGTAATAGAAGTTGTATTGGATTTAGAGTCTATAAAAACTTATGTAACTACAGAAGCAGACACAATTTTAAATAATATTTTTCCAGATGAGACTTGACAATGACTCATAATTTGCTATAATATATGTATAGTTTTTTAAGGAGTAACTAATGACATTAAATTTATTAGAAGTATTATCTGCAAGTTGTTCTGCATATAGTAAGAACAAAGGCTTTATAAAAAAAGATCAAGTTCGATTTGATAAAAAATATGAAGGTAAATCGTCTAACAGTGATTTACTTTATGCTCACTTTTACTCTTCTGATAAATTAAATATCACAGAAAAAGATACTGATCTTGCTGTAGAAATTATTGATTATTTAAAAGGTCTTAGTTTTAAAGCAATTGAAAGAGAACTTACTGATTTTGAAAGAAATGTTTTAAAACTAGTTACGTCACAAAGTATACAGAAAGACCAAATAGGAATATCAGCAAGTCTACCCAAAGTGTATCTAAATAAATTAGAACAAGATCGTTGGACTGACAGGGAAAATGTCCTATCCAGAACAAGTGAAAAAATTGGTACATTACATCAAAGAGAAACATTTGATGTTGTTATAGAGTTTGTTAGGTTTATACCAAGGACTATGAGTTACATTGTTACTTGTAGTGTAGAAAATAAACATATTTTAAAGTTCTTTCATGATAAAAAACTTGATGTTGATACTACAGTCAATGTTACCGGTTTTGTAAAGTCACAAAATAAAGGAAAGTTTCATAACGGATTTGAAACTATAATTAATAGAATTAAAATTAATAGTTAAATTTGTTTTGCAAAAAGGTATCAATACTTGTATTACTTGCCTTTGAATGATTTAGTATTTTAATAAAATCATTTTTTTCTTTTTCTTGCCAGTCTATATTTCTTAGTATAGAAAAATTATGTCGTATTATATCTTTTCTACTCATTAAATATTTTGGATTCTTATGCCAACCATTAAATCTTTCAAACATCTGATCTGTTCCATACAAAAGACTTTTATTTAAATCTTCATGTACCATTTCTCGTCTTAGTATCTCTTGATTAAGTAGATCCTCTTCAAAAATATCAAAACCTAAATATTTTAAGAATGTATAATTTTCTTTATGTCCTTGTATACAAAAAGGCATATTATTTAAAATAGGCCATATTGTTTTTTCTGTTATAATAGATACAGAGAAATCATGTTTTTCCCATTCATGTGTTTCTGTAACCATTTCAAACCATGCTCTTCTTCTTGCTTCATTTAAGGCATAGTTGGCATTCATATGATCTTCTCTTTCACCTTCACGTTCTTGTAGTTCCATTGGTATTCGTTTTAATAAAGGTTCAATTGAATTATATAATTTTTGTGTATATGGTGTATTTGGTAAAAGATCTAAAGCGGCTTTAAATTTTTCGTGTATTTCATCTCTGGACATAGGAACATTTAAAGGTTCTTCTGCTAAAAATGTGAATATAGAATCGTCCATATATTTTTCATTTGATAATAGCAATAGACATCTTAAGTCTCTAGGCTGTCTGTTTAAACATATTGCAAGTTTATCCTTTTCTTCAGTAGCATTCATATGGTCATCAAAAGATAAAAATTTATATCTTTTCATCTGTTCATTATTGAAATCTTTATTTTTATAGGTTTTTATAAATTCTCTACCTGAATTAAAATAATCATAACAGTATGCTTCATATACCTTTCTTTGTCCTACTTCTATAAATCCTTTTGCAGTATGAGTTGCGGCTATACCATGGATTATAATATCGTTTGTATGCAATCCTCTTTGATCTAATGCTTCACTGAATAATGACATTGTATCTGAAGGGCGGTGAAACCCATATGAATGTTGCTCTATATGTCCTAAAAAATATTCATGAGGTTGACTTAATACGATTGGTATATTATGTTCTTTAAGAATCTTTTGTGTAGCATCAGGTAACCAACGTACCCAACTGGTACTTAAATGGTCTTTTATAAAAGGAATCGTTACAAGATAAATTGTAGGATTATCATTTGCTTTAAAGTCCTTTACAGAAACAAAATTAAACTGCTCTTTATTTTCCTGCATTAGTCTCCAAACATGTAGATTGCCTTTTTGCCATACTATGTCTGGTTGTTTCTGCCATCCTCTTAATTTGTCTATTATTTTAGTATTGATACATTTATAAGATGTATTAGTTGCTTCTTCTACTAAAATATTAAGTTTTGTACCCATGTCTATATTTATTATATGTTTAAAATAATGTTATACCATACTGATAAATAGTAGTATAACAAATTAGGGAGTTATACAATGGCAGAAGACACAGATAAAAAAGAATTTCATCCTGCTGATACAAATGGAGACGGTAAAGTCTCTAAAGCAGAACATGACATGTATATGGAGTTCAAAAGAAAAGAACTTGAAGATGCAGACGCCATGCGTGATGCACAAAGAAAAATGACATGGTTTGCTTTAGGTGGATTATTGTTATATCCATTTGCAGTAGTATTAGCAGTATTGTTTGGATTAGAAAGTGCAAGTAAAATACTAGGTGATATGGCCGCTACATATTTTGTAGCAGTTGCAGGTATTGTTGCCGCATTCTTTGGTTCACAAGCATATAGTAAAGGTAAGTAAAAGTTATGTTTATTAAACACTTTGTAAGGATATTAGTAAGGGAAGAACTTCCTGATGAGGACGTTATCGTCTTCTTTGATATTGTACAAAGTGTTGTTCCAACAAAAGTACTAACAGCATACGACGAAGAAAAAGTCAGAGTAGGTGTAGAGGTTATGGCTTACACCAGCGAAGACAATGACGGCGAGATGTGGATATACGAAATCATACTTGAATCTCAAATTGATGAAGATGAGGGAGATGAAATATCAAAAGAGTTATACTTGGAATTTCCTGAAATAGACTTTACCTTTGAAGCAAGTTTAGAAGTATGATAATAGAAGTCGCCAGTATACTAGCGACCAATATGAGGAACATAATATGACAATGATAAAGAGAGACCCTTCGTTTGAACTAAAGAAACACTTATCTTCAAATTGGGCAAACGATGATGCATTTT
>Ga0181606_10003526_pt1 | contig 13213 bp, 7 predicted proteins | sample 041ome_10_FD_132994 | JGI IMG/M metagenome (GOLD analysis project Ga0181606, IMG submission 132994) | Coastal salt marsh microbial communities from the Groves Creek Marsh, Skidaway Island, Georgia - 041412US metaG (megahit assembly) | ecosystem: Environmental > Aquatic > Marine > Intertidal zone... | reverse complement strand
TCCTTAAGAGGGATGAGCTCTAATCGATTTTCGTCACGGGGAAAAATATAGTGATTAGTCCGGTGCAAAACTCATATCCTGACCTGCAGTGAAATACCCGGAAACAGGCCGTTGTTTCCAATCGGTCGATTCTCAGCCGCAAGATTGTCATTCCAGGCCCTGGAGCGCCAGTATAGGGCGCGATATGGGGCTTTCAAGCCATGAGGGAGTCCCCATCGTTCTCTTCCAGAGATACCCCTGAATACCTACCCTAATCCCTGCTTCCCGCCTGTTCTTTGGCCCAAAAATCTAGTATCATGCCGCACCATTTTTACCCAAACAGACAATTAACCCAAGAGCAGCACAATGACTGATTTATCACACTATAGAAACATTGGTATTTTCGCCCACGTTGATGCAGGTAAAACTACCACCACAGAGCGTATTCTCAAGCTGACCGGCAAAATTCATAAAACCGGAGAAGTGCATGATGGTGCTGCAACAACTGACTTTATGGCGCAGGAGCAGGAGCGTGGTATTACTATCCAGTCTGCTGCCACCACATGTTTCTGGAAAGATCACCGTTTAAACATTATTGACACACCGGGACACGTTGATTTCACGGTTGAAGTCTATCGTTCACTTAAAGTGCTGGATGGCGGTGTTGGTGTATTTTGTGGTTCTGGTGGTGTTGAGCCTCAATCTGAAACCAACTGGCGTTATGCCAATGATTCAGAAGTTTCCCGCGTTATCTTTATCAACAAGCTTGACCGTATTGGCGCAGATTTTCTTCGAGTAGTAGGGCAAGTAGAGTCTATTCTGGCCGCTAACCCTTTGGTTATGGTGTTACCCATCGGTCGTGAAGAAGGATTTATTGGTGTTGTAGATCTTCTGACGCGTAAATCACATGTATGGCCTGATCCAGGTAACCCTGAAAAATTCGAAATTGGTGACGTACCGGAAGATATGGTGGATCTGGTTGAAGAATGGCGTGAAAAACTGATAGAAACTGCTGTAGAACAAGATGATGACGTAATGGAAGCCTATCTGGAAGGCACTGAACCCTCCATTGAAGACATCAAGCGCTGCATCCGTAAAGGCACCATAGCACTGGATTTCTTCCCTACATATTGCGGTTCTGCTTTTAAAGACAAAGGTATTCAGATGGTTCTGGATGCCGTTGTAGACTATTTGCCCAGTCCAACTGAAGTTGATCCACAGGAACTGACTACCGAAAAAGGTGAACCTACTGGTGAAGTTGCCCTGGTTTCAGTGACTGAACCTCTGCGCGCGTTGGCGTTCAAGATTATGGACGACCGTTTCGGTGCACTGACCTTTACCCGAATATACTCTGGTGTGCTGAATAAAGGCGACACTATCCTGAATTCATTCACGGGTAAAACCGAGCGTATTGGCCGAATGGTTGAAATGCATGCTAATGATCGTAACGAAATTGAAAGTGCGCAGGCAGGTGACATTATCGCTATCGTTGGTATGAAAAACGTACAAACGGGGCACACCTTATGTGACCCGAAGCACCCTTGTACCTTGGAAGCGATGGTTTTCCCTGAACCTGTTATTTCACTTGCAGTTGCTCCTAAAGACAAGAGCAGTGTTGAAAAAATGAGTATTGCCATTGGTAAAATGGTAGCTGAGGATCCTTCTTTCCGTGTTGAGACAGACGAAGATTCAGGTGAAACTATTCTTAAGGGAATGGGTGAACTTCATCTTGATATTAAAGTTGATATTCTGAAACGAACCTACGGTGTTGAGTTGGATGTAGGCGCGCCGCAGGTGGCTTATCGTGAAACTATTACTCAGCTAATTGAAGACTCTTATACACATAAGAAACAATCAGGCGGTTCCGGTCAGTTCGGTAAGATTGATTATCGTATCAAGCCAGGTGAGCCAGGAACGGGGTTTGTTTTTTCCTCAAGCGTTGTGGGTGGTAATGTACCGAAGGAATTCTTCCCTGCTATTGAAAAAGGCTTTAAGGGTATGATGGATGAAGGCCCGGTTGCAGGCTTTCCGGTTCTTGATGTTGAGATCGAACTCTATGATGGTGGCTTCCACTCAGTGGATTCATCGGCAGTAGCATTCGAACTTGCAGCCAGGGGTGCCTATCGTCAATCGATGTCTAAAGCAGGCCCGCAGTTAATCGAGCCAATCATGAAAGTTGATGTGTTTACGCCGGAGGATCATGTAGGTGATGTGATCGGCGATTTGAACCGTCGTAGAGGAATGATTAAGGATCAGGATGCTGGTCCAACAGGTGTGCGAATAAAAGCCGATGTACCTCTTTCTGAAATGTTTGGTTACATAGGTAGTTTGCGTACCATGACATCTGGACGTGGACAATTCTCAATGGAATTTGCTCATTACCTGCCGTGCCCGAATACAGTTTCTGAAGAGGTTGTTCAGGCTGAGCTCGAAAGAAAGGCGGCTAATGCCAAGAAGTAAAATCTAGTGATATAAAAAAAGCCTCGATAATGAAAGTTATCGGGGCTTTTTATTTTGAGGCAATCAAATAATTGTAGAAAGGATATGAATTGCTGCTTAAATTTTTAAAAGTACAACCGTTGGCTAAATTATCTTAATGATAATTCCTGTATCAACTTCGCGGTTTCCGCTCTGACTTCACCACTGACCCCGCGACCAGCGCCTCTGGATCTTTCACCCATTGCATAATTAAAGGCGGTCAATCCGCCGGCATCTTCTGCTTCAAGATTTGCTCCCTGATTGGCGAGAAATTCCACAGCCTCATTCCAGCCCCAGCTTGCAGCACCATGCAGAGCTGTTCGACCATAGCGATCTTTCTGGTTGATGTTGGCGCCTTGATCCAGCAAGACGGCAAGCGTGTCTTTGGCATACTGACCGGCAAAGGGCGTCAGGTAATCACCACGAGTATCAATTGAATTGGCGCCCAAGCCTGCGGCGGCCATTAGGGGAGATATTCCGTCCCGATTAGGCAGGTCGATGTGTGCACCATACTGTGTGAGTAACTTTATTGCTGCTACATCATGGCCTTTGGCGGCACGCAGTAAGGGAGTTGCGCCATCAACAAGCATGGTGTCAGCACCACGGTCATCCTTGAGATGTCGATAAGTGGGTTGTAGTTTAATCTGCAAGTTTGGATTGGCTCCCGCTTCCAGCAATATCCGGATCATGTCCAGACTGCTTGTTTCCGTGGTGGCAGGTCTGTCAGGATAGCCACCATGTGGCAAGGTGTTTACATCAACGGCTGAATAAACCGGGTTTTCACCACGCCAGCTCCATTTATTTACGTTGGCGCCACTTTGGACCAGAAACTTGGCAGTATCGAAACGTAAGTTCATTACTGCCAGAAGCAGAGGCGTAACATTTTCAGCATCTCCCTGATCCATGTCGGCACCCGCTTCAACGAGTATTTCAACGCAGGCAAGGCAGCCTTCACGAGCGGCATAACCCAGGGCAGTAATACCTCCAGCGGGACGCCACTGAAAACGTCGTTCAGCACTGATCTGGCGATCGCGCTGATTAGGAAGAGATCTGGAATCAGGATTTCCACCTGCTTCAAGTAACAGTTTCAACATTTCTGGCTGAGATTGTGCCGCAGCCCAAATCACTGCATTTTGTCCCTGCCATTTTTCCGTAGCATTCACATTGGCTCCATGCTCAAGCAACAACCTGGCGGTCTCCAGGTTGGCTGAGCGGGCAACAATCATAAGTGCTGTTTGATTGTCGGCGTTAGACGAGTCAGGGTCTGCGCCGGCTTCCAACAAGGCTTCCATAATTTCATAGTCACCTAACAAGGCGGCTTCCGAAACCGGGCTGGCACCATAGTTATTCTCTGTGTTTACTTCTGCACCTGCCGCAATCAGCGCTTTTACCAGGGCAAGGTCGCCATGATGCACGGCCCAATGCAAGGCAGTGGTGCCATTTGATTCCGGGGTGGTAACGTCGGCCCCGGCGTTCGCCAGTTTTAAGGCCTGGTCAAAATTCCCAGCAAGAATACTGTCCAGCAAAGGCGAAGCCATTGTTGGCCCGGATATTAATCCTGCAATCAAGATTACTAAAACCAGTCTTTTCATTTCAAATTTTCCGCCTGCTTAGATAATCCGATTTTATACTTCAGCGAAAGTGCCGTTGCTGTCCCCATGAGATTCAATGGGGATGCCTGCACGCTGGAGCAAGGTCAGGTGAAGGTTGGCGATCGGTGTATGATCAGCGACTTTCAAATGCTGGTTACCCTTGATAGTACCCGCACCCTTGCCAATCACTGCCATTGGCAGTGGGAAGTTATTGTGCGCATTACTGTTACTCATATTGCTGCCATAAGTAAGAATGGCATTATCCAGCAAGGAGTTTTCGCCGTCCGGAATATCTTTTAGTTTGCCGACAAATTTTGCCAATACATCGCTATGCCAGGTTTGTAACTGTGACAGTTTCTGGAGACTGACCGGATTGTTATTGTGGTGTGACAGCGGGTGAAAGGCATCGGGTATGCCAATATGCGGATAGGCTTGCTGGCTGACTTCTGCTGCGAGCATGAATGAGACCACGCGGGTCATGCCAGCCTGATAGGCCAGGGTAATCATGTCCAGCATTAATTCAATGTGTTCATCAAAATTCGGAATGCCTACTGGCATCTCTGGCATCTCATATTGTGACATGTCCTGGTTTTCAAGTTTCTCAACCCGGCGTTCGATTTCACGCACGCTGGTGAGATAATTATCCAGCATGGCTTTATCTGACGCGCCCAGGCTTTTCTTCAGAGAGTTGGTTTCATCTGCAACCATATCCAGCAGACTCTTGTAATCGTTGGCGATCATTGAGCGCTCTTCGTCTGTATCGCCTTCGCCAAATAACTTGGTCAGAAATTTCTTTGGGTTGTATTCCATAGGCAATGGGGTGGTCGCGCTGCTAAAGGAGATAGTGGTGCCTATTGTGCAGCCATAAGTGCCATCGCAAGCCGAGGCGCCGCCCTTTTCTTCGGTGGCGACTTCAATAGATGGCAGGGGAGTATCCTGACCGATATAGTTGGCGGCAATCTGGTCTGCTGAAATGCCAACAGAAGGGGCGTGGCTGCGGCGGGGAGCAGCACAGGTTAGCCAGGTACCCGGTGTAATGGCGTGTACTGCTGAACTTTGAGCCGGCTTGTTGTCGAGGCCGGACACAATGGTCAGGTAATCACGGTAAGCTTCAAATGGTTTAAGAATTGGCTTTAAGTCAAAATCACTACCAGCAGCATCCGGGGTCCAATCACTCATGATCGCGCCATGAGGCAAATAAAAATAACCCATCAATGGTCTGGGCGCTGCTGCCGTCTGGGCAATAGCTGTTGCTGCCGGCACCATGGCGTCCAGAAAAGGCAGGGCAACTGATGTCCCTAGTCCTCTTAATACTTTTCGTCTTGATAAATATTTCTTGGTAATAAACATGGTTATTACTCCACCTTCAATCTATTAAGTGACCTTCTCAGATCCTATTCATTAATGGCAACCGTTTCAGCGCCGTGTTCTTCAGTGGGCAGCGACTTCATGCGGAAAGCATCGCTCTCAACAATACCCTGCACAATGTTTTCAAATTGATAATTATTCGCTGCAGCCTGCTTAACAATCCTGCGCACAGTTGGCATATCAAAGTGTTCTACTGTGCGTCCCAGGGCAAAAGTCATTAACTTTTCAGTAATAGCTTGTACAAACTGATCTGGCCGGTCAAGTAATGCTTCGCGCAGGTCATTGGGTCCGGTCACCGGTTGACCACTGGCAAGTCGGCCATTGGCATCAATCGGGGATTGGGCAAAGCGATCCATATCACGCCATTGGCCAATGGCGTTGAAATTTTCCAGAGCCAGACCAAGAGGATCAATGACACCATGACACTGATTGCAGGAAGGTTGTTCGCGATGGCTTTCCAACCTTGATCGGATGGTGGTGACCTGTGAGCCCGGGTCAAGAGTATCCAGGTCCGTTTCTACTCCGGGTGGGGGGGCGGATGGAGGAGTACCGATCAGAGTTTCCAGAATATAGGCGCCGCGCACCACTGGCGAAGTGCGATTCGGGTATGACGTTAACATCAACAGGCCGCCCTTGCCCAATAGTCCCCAGCGACGCTGGTCATCCAGCTCTATGCGGCGAAACTGTGAGCCGCGGACATTTTTAATACCGTAATGTCGGGCCAGGCGTTCATCGAGATAAGTATGTTTTGCATCAAGCAGGTCTATAACCGGCCGGCCGCTTCGCAGAATGCTGTCCACAAAAAGCGCCAATTCCTGTTTGAAGGCACCTCTTAGATCGTCATCGAAATCCGGAAAAACACGGGGATCAGGATCGATATCATCGACACCATCAATATTGAGCCACTGAAAGGCAAAGTTTTCAGTTAATGAACTGGCGCGTGGATCACTCAACATGCGGCGAACCTGGGCACGAAGAATTTCAGGCTTTCTCAACTCACCCTGTTCTGCCAATGTGAGTAATTCGTCATCCGGGTTGCTGCTCCACAGGAAGAACGACAGCCGTGAAGCAAGTTCCAGATCAGATACAGGAAATGCTTCACCAGGTTTGGCATCATCGGGAAGCGGTTCCGCCCGGTAGAGAAATTTAGTAGAAGCCAGCATCGCCATGATGCCTTTCTGGATGCCCGTTTCAAAGCCGCCTTCAGTCAGGCCGTTTTCATAAAAGGCCATCAAGGGCGACAAGTCTTCTTCATTGATCGGGCGCCTGAACGCCAGACGCGCAAGATCGCTGAAGATTTGCTCCGCACATCCGCGCTCTTCATCATTGTTAGCGGGGTAACAGGAAAATATTTTTTCTCTGCTGGGAACATCGGGCATACCGGTAGCGTTGAATGGACCCAGTGCTTTCAAACTGACGACGATGGGAATATTGTCAAAACCTTCCCCGGGGCTTAAATGACCAATGATGCGATCTGATTCGGCAAAAGTGCGTGCGACAAAGCCAACGCCAATCTTGTGCAGACCCGCTTTTACCGGCACATTGATATTCCTGAAACGATTCTGTATCGCCGTGATAGCCGGCGTCTGCTGGCGATCCACAGCCTCGGCATCCTCATAACCTCCGAGTTTGGTGGTATACACTTCTTCACCATCGATAGTAAGAATGAATCGATGCTCATCCTCAAGCCACCAGGTGGGGTAGGAACGTTGCAGAGAACCCTCCTGAGAGGCGATTTCAATATTGAATTCGTAGTCACCCGCCGCCGGGAAATACTGCTCGGCGACAAAACCGCCACGGGTACCCAAAGGCAAGCCCTCAACATGACGGTATTGTGTCGCCAGACTGGGTGCTTCAAAAGAGGCCAGTTCCGGAGCAGGGTTTTCCTTGCCAACAGCAAGTAAGCTGACAGAGCGGGCAGCTGACATGTACTGCTGCAGAAATGAAGGAGAGACCTGCAGGACATTAGCAACATTGTCAAAACCATCGCTCACTGAGTCAGGTGGTAACAAGGCTTCAGCATTGACCTGCACGGCGAGGATTTCTTCAACGGCATTGGCATATTCTTTTCGATTTAAGCGATGGATCGCTACATGTCCGGGATTGGGGCCGGCGTCTTCAGAAACTGAATCCAGATAGTTTTCCATCTCAGTAATGAATTCATCCAGCTTTGCTTCACTGGGACGCTCATTACCGGGAGGAGGCATGAGTCGACCGCGCATCTTTCGCACGGCTTTCTCAAATATGTCAGTATTCTCGTGAATGGATTCAGGAGAAAGGGTGTCAAAAGCCAGGCTGCCGGCCCAGTCTTCAAAATTATGACAGCCGACACAATATTCATTGAGCAGTGTCCATTGCTGTTCAATATTTTCAAGGCCTTCTGTATGAGCTACCTCTGCAGCAGTTAAGGCCACAGGAGTTAAAGCCACAGATGTAAAAGCCAGAGAACAAAGCAAAGTCAGTATTTTTGGTTTCATTGATTCTATTCGCATTTAAATAAATCCGCCCATATCACGGGAATGAGCCCACATACCTCGATAGGCTTCCAATATAAATTCTTCAGGATCACCCCAGGATTGGTCATAACCTTCTGTAACATTGGCTTCAAGCATGTTTTGGGCACTATAGCCCTGACGTGCCAGGGTTTTCATTTTTTCGTAAAGGTCGGTCAACATGGCGTGCTGCGCTAATAGATTTGCTCTGGTTTTTATACTTCCCCGGTCGGGAATAATTTGTGTGTTGTCATCTACCAGTTCAAGCATGGCTTCATTGGCACTGATAAGGCCACCAATCCAGCCGCCTGTGGCAATATCTGGTGTTGGATATCGACCATCGCTGAGTAAACCGCCGGCGACCAGAATATTGCTGTCAGGAAAATACAGTGCTATATCGCCATCGGTATGGGCCTGCTCATAATGGTGATACTGAACGATTTCACCTCCAAGGTCCTTTGTTGCCGAAAAATAGAAAGTTTCATCGGGCAGGGCTTCTGCCGGACGCGGGTTATGAGTCCAGTTGCGCCATTCAACATCAAAATCTGCACCCAGCCAGAGGCGGGTATTCTCGTGGGCAATAATGTTCACGCCATGGGAATGAAATAACTCATTTCCTCCCGTGTGGTCGTCGTGCCAGTGGGTATTAAACAGGTTTTTGATTGGCTTCGAGTCAGCTAACTCAGCTATCAGAGACATCACGCTTTGGGCGTGTTCAGCGCTGCCGCTATCAATAACGCTTACGTTATCGTTGCCGAGAAACAGGACAATATTGCCACCAGCCCCACTGATCCTGATAAGACGATCCGTCATTTTTTCGCGTGTCAGTGAGTTACCTGCAGCAAAGCTTGTCAGCGGCCAGCCAGTCAGTGTCAGAGTGCCTGAAACTGCGATGGCTTGGAGAAAACGACGGCGGTATTTCATGTTAATTTTCATAAACTAAATATTAGCATTTTTTCGCATTTCAAAGAAAAAAACAGATCAAATTTCACAATTAATGCACATGAGATGAATCAGTCTGAAACGATCAGCGTATTTCGGATATGAAGGCAGAAATAAGGCTTTCAAGAGTATTTCAAAAGCGCATTTATCCACCCGCAATGTCTTTTTATGTGATCTTATACGTGGGGTAGAGGAAGAAGGATTTCAAGAAGTCGAAGCATCTGTTTCGATGATTTCGTGTTGGCCGGGGATCATGGTCTGGATTTTTTTCTGAATACCGGCTGTGATCTGGGGGTTGGTTACCACTTCGTAAAACTTTTCATCAATGGTATGAGGTTGAATAGACTCGTCTTTCCATAAGCCTACTCGCCCCTCACGAACGACAAGATTGCGTTTCTTGCTTTCTGTGTCCATGTATTCGCCGTAATAAAATACGGTTGTTTGACCTTCCACCTGGCCGGACAGACGGGTCATTTCAATTTCGTTTTGAAGTTTCTTAAATCCCACATTGTCCAGCAGAATGCCATTCACATTATAGCGAATCTGCTTTTGCCCTTTTTCCCCTCGGGAATGGTCATCTCGTGCTATTTCAAGTACTTCAACATTAAACGGATGCTTCTGGATGGCATCTCGCAGTTTCCAGGTACAGGAAGACATGCGATCGGCATCGCCAATGGCAGAAGAAATCATGATGGGCTGGTCTTCATCATAAAGGTAGCGGGGCGCGTAATCGGCGTAACAAATACCGATGCCGAGCTCCAGTGGCGGTAAGCCCATGTCTTTGGAATATTTATTGTTGGCGCTCACAACAGAAAGCATGGCCTTGGCCATGCCGCAGGCATGGGCCACACAATGCCAGTTCTGGGGGTCATTTTCGTATTCCAGAAAGCTCAGAATGACAGCATCGCCTTCAATAAACACTTTGTTGGCACCGTAAAGGCTTAATACCTTGTTGATGGGGCTGAAAAAACGCAAACTGAAATAGGAGGCGGGATTAAGATCCTTTTTTTCAAGTTCATTGGTTACCGTGGTTGATCCGCGCACGTCCGCCTTGAGGATAGAATGATGAGTGATGCGCTTGTCATCATTGATGACTTCCATGGACATTGGTAATTCATAAAGCGTGCCTGCCTGGCTGGATAAACGGATATTTGCTTCTTCGTGCTGGATACTGATTCGGTTAAAAACCCGATGGGCAAACCGGTAATATTTTAAATGCAGGCGATATTGTGCGAATACTGATAAAAATCTAATCAAGATCTCGGATGAATGCTTGCTAACTTCATCCTTGACGTCCTTGGCTGCCTGTTTCAAGGATTTAACTTCGGCAGATGAAAAACTATAATCTCGATTGAGACGTTTCTGAAAGTCCTTGAAAGTTAGCTCGCCTGAAAGATAGCGGCAGAGTGTTAACGGATCCATAATCTGAGCCAGGTGCCTGCTCCACATTTTATGGGTATGGTGTGAGGCTGTTAGCTGAACCAATAACTTTTCTTTCTCCAGAAACTTCTGCAGTTTCACAAGAAGCTTGTTAAGTCGTTTAATGCTTCCTCGGGTTTTCCAGCCGGCTTTGAATCCGTGTTCTTGCTTGACGGTCCTGACAAGTTCGTCAAGCTTGTTCTTGTTGAATAGATATTCAAAATTATCAGCGTGGTCGAGGCATGAAAAACTTTCAGAAATAATGTTTTTCATGTCTTTCGATGGGCCAAGTAAATGTTTTGCCGCTGACAGTCCTGCCAGTTCATCGTATATTTCCAGTTGAGCAGAACTTTCCTTTTCTTCATACAAAGGTGGAAAATTCACTTCGGGTAGCATCTCACGAAACATGGATTCAACTGCTGCATTTATTTCTGCAAAATCTGATTCGTCTCTGCTTTTATTCCATAGCAGATAGCGTTCAATCAGGAAGTTTCCTGAATCCAGGTTGGCGCTCAGAAGCATTGGGTTGAAAAGTATCTCGAGAAAAATACTGTCTTTCCCCCCAAGATATTGCCTTCTGAGAGCTTGCAGGTTTTTGGTTTCGATCTGTCTTAATAGTACGAAGAAATGCCTGTAGATGGCATAAAGAATCATGGTGTAATGTTTTTTGAGCCAGAACAGGTGTTCCTGAAGACCCAGTGCTTTGCCGGAGCCACTTGTTCTTAATTCTGAAAGCTTGTCGCGATATGTCTTGATATGGTTATCGAGGGCATTTTTGGTGTTTTCAAGCATGAAACGATAGATGGCAAATTGCAGGAAATTTATTTGCTCGGGGGATAAATCAGTTTTTACCCGGTTTATAAGAACTGTCACCATATCGATATAGCAGTTTCGAAATTCTTCAACCTGTTTATCATTTTTGAGGCGTTGGGGTTTTTCCGATGTTTCAAGCGCAAGATAGTCTGCCAGTAGTTTCTTGAATGCAGCGCAAAACTTCGGACTCAGTTTGACATCGATATGATAGTTATCGATACCTCTGGGCAGGTCCGAAATATTGAGTAGCACCTGTTCAGGTGAGGTCAATCCAGCAAGATAGTCTTCAAACATCCAGTGTATTTCCGAATTAAAAAGCCAGTTGGAATAATGTTCTAATCAGAAATCTTGATTACCAAGCAGTTTCTAATCTGTTGTTGTATTAAGCATTCTATAAAAATGCGGTAGATCAAATATTTACATTATTGTTGATTAGTAATAAATAGTAATTATCCCTGATTGTACAAAGGCATAGCCTATGGGACAAAGCACTACTATACTTTTATTCCGGGAATAATAATAAGGCAATTACTCATGAACATAAATTCACTCAAAATTTCCAGAATTCCGGTATTGATATGTATGGTTTTTATCTGTCAGGCAGGCTCCGGTCAGTCGCAAGAACAATATAGTATTGATTCTGCGTGGGCGCTGATGCCAGGTGAAGACTGGGATGGTTCCACCTCATGGGTTGCTGCGGATGGCAAGGGCAATATATTGGTCATGGTTCGCAGTGCGCCATATTTCAGACTTTACACACGAGAGGGGGTATTTATCAGATCCTGGGGGGATACTCCGGTTATGAATAATGCCCACAGTGTCAGCTTTGACGAAGAAGGAAATGTCTGGGCAACGGATGCTGCCAGGCATGTCGTTTACAAGTACAGCATCCAGGGTGATTTACTGATGACTCTTGGTCGAGCCGATGAGGCTGGAGATAATTCAGATACGAGGCTGTTTAACCAGGCCAATCATGTTTTTGTTTCCAATACGGGCGATATTTACGTCTCAGATGGCTATGTTAATTCAAGAGTGATTCAGTTTACGCCTGCTGGCGAATTTGTGCGCATTATAGGAGGAGAGCAGGGTGCTGGTGATGGCCAGCTTGATCTGCCCCATGGCGTAGCGCTGGATTCCCTGGGCAGGATTCTGGTCAATGACAGCGGTAACCAGCGCGTCTCGGTATTCGGACCTGATGGCAGTTTTATTGAAAGCTGGCCTGTTCCTTCCCGCGGTGGAATAGTCGTTATGGCTGATGATACGGTCTATGTTAGTGATGTTAATGCGGGGGCTGTAAATATTCTGAAAGATGGTCAGTTACTGGATACGATCAAAGTTGACGTGCGTCCTCACGGGCTAGGAGTAGATGTAGATGGCACGGTTTATATTACTGATGCCAGGGCTCGCATAGTTATGAAGATTTCAAAAACCGGGAATTAATACTCTTCCGCTCGGTATAAAAAAATTCCGGGCTATTGAGCGTTCAGGCCTAGAATCTGATTCACCATCTGTCTCGCAGTCTCTGCGGTCAGATCAGGGTGTGAGGTCATCGGAACTTCACCCCAGTTACCCTCGCCACCGTTAATGATATTGCCAACCAAAAGACTGATATTGCCTTCAGTAGTGCTATATTTTTCAGCAATAGCTTGAAAAGAAGGACCCACCAGGTTTTCATCTATGCGATGACAGATCATACAGTCACTGCTGGTAAATAATTCAGGTTGCAACAGCCCTTGCTGACTCATTAATTCATGCTGCATTTGAAGATCATTTTGTGCCGTCTGGTCGGGCTCGATCTTCAGCAGGACGCCATCCTTATGATCGGTAAGTAGATAGAGTAATCCGTCAGAACCCTGGACTACATAGCGAATACGCTGGCCAAGTTCCTCCAGCATGGATTCTCGCCGCACTTCTCCATTTTCATTAAAGACAACTCGTTCCAGGTGACCGGTACCGGGTATCCTGCCTACCATCATGGAAGTCACAAACAGATTATTTTTCCAGCCCGGGAATTTGTCCCCGCTATAAAAAGTCATGCCGGCAACGGTAATCGCCGGAACCCAGAAAACTTCTGGAAGGTCTGTGTCTTCTATCCAGGGTCTGTCATTGAATCGGGTGCCATCATAATCG
>Ga0181606_10003521_pt1 | contig 13222 bp, 13 predicted proteins | sample 041ome_10_FD_132994 | JGI IMG/M metagenome (GOLD analysis project Ga0181606, IMG submission 132994) | Coastal salt marsh microbial communities from the Groves Creek Marsh, Skidaway Island, Georgia - 041412US metaG (megahit assembly) | ecosystem: Environmental > Aquatic > Marine > Intertidal... | reverse complement strand
CCGCCGTTTCCTTGTAAAGGTTCTGCCCCATGGGCTGCAGGCCTGCAGGGTTAATAAATCGCGCAAGGTTAATCTGGCCAAGACCCACCTGACCTCCCCCTGCAACCAGTTCGGCGGTCACCGTGCCATCTCGACCAATACTTATCGATGCAGCGTTCTCAGGAATCACAATGGCAGGATCAAGAAGGTCGCCATGGCCGGTAACAACCTGACCGGCAGCGTTAATTTTGAAAGAGCCGTCACGGGTGTAGGCAATGGTGCCGTCGGCCTGAGTGATCTGCATGAAACCAGGCCCGTCAATAGCAATATCCAGGGCATTTTCAGTGTTAATCATGTTGCCCTGGGCATGAATCTTTTCGGTCGCAAGAACCCGCGTACCCGTACCCACCATAAGGCCTGTGGGTGTCAGCGTATCGGCACCTGTCTGCCCACCAGGCTGACGAATATTCTGATAGAGCAGGTCTTCAAAGTTGGCGCGATCGCGCTTAAAGCCAGTTGTATTAACGTTGGCCAGGTTATTTGAAATGACGCTCATGCGCTTTTGTTGCGCGTCAAGACCTGTCTTGGCAATCCACAGCGATGCATCCATAGCTGACTTCCTTCCTTGTCGTTAAGCGGACATACAGCCGCTCCTCTGGAAAGAACTAAGCAAGAGGCTTGCCAGTTAAATTAATGGGGGGATCAACAACGTACGGGAAGAAACGGCAAGACTTTGCCGATTAGAGGGCCTTTGAGGCGTCAAGAATGACCGCTCATCGGCCTAAATTTTTTATTCGTAAGCGGAGCACTTCGCCCAAGTACGCACAGACTTCAGGAAGTCAGACCTTAGGCTCGCATCATTGATGCGCCCGACTCGTCAATTTCTTTGGCAGTCTTAATAAACTTAATGCTCTGCTCGAACGAACGCGACTCATCAATCATTCGGACAAGTGCCTGAACGGGATTGACGTTACTTCCCTCAAGAGCACCTGAGGTCAGTCGGGGCGTTTTTGGCCCATTTTCAAAGGGGCCGGGTACACGCTGGTTATCCACGAAGGCCTCAAAAAGACCGTCTTCACGTCGTACTAAAAAGGTTTCACTTGCGTCGCGCAGCATAAGCTGGCCAATCTGAACTTCAGGGGCGACACCCGCTAGGTTAGGATCCTTTGCGAACACCTGACCTGTTTCCGAAATATTCAAACTAAACCCTGGCGGCACAGCAATAGGGTTGCCATTCTCGTCGACCACCGCGTGACCTTGGCCGTTTTCAAGAATCCCTTCAAGGCTTGCACGTAAATCACCACGGCGAGTAAACGCGACATCGCCATTTGGTGCCTGCACGCCAAGAACAGTCTGCTCTTCAAACGCAAGATCCGTGGGCTTGCCCGTAACCATTAACGCACCCGGCGTTAAAAGAATGCGCTCCATCTTTTCAAGCTGAGGCGAAATACGCGTGTCGTAGCCCATACCCTCTGTCTTGTTGGCCTGCATGGCGGCTTCGTAACTTTTCTTGAAGCCCACCACATTAACGTTGGCTAACTCATTGGTATGAACATGACGCACAGGGCGCCGTTCATTAATGGAGTTCAGTGAGGTAAAGGCAAATCGGTCCATGGCATGTCATAAGCAAAGATTAGGCCGACTTCTTAAAAAAGCCGGCCGACCCTCTTATTAGCTTCGGATGTTAATAATGGCCTGGGTTAAGGTGTTGTTGGTTTCAATGGCCTTGGCATTGGCCTGGAAGGCCCGCTGCGCGGTAATTAAGTCAATCAGCTCCTGTGTTAAGTCCACATTGGCCCGCTCACGAGCACCCGCACGAATGGTTCCAAAGCCTGCGGTTCCTGCTTCACCATACTGCACAGCACCCGACTTGGAGGTTGAGAAAAAGCTTGCATCACCAATCTGTCGAAGTCCCGTCGGTGCCGAGAAGTTGGCAAGAATAATTTTTGCCAGATTTTTTTGGCTGCCGTTGGAATAGTTGGCTGACACCAGGCCGTCGTCACCAATATCGAGACCAATCAGGTCTCCCTCGGGCCGGCCGTTCTGGTCCTGGGCCACAACAGAGAAGGGGCTTGAAAACTGGGTAGTGCCATCGTAGTTAATCGCAAACTGAAGGGTGGCGCCGGTCTCACCAATGGTGGTGGCCTTAAAGCCAATGGGTACCGAGGGTGAGTTAAGTTCACCTCGAGTGTTGAAGGTGAGCTCACCCTTATCAAGAAAGATGGGTGACCAAAGCTCACGGGTCTCTTCCTCCGAGAACTCGCCCGCCTCGGTGGTCTCGTTACCATCGCGGTCCACATACAAAGGCACACCGTTCACATTTTCTGCCTGGGGAGGAACAAGCCACTGCTCAGTCGTACCCCGCCCCGCGGCTAATTCAGCAAGGCCCCAGATGCTTGGGCCCGTGACCTTCAAGAAGGAATCGTTACCCTCGGTTCCCGTGCTAACTTGAAGAACAGTGGCGGTTCCCTCAGTCTTGTATTCAACCTTGACACCATTGACGGTTCGACCACGCGAATCCTCAAGGGAGTTAATTCGCGCCTCAAGAGCCTGACGAAAGGTCTCCGAGGTGTATTCTACGTCGGTGGGAAGTTGGATCAGTCCGGTCACGTTATCCACTGTGACTGTAAAGGTATTGGTATCTGCCGTTAATGTGAACTTGTTATCAAGGTTAAGGCCAATGGGTGTGCCGTTAACAATAGCCGGCGTTGAACGCACACCGCGGGTCGGAAGGTCTTCAGTTGCCGTTTCTCCAGGTGCAAAATTAAAAATAGACTGGAAGTTTAAGAAGGCTGCCATGTCACGTGAGAGAACGTTCAAGTCTGTAGCCGTTTCGGTACCAAGGGTCGCACCCGTTGCAACAGAGAGTTCTTCGGCAGTGACGTAGGTTGTTGCATCACCACCGGCCAGACCCACCTTAGGAGGAAAAAGAATTTCCACCGAGGCGTCATCGCCGGTCGTGCCAGAGAGAATGCGAAAATTCTGAGTTGTGTCGTCAAACTGCACCCGAATGCCATAGCGTTGGTCGCTCTGGGTGTAGTTCACGTTAGAGGAACGAATGCTCAAACCATTGGGCGTTATGGTGCCTTCGTAGGTGCCTGTATCAGGGTCCACACTGGTATAAGCTGAGGTAAGGTCAAACAAGGAATTAGAGACATCACTTCCAAATGCTCTGGTAGAGATCGTAGAGCCATCGGTTGTTGAAAAGACAAAGTTTTGTTTTGCAGGGCTGTACTCCACCGAGAGGGCGCTAATATCTTGAATCGTCACCGAACGGGTCGTTCCAAAGTCTGCTCGATAGGTTACATTGGCTGTGGAGGCAACCGCATTTTTCATGATAATTTCAAGCTGGTCCGGCGTAATCTTCGTAAGGTCGACGTTGCCGTTATCGTCATAAACTGGGTCGGTAAACGCTGGGGAGATATTTGCATAGGTCGCATCACTTGTGGCCACTGGAGGCGATGCCACAGTGCCATCAGCATTAAGCGTTGGACCAGTAAAGCCATTGCCAAGCCAATGGTTGATCTGGTCAAGGCTAACCGAAAGGTTGGCAACGGTATCGGTAGAACCATCGCGTGATGTAAGACGAAGGGTCTGTAGGTTAACAAGGGATGACCCATCAACAGCCGTTTCGTTATCGTCCACGAGGTTTGAAATATCAAAATAATTCTGGTCACCGTAGGCCTTGTTAATTTTGGCCTCCAAAAATCGTGCAAGCTCCACACCACTGAATGTTGGTGCACCCACACTGGCATCGTAGAGTTCCGATACATCGACCTTGACTGGATTGGGGGAGCCATCAATACTTAAATAGGCAAAGATCTCAGGCGATGTGGTTGGACGATTGGTCTCGTTGCCGGTTGCCGCATCTAAAAGACCATCAATCGATCCAGCGCCTCCAAACTCGCCAACAATTGGTGGAGGGAAAGAAGCGACCCGGGTTAATACGCCCGGGGTTAACTCTTGCTCGGGCGCAATGACATCGGCCACACTAAACTGGCCTGTCTTCAGAAGCTCCACGGTGGCGGCCGGTAAAGCTTCGCCATCGTAAGTGGCCCGATCAGAATCTGCCTTATTGGTGAGTTCGTCAAGGTTAAAAAGCTTGGTGATACCTCGAGCAATGTCCTGAGGAGGAATCTCACCCTCGGGTCTTACCTGGCCATACTTGTTCACATAAAGCAGTTCGTCTTTGTCACTTGCCGCCTGTATGAGAAATTCGTCGAGCTGGGTGTCCCCAATGTAAACATGGGTCTGCCATTTGTTGGTGGGGTCGTCCGGGCTTGCACGCTGGGTCTTCACGTAATAGACCGTGGCCAGGTATTTGTTGCCTCCTGCATCAAAAACAGTGACTGCGGTGGTTAGGTTATACGTCTCGGCATCTGTGGGATCGAATTGAGCCGTGATCACATCACCATCAGCCGGAAGGTTCAATCCCAGCTCAATAGCGGTGGTCTCACGCGCATCACCGTTTGTGCTGCGAGGAATAATTAGTTTACGAAGCTGTTCTAAATCCGCTTTTCCGGAGGAGTCCACGCTTGCCGCCATGAGGGCCTGGCCCGCCGAGTTCACCACCGCAAACGAGTCGTCAAGCAAGAAGGTTCCGTTACGGGTGTAGATATCTTGTAGGCTATCTGCAGACTTCAAAGGGAAAAATCCATCGCCGGTAATCGCAATGTCAAGCGAATTCGCGGAGAACTGAAGGTTGCCCTGGCTGAACTCCTGGGTCACGGCCTTAAGCGCCACACCCTGACCAATCACGGAAGAGGCTTTTTGAAGCGGTGATGTTGCAAAGATGTCACCGAAGTCCGCTCGCGACTTTTTGAAGCCCGTCGTTCCAACGTTGGCAATGTTGTTACTAATCACCCCAAGCGAGGCAGTGGCTGCATTTAGTCCGGTAAGAGCGGTGTAAAAGGACATGGCTTAAAACTCCTTGGGAATTAACTCGTTTTAATAGGGCTGGTGGAAAAGTGGTGGTGTTACTAATTTATTGATTCAAGGACTGCTCAAGAGCGGCATCAATACGTTTGACCTGGCTAAATGGAATGGAACCGCCGCTTGAGACCTCAAGAATGAGGTCATTCGCCTCTGCACTAAAGGTCACACTTTTAACGGTGTCAGGCGTTGAAATGGGCACCATCGTCACCTCACCCTGGCTTTTTACGGTGGCAGTAACTCGATACGGCCCGTCGGGCATGGTTGTGCCTTGGCTGTTCATGCCGTCCCATCGCACGGTGACATCCCCGGGCATCTGGCGACCATAAGGAATGGTGCGCACCAATTGGCCGGCGTTACTGTAGACATTCAATTCCACGTTGTCTGCCCCGTTGGGCAAACCAATAATTCCACTAATAGCCGCGCCACCCTTAAGAATGGCAGGGCCATCAGGCACGGCAACACGCTTACCCAAAAGGCTTGAACCCTGCAGCATGCGCTCACCCATCATGGAATCGGCCAGCTCGGTCATCTTGTCGCCCATGGTTACTGTGGCCTCAAGCTGCGAGAACTGCGCCAGCTGAGCCACGAAGGCTTCATTCTCCATGGGGTCCAGAGGGTTCTGGTTCTGCAATTGCGTAGTGAATAAGAGCAAAAATTCCTTCTGCCCCATTTCCTCGTTCACAGATTTTGTAAGCTTTTCCTCGTTATAAGCTTTGACCGTTGGAATGGTCTGAGGCAGCTGAAAGGTGGTGGCATCAATACTCATTAGTTTTAAGCCTTCGTAATGTCAAGCGTCTTCATCATCAAAACCTTGGCGGTATTCACCACCTCGACATTGTTCTGATAGGCCCTGGCAGAAGCCATCATCTCTACCATCTCGGTCACCTCATTCACGTTCGACATCCAAACGTAGCCTTCCGCATCGGCATGGGGACTGCCCGGCTCATAGACCCTTGGGTTCGGATCTTGCAGATCAACAATTTTGTCCACACGAACGCCACCCACAAAGGGGGCTCCGGCGTGGGTGTCTTTTTCGGCAAGCAGGGCCTTGAAGACCGAGCGCTTTGCCTTGAACGCCTCTGCCTCTGTTGCAGCTGTGGTGTTCTGGTTTGCCAAATTCGAGGCCGTAAGGTTCATACGGGTAAGCTGGGCATTCATTGCCGTACCCGCGATTCCGAAAATATTGTCAATCATGGAATGACTCCTTATTCACCACGAAGTGCCTTGCGAATACCTGAAATGCGACTCTCAAGAAACATGAGCGTCGCCTGGTAGTCTGCTGTGGCTTTTGAGTATTGGGCCTGCTCAACGGACATCTCGACGGTGTTCCCGTCAGTGGCCGAATTAAACGGAACACGAAATTTAAGCCCATCGGGCGAGTTCTCAAGGTGAGCAACCTCGTAATGGCGGGCGTTGGTCGAACTCACCTTGACACCCTCCACTCCCGCGATCATTTTCTTAAAGTCAAGATCACGAGCCTTATAATTTGGCGTGTCGGCATTCGCAATGTTTTGGGAGATAAGTTCCACGCGACGATTCCGAACGGCAATCGCCCTCTCATGAATCCCAAACGCGTTGTTTACCAAATCCATTGAACTCTCCTGCTTAAGTTAGTTCATCCTGTGTCGAGACATGCAACGGTTATGCCAATAAAAAAGCGGCAATCGCTTGCCGCTTAAAAGAGGCGACTACTGCCAAAGCCCCTTAGGAGAACTCTTTACGCCCTCAACTCAAGCGACCAACGGCGGTGTTTTGCCGTCGGCAAGAAAATAAAAGGAACTACATGCGCTGACGGAACGCGAGGACCTGGCTTGCGAGTTCGGGTTTATGGCCCGGCAAGAACCTATTCAGGCTTACGTTCTGCACGCCTGCTCCATCCTTCGGCTCGTTAGCCTTAGCAACAGGGTTACGTGCTTGCTCGAGTGCAAACTGAGACAAACGCAGACTGGCATTTTCGATAAGCCCCTTACGTAAAGAAGCTTTAGTAATCGGATTATTCTGCTGCCCTCCAACATGAAGAACAGAAGCCTGGGGTCCAGGTATGGGCAGCGCCTTGTGCATCTGTCGTTCATCCCGGGCGGCCGGATAAAGTACCGTTAGATACAAAGACTCAAGCGACGCAGGCATATAAGTTTTAAGTTGCGTGTCATCGAAGTAGCGATCGACAAGATCCAACTGATCAACCACACTCATTTTTAGAATCTGCTCCGGATTCTTACCGAAGCCAACACTTGCCGCGCCGCGGTCCGGTCCGTTGCAAAACTGAATGATCCCGTGACAATTCCCGTTGCTCGCCTTGGGGTTTAAGCCATCGCTCTCAATAAGAGCAACTCGCGCAAAGTCATCGGGAAGGAAACGATGTTCTTTCGATATGTCGAGAATTCGCCGACGCACTTCCGCGAGATCTTGCGAGGGTATGTACCCCTTTGAGACAGCTCGTTCAAGCGTACGCTCAAGAACACGATTTTGAGTCTCCGTAGCGGGGGCCTCACCAATTCTCTCGGCGCGCAGCCGTTGTTCAGGCGCTTCCACATGAGCAGCAGAGCTCACGGGTATCAGTGCGGGCTGGCGCGGGTCTGCCGGGGCTGAAGCGCTTCGACCAAGAATGGGAGCGAAGTTAATAACCTGACCGGGAAATATAAGGTCTGGATTGTCGATTTGATTTTGCTGTGCCACGATTGAGATCCTATTCATCAAGGACTTAAAGCTTGCGTTAGCGGAACCCTCGCCTGAAACAGCCAAGGTTTTACGAGTTAGCTGAAGTAGCGTGTCGCCGGGTTGAACGGTTACTTTCATATCTCAAACCCAAGCAGGGTCTATGCCAAAAAGAGGACCGCAAGTCGGGGTTGCCATCGGTTGCTGCGATTTCGGTCCGGACTTTGCTTTAACTCCTACCATGACATTCCTAACCCGCAACATTTCGAATCGCCCTTACCAGCGCACTCTCGGACTTGGTCTTGGTTTATTTATCGCCGTCAGTTTGGGCGCCTCAGGCCGGGTTGTCGCAGAGCCTATAAGCAGCCCAGTACAAAATGAGGCGCTTTTTAAACTTGCTAAACAATGGGTTGCCGAACACGAGGGGCTGCGCGCCGATGACGTTCAGTTTCTACCCACTGATGCTCGCCTCGATCTCCAACACTGCTCCGCCAACAATTTGGAAATTGATTCGCCGTTTGGGTCAAACAGAACCCTTCGACTTCGATGTGGCGAGGGTAACCAGCAAGTGTTTCTACACCGCAAAGATTCCGCACATGGCAGCAAAGAAGAAAAGGTGGGGGTTCAGTACGGAAACGCTACGGCAAGGTCGGAAAGCCTGTCTGAGATTAGCCCCATAGCCACCGTGGGTTCGGGCGCATCGAGCGGCAAAACGCCGGCAGTAAGGGCGGGGGTCTCAGAACAAGTCGTGCTTGTGGCGGCTTCGCCGTTATTGGCCAATCAACCCTTGAGCCCCTCCCTGTTCCGACTGGAAAAGCGGGAGATTTTCGGAAACCCAAGGCAGTTCGTACAAAGCCCCTCGGAACTCCCCTTTCTTGAGCTTCTGAAGCCCTTAAAGCCTGGGGAGTTACTTAAACAAAGAGATACTCGCAAGGCACGGCTTGTTCGCAAAGGCACCCCCGTTCAATTTCAGTTCGTTTCCAACCCCAGCGTTCGTCTTCAAGTTGAACTCCAAGCCATGGAAGATGGGTTTTTTGGCGACAAAATTCGCCTCAAGAACCCAGAATCTGGCAGAATAATCATGGGCTTAGTTACCAACCGCGGGGAGGCACGAAGCTTTTAGTCTTCTCCAATAAAAAAGTTGATATTTGCCTAAAGTTTTCAAATATGCAGTCGACCTCCTTCTTAGGTAGATCCAAATTAGGTTGTTTGTTAAAAGGAATGAAATGATGATGCCTGATGCCATTAATGCCGGTGAGCGTAATCGGATCGATGTCGCAACTCAAGACCGGCTTCGTAAAGCGCAAGAAGCAGAAGACCTTAAACGGTCTCAATCTACTGCGGATGTCTCTCGAGCCAGAGCGGAAAGACTGGAGGACGAGGTCAAGCTCTCCAATGTCGCCCAAAAGGCAATGACTTCAAGACCAGATGTCGACCAGGAGAAGGTTGATCGAATCAAGCAGGCGATTGAAGAAGGTCGTTACCCCGTCGACTCGCGGCGGCTCGCTGAAAGTTTCGCCTCGCTTGAGCGACTGGTCTAAGGTTTCTCTGTTGTTAGCCTGCGGGTCCTTACCCGCACGGCTTTCTGTTATTTAACGCTACCCCGTATCCGTCGTTGGCACTACTTCCAAACAGTCTTAGCCAGGCGGTGAGGCTGTTAACCGTTTTAGATGACGAGTTTGAAGCTCTGAAATCTCAGAATTTAGAGCAGTTTGAACGTCTTCAACCCGAAAAGCTCGAGCTTCTAAAAGCCTTTGCCAGCCTCGACTTCAGTCACTCCGGCGCCTCGCTAACGACCTCCCCCGAGTGGGAGGAGTTTCAACACACCATCTTGGAGTGCCGAGATCGTCATCGCCGCAATGGAATACTCATTCAAAGAAAACTGGATGCCATTCGTGCGGCACTAAAGACTTTACAAGGCGCAGACCCAGCAAGTTCGGTTGAAATCTATGACCGTCTTGGGAGGCTTGCGACGGGCCGACGTAAGGGCGGTTACACCGAGGCCTAGCCTGGAGCCCAAAGGTACACAAGTTTAAACACACTAACCCCATCTGAGTCGGTAAGCCCTTTTCAACCCGTCTTTCTCTCATCGCCAGGCTCCATTCCTTTAAGCCAATAAGCCCAAGACAAAACAACGGCAACTGCCACGTACAACTCCTCGGGAATCTCCTGATCAAGGTCAAGCCGAGACAAAAGACTGAGTAGTTGGGCATCCTGGGCAACATACACCCCCTGCCTTTTTGCCTCCTCCAAGATGAGTTCCGCAAGCTCTTCACTGCCCTTGGCAACAACCACCGGGGCTTTGTTCTGCCCATATTCAAGCGCAACGGCCTCGAGGGTCTTATTGGGCTTAAGCCGACTGATCAAAGACTGCTCCGTGCTCAACTACGCGAGACTGACTCGGCTCCTCGGGTCTGCGGCCATGAAATACCGCCAGGGACGTCATTGACAAACCAGCCGACTCAAGCTCAGCCGAGAGTTCCGCGCGGGCCTTCTCTGCGCGAGAGGCGGTATCGGCTTGAACAGCCCACATCGTGATCTCCAATAAACTCTTCTGTCTCACAACAGTCTTCATCCAGACTTCGCCTAATGTCTCGCTTACGGTGTGTAAGTTAACAGTGATGGGTGGCTCTTGGTCTTCTTGGGAGCGCGGCGGCCGATGAATAGAGACGTAAACGGGCTCTGCATCCCGAAAAGGCAACATAAAATTGAGCAAAAACTCCCGATTGGTCGAGGCCTGTAGGGAATCGGCCTGCGAGGATTCAAGTTCTCGAACAGCAGACTCAGCCGCCTGGCGAAGTGAATCAGCGGTGCCTCGTGGGGCCTGGGCAAGCCTAAGGGCTATCTCCCGAAGTGCGACTTTGACATCAGACTTCACCGACTGTCCGGCCAGTAAACGCGCCTCAGTGAACAAGCCCGAGCGCAACATTGATGCCTTAACCTGCTCGCCGGTCAGCCTGGCCATGGAGGGGCTTGATTGAAGAAAAAGCGATAAGGGGCCTAACCCTCCGGAAGCTTGGGCATAACTGGTGAGAGACGCAAGCCCCCCCGTGCTCGAGAATAGACTGAGAAGGCCACCAAAACTAGCGGGCTGAGCAAAAAGACTCGCAACCATTGGCGATAAACCCTGACCAGTACTACCCCCTGGAATCGTAACGGCTGAGGCGGGGGGGGGCGTAACCTGCAAGGCCAAGCCTTTGGGGCTTTCAAAAGCTTTTAGCCAAATCACATCACCGGGACGAAACAGTAACTGTTTTGGAAGGTCCACCGGGCGACCATTAATCAGAATAATGAGACCCTCGGGGCGTTGCTCGATAACAGCACGCACAACCTGATTCGCCGATAAACCCAGTTCTCGGCTTATGTCGTTTTGCACGGGAATAAGCCGACCTTCAAGGTAAATTGGCATAACCTTGCCGCCCGCAAGCTGAGCGATAGCATCGGGTCCTGTTAGCAAGGGCTTGCCCTCAAAGATGACTCAACCGAGTGCCGCTGAAGATTCGCAGCTTGGGGCAGCGTTAAGACCCTAGGGGTAACGAACCCAGCCCTTGCGCATGGTGGCGGGGGGCTCGGCTGGAAGCTGAGATTGCGTTGAGCCTGCCGCTGGCCCACTCTGAGCTGCTGGCGCCACCTGGGATTTGGCAATGGCCGAGGACAGTTCGGGATGCTGAGCGGCCAGCAAAGAATGAAGTTCGCGCGCATCTGGAAATACTAGTCGAGTCCCTTCAAGGAGTCGATTGGGATTGCCCCGTACGAAGGACTGGGGATTGCGCTGCACCACCAGGCCAAAAATGGTGTGCGGCTTAAACGGGTGAGTGCCGTAGATTTTCGAAGTAATTCCAAAAAGGGTCTCTCCTTTGCGAACAACATGAACAATGCCGGGAGTTGAGGAGGCTGCCATGCCGTTGCCCGGGGACATGTCTTGTGGGCTTGGAGCGGACACAACCGGCTCCATAAGGGTTTTGAGGGCTCGCGCCGTATCAGGCATGGGCTGCGCCAATAGGGTTTCGACAAAAACAAATAAGGCCGCCAGCCCAAACAAAAACCAGCGCACCAACTGTTGATTCGTTGAAACAGTCATCGTCTGTCCTTTAAGTGTCTTTTAAAAGGGCATCGCCACAAGCGAGGCTGAAATGGAGGGTTTGGGCCCTTCGACAAAACGAACCACAGCTTGGCTGTCGCTCACCGATTCCACCACGCCAAGCGCTAATGATTCAACCACCCCGGGCTGCAATACCCTTTTTACAAACTGGCTGGATGGCGATAAGAGCATCTGGGTGCCCACCTCAAGACCCAGTGCACGCCCTGCCTGAACAACGAAGCGGTCGCCCGGGCTGCGCTCAAGAACTGGGTATTCGGGCGACATGCAACGCATCGCCCTTTGAAGATCAAACCTTAAACCCGTAAGAATGGACTGAGCCTGCTGCATGTCTTGTACCACTGGCTCAAAAGGCTCCAGGTAACCTCGGCGAATGAGCCGCATGGGCAACTCCGCCGTTGTTTGAAATTCAATGCGGCCCGAACTTAGGTCGACGAGGCTTACCGAAATACCTAAAAGCCCCACCTGAACGGGAGCCGGCTCAAGCCCAACCTGCTGAGCCCAGTTCACAAGCCAGCGTGGCGTGGGACCTCGGCCGGCAGACGGCTCGGCGCGCTGCGGTTCTTGCATGAAGGAGCCCATGTCGCTCACCTCCACCTCGAGCCGGTAAGCCGCGGCTTCCGACGCCCTTCCAAGTAAGCGTTGTTCATAAAGGCTGCGTGAGGCAAGCCCCTCTGGGCTAACGGGCGCAACACTGAACCGCCATCCCGTCTGGGACGACAAGAGTTTCTGGAAATCTGGAGCCAAGGTTTGTGCCATCACCTGAAGCTGGTGACCGCTAAAATATTCACCACCCTTACCAGCATGCACTTTGAAATAGGCATGGCGAAGAAACTTGGTTGCCTCGGGGCCACAATCCTGCGGTAAGGCCTCGGCCGACACATCGTTAACATCAACCGAGGTCTCCCCAAGGTACTCATTTACACGAATACCGCGAACCTTGGCTAACGAATCAAAACGGCTCGATTCGTACAGCTGACCCTTTTCGTCAAGCCAAGCCAGCGACCTTACCCGTACGCCGGCCTTTTGAGCAGACTCCACAAGCTTGGCTCGGATGGCATCAAGCGTCGCCGATTGGCCAGTTTGGGCCCGCGCACCTGATCTTGGCGTCTGTTCGGGCTTTGCAGCCTGTGAAGCACTTTGAATCTGAGGCTTCGAATCCGTGGGCTCGGATTTTTCGAGGGGCGCTGACGAAGAAACCGAGGCGGCTGCCCCCCCCTCTTTCTGAATAGCCTGGTCGCTCTTCGGGGACGTCTTCTTCTTAACAGACTTTGGCTTGGGAACGGGCGCAAGAAGCACACGTGACTCGGGCGACATGGATGGGTTAAAAGTCTGCGGGCCCGAGAATGACGAGGCAGGCGCCAACAAGGCGCGACCACCTTCTGAGAGGCTTGGGTTGAACTGCGGAATGGCTAGGGCCTGAGCGTTCACCCCTTGTGGGTTAAATCCAAGCGCAACAAGGCCAATTACCGCGATCGAAGAAGTTTTCAAGCCCAGGCCGTTCATGAATATCTCCTTGTTTCTGGGAGCCCGCAACCAAAACGGGGGACTCCT